>Ga0316198_10002944_pt1 | contig 10336 bp, 9 predicted proteins | sample OudBieAanoxic_MG_FD_204935 | JGI IMG/M metagenome (GOLD analysis project Ga0316198, IMG submission 204935) | Coastal sediment microbial communities from Oude Bieten Haven, Netherlands - site A anoxic | ecosystem: Environmental > Aquatic > Marine > Coastal > Sediment | place: Netherlands...
CAGCCAGCTACGCGGCCTGACAGCAAGCGATGCGCGGCGCATCATTCGTCGCATCATCAACGATGACGGTGCTATCAACAATGACGACCTGAAACGGATTACACAGGCGCGCTACCAGTTGCTGGAGACAAACGGTGCGCTGTCCTGTGAATTCGACACCGCCAATTTTGCAGAGGTTGGCGGACTGGATAACCTGAAACGCTGGATCAGGCTGCGGCGCAACGTCTTCCTGGAAGCGGACGGTGCGCTGGATACCCCGCGTGGCATCCTGCTGGTTGGCGTACAGGGCGGTGGAAAAAGCCTCGCGGCCAAGGCGGTTGCCGGTATGTGGTCCGTCCCCTTGTTGCGTTTTGATTTCGGTACGCTGTACAACAAGTTCCATGGCGAAACCGAACGCAACCTGCGTGATGCGCTGCAGGCGGCCGAGGCCATGGCACCGTGCGTGCTCTGGATTGATGAAATCGAAAAGGCCGTCGCCTCCGGTGACAACGATGGCGGTACATCGCGGCGCATGCTTGCGACCCTGCTGACCTGGATGGCGGAACGCGCCGCACCGGTATTTATCGTGGCAACGGCAAACGCGATCGAACAGCTGCCGCCGGAATTGATCCGCAAGGGCCGGCTCGATGAAATCTTTTTTGTCGACCTGCCGGATGCCGCCACCCGCGCCGAGATTTTTGCGATCCACCTGCGCAAACGTGCGCACAATCCGGTGGACTTCGATATCATTTCACTGGCGGGAGTCACGGCAGGGTTTTCCGGTGCCGAGATCGAACAGTCCATCGTCGCCGCCACCTACCTGGCCCGTGAACAGGGCGCCGCCCTGAACACCGAACACCTGCGCAGCGAAATTGAGCAGACCCGGCCACTGTCCCGGGTCATGGCGGAACAAATGGCCCACTTACGCAACTGGGCCAGGGACCGCACCGTACCCGCCAACTGAGTCGCGGCAACAGTTATACACAGTGCCTGCATCGCCCGCCGGCGCAACCCACATGGCTGGATGCCAACCTGCCCCCAACCGAAATCACGCTTATCTATTTGTTTAAATTAATAATAATTTATACTGCACGGACTAAATAACAACAAAGGCACCGCCACCCACAAGCTATCCACCAGGATATCCACAATCTTATCCACAGGCCTGTAAATCTCAGCTGCCTGGGGGCCAGACAGTCAAAATCTAGCACGGACGTCCAATAGTCGACCCTTCCTGGCCATGCTAGGCTTGTTTTACTCCAGATTAACAACAAACAACCGTGCATGACGCGGCATACATCGGAGCGCCGTATGGATACCACTGACTCACGCCCGAAATTTGACTTCAACGCCTGGGCAGAACTTGCCCGCAGGGACCCTCAAGCATTTGAGTTGGAAAGAAAATTACTCATTGAACGTGCAATCATGAGGGCGCCTGCAGATAAACAACAGCGGCTCCGCTGCCTGCAGTGGAAGCTTGACCAGGTACGCAAGCTCGCCAGTACCCCGATGGCTGCCTGCCTGCAGATCAACCGGCTGTTGTGGGAGAGCATTGTCAGTGAACGCGGCCTGTTACACTGCCTGCAGCACCTGCAATCAGGTACACGACCTGACAGCAACCAGCCTACGGCGAAAGTCCTTCAATTTCAGAGCCGTGTAACCACCAGCTTGCCGCCTTCAGATGAATGACGTATTATCCTCGCCCTTTTCACGGTAGCGGCCCTGCCGTACTGAATGCAGCAACGATTGACTAGAGGCAGTTATGAAACCTGACACACATCCGGCATACGACATGATAAAAGTTACCTGCAGTTGCGGTTCGAGTTTCGAAACGCGCTCGACTGTTGGCAAGGATCTGACGATTGAAGTGTGCTCACAGTGCCACCCTTTCTATACTGGCAAGCAGAAGATGGTTGATACCGGTGGACGTGTCGACAAGTTCCGCAAGCGTTACGGAAACTGATCACGCAAGCAAATGCCTGCTGCAGTATTCAACAAAGGGGCGCCCGACCGGGTCGCCCCTTTTGTATTCTGTCTGCTGTTCACATCAATACTTCTGTTTGCCGGCAGCCCGCGGCCGGCAAGCGCTGCTGCATGCCAGGCGACAAAAACAGGTGAACGCGTACAGGTCGTCTACGTCTATGACGGGGATACCGTTAAACTGAACGACGGCCGTCGCCTGCGCCTCATCGGCATCAATACACCTGAAATCAGCGACAAGGACCAGCCGACTCAACCCCTGGCGGACGCAGCGCGCGCGGCGCTGCAACACCTGCTGGACACCAATAACCGCATACTGCTGCTGCAATACGGCCAGCAGGATCATGATCACTATGGCCGGCTGCTGGCGCATGCCTTTCTTGAGGACGGCGATAATGTCGCCGTCCGGCTGTTGCAACAGGGACTGGCCACGACGCTGGTGGTGCCCCCCAACAACTGGGCTGCAGACTGTTATCAACGCATCGAAAATGAGGCACGCCTTGACCGCAAGGGTCTCTGGGCGCTGCCCGATTACCAGTCGCAACCCGCGCGAACAATGCCATTGAGTAGCCGCGGTTTTCGCATCGTGCAGGGACAGGTCAGCGGCATTCGCACGACCAGGGATACCGTTTGGATTGATATCGAGGGTCCGCTGGTGCTGCAAGTCTCTAGAAAGGACCTGGTCAACTTTGATTCTCTTGAAAACCTCGCCGGTCAACAGGTGGAAGCCCGTGGCTGGATCAAGCAGGATCGGAACGGATTGCGCATGAAAATACAACATCCGGCCGCCCTGGTTGCTATTACCGGGGTGCCGCAGCAACGCGATTGAGCATGAGCGCTGTCCTGCCTGCCGGCATATTGCTTGTTGCACTGGGGGGAATGACCTGCCTGAACACCGGGTGCGCCACCAACCCGGTTACCGGCAGTCATGATTTCGTGTTGATGTCCGAAGAACAGGAGATAAGCCTGGGACAAAAATACAGCACCGAAATCCTTGAAGAAATGCCGGCCTATCCTGACCCGGTACTGGAAGAACTGGTACAGCGTGTCGGCAGGAAACTGGCCAGGCACAGTCACCGCCCGGAACTCGACTATCACTTTACTCTTCTCGACAGCACCCAGGTGAACGCCTTTGCACTGCCCGGCGGGTATATCTACATCACCCGCGGTATGCTTGCCTACCTGAATTCCGAGGCCGAACTGGCTGCTGTTCTGGGTCACGAGATTGGCCATGTCACGGCACGCCACAGCGTCCGGCAACAGAGCACCACTGCGGTGACCGGGATCATCGGCGCAGTGCTGGCGGCCTCAACCGGCATCCAGGGTGCCGACTCACTTACCAACATGGCCGGCACCGCCATTGTCCGAGGTTACGGGCGGGAACACGAACTGGAGGCGGATCGCCTTGGTGCAGAATACCTCGCCAGGAGCGGCTATGATCCGGAGGCGATGCTGAAAGTGGTCAGCGTTCTGAAAAACCAGGAAGCCTTTGAAGCTGCGATCGCCAAACAGGAAGGCCGCCAGCCCAATGTGTATCACGGCCTGTTTTCAACACACCCCGATAATGATGCGCGTTTTCGCGAGGTCATCGAGGCCGCGAAAAAATACAAGACGGACGGTGCCTCGCATATTGGACGCGACAGTTACCTGCTGCGTCTGGATGGCCTGACCTTCGGTGACAGCGAACGCGAGGGTGTGGTTCGGGGCAATCATTTTTATCACAAGGACCTGGACTTCTCGCTGAGCTTTCCACCCGGCTGGGAAATCAATAACCAGACCTCTAGAGTGATCGCCACGCCGAAGGACAAGGATGGCCTGGTGCAATTGACCATGACCACGTTCGACGGCCAGCTCACACCAAAACAGTTTATGCAACAGCAGCTGAAGTCCAGTAACCTGCGGCACGGCCAGAGCTTCAGCGCAAATGACCTGCAAGGCTATACCGCTGTAGCCATTGGCGACACACCCTACGGACAACGCCAGATCCGTTATGTGGTCGTACACCGCGGCAACAGTGCCTATATCTTTGCCGGCACTGCCCGTAGCACGCAACACAGCCGTAAATATGACGCCGACACAGTGGCCGCCGCAAAAAGTTTCCGTCCCTTGACCAGAGCCGAAAGAAAGCTCGCCACGGAAAAGAAGCTGGATATCATCCGCGCGCCGAAAGGTGCCACCTGGTCAGGCCTGGCGCGAGGTTCACCCATCGCCAACCATGCCGAGGAACAGCTGCGGCTGCTGAATGACCAGTATCCGGCTGGAGAGCCCGTTGAATCCGAGATACTCAAGATTGTTCGCTAAACAGCCGCTTTTTGAATGCATGCCTGATCTGTGGGATTATGTGCCGCTATCCGCCACATAACAAAGAGAACAGCATGAAAAAAATCAGCATCATCGGCGCCGGCCGCGTCGGCGAAACAGCCGCGCATACACTGGCCCAGCAGCAAACCTTCCGTGAAATCGCGCTGCTGGATATCAGGGATGGCGCAGCCGCGGGCGCAGCGCTGGATATCATGCAATCCGCATCTTATTTTGGTTTCGACACCCGCGTTACCGGCAGCACGGATCCCGCCTCGCTGCAGGATTCTGACCTGGTCGTGGTCACGGCAGGATCACCACGCAAACCGGGTATGACGCGTAGCGATGTACTGGAAATAAACCGCGCTGTCATCGATGAAATTTGCGACAACGTACTTGAATACGCACCTGACGCACTGCTACTCATGGTGACTAATCCCGTCGATGTTCTGACGTGGCATGCATGGAAACGCACCGGATGGGATCGCCGGCGGGTGTTCGGTCAGGCCGGTGTGCTTGATGCTTCACGCATGGCCTGCTTCATTGCAGAAGAGACCGGCTTGTCGATCAGGGATATCCATGCGATGGTCATTGGAGGTCACGGTGATTACATGGTACCGCTAACCCGCTTCAGTACCGTCAACGGCGTACCGGCAAGCACCTTCCTTGACGATGAAAGCATTGCCCGCATCAACAAACGCACCCGGCATGGCGGTTCGGAAGTGCTGGCGCTGCGTCAGCTGAGCAGCGCCTACAACGCACCGGCCGCCGCCATAGCCACGATGGCGGACGCAATCAGCCATAACCGCCGCCGCGTGCTGCCCTGTGTCTGCAACCTTGATGGCGAATATGGCGAAAGCAATATCACTGCCGGCGTTCCAGCCATCATTGGCCATAGCGGTATCGAACAGGTTGTCGAGTTACCCCTGGATGAGGCTGAGCTGGCCGGATTCCAGTCCTCTATCGACGCCATTCGCGCTGACCTGGAAAACCTGTAAGCAATCCTGCCGCCCGGATTCCCGCAAATATCGCGGATTTCCGATTATTAAAACAGCTGCTCCGTTGCGCCATCAGCCGCACCGTGCACACCACCACCCAGGGCATCACTGCTCTGCTGCGGGACATTGTCTTCCTGAAAGGTTTCAAACACGGCGTCGCTTTGCCCGCTACCCGCCAGCAGCCCGGTCGCCGGATCAATGCGTACCGTCACCAGCCCTGCGGGCGGTTGCTTTTTTTGCTCCTTAACACCGTCCAGCGCGACCGCCATATAGTCAATCCACATGGGTAATGCCGAGCGACCACCGGTTTCGCCGCGCCCCAGCGGTTCAAGCTTGTCAAAACCCACCCACGCCGTTGCTACCAGTGCATGATTGAATCCCGAAAACCAGCCATCCTTCTGGTCATTGGTAGTGCCCGTTTTACCGGCCAGGTCTGTCCTGCCAAGCACGCGCGCCTTGCGCCCGGTACCGCGCTGGATCACATCCTGCATCATGGACGTCATCAGCCAGACGTTCTGCGGCGTCAGGACCTGGGGTGCGAGTTTGATTGCGTCCGTGCCGGGATCATTAATTGCCTCGATTGTTTCCGGACATTGCGGGCAGGCAATCGCCGGGGTGGCAGTAAAAATCACTTCACCTGATGGATCGTGAATGCTGTGAATAAAATAGGGGTCAATCAGGTAACCACCATTCGCAAGCACCGCGTAGGCGCGTGCCATCTGCAGCGGTGTGACGGATGCACTCCCCAGTGCCAGGGTCAGGTCGTTTGGCAACTGCTCAGGTGTAAAGCCAAAGCGCTGCGCATATTCGACAACATAACTGGCGCCAATTGCACGCAAAATACGGATAGAGACAAGATTGCGTGACCGGTACAGGGCCTCGCGCAGCCGTGTAGGCCCGTAGAACTGGCCGCTGTAATTTTCGGGTCGCCAGGTTGATTCCAGCTTGGGATCATCGAACACGACTGGCGCATCATTGATCATTGTGGCCGGTGTAAAGCCTTTCTCCAGCGCCGCAGAGTAGACCACCGGCTTGAAACTGGAACCGGGTTGACGCTTTGCCTGCGTGACACGATTAAACTTGCTTTGCTTGAAGTCAAAGCCACCGACCAGTGCGACAATCGCGCCGTCATCCGGCTGCAACGACACCAGCGCACCTTCAATCTCCGGAACCTGCGTCAATTTCCAGGCGCCATCGTCCTGCTGCTGCACCCGGATCAAGTCACCTACTGCCAGGATATCACTTGCCAGTTTCGGTGTTTTACCCATGCGGTTTGCACTGATGTAGGGCCGTGCCCAGGATAATCCCTCCCAGCCGATTGTGACGGATTCCTGACCTTGCAAGAGAACCTCGATACTCTTCTCAGCCACGCCGGTCACCAGCCCGGCAGCCAAACCACCGACCACGGAGAAATCCTTTAGCAGGGCGGTCCTGTCTTCGGCGGGTATTTCATCAAGCGAATAGTGCGCCTCGGCTCCGCGAAATCCATGCCGCAGTGAATAGGCGATCAGATCCTTGCGCAATGCCTGGTTGGCCGCCTGCTGACGTTTTATATCCAGCGTGGTTACAACCTCGTATCCCGATGTATAAACCGCCTTGCCATAACGCTGGACCATCTCCTGGCGCACCATCTCTGCAACATAAGGTGCGCTGGCTGCCGCCTTTACCTTGTGCAGGTCAGCATCATCCGGCTCGGCAATGGCCGCATCGTAGACAGCCTGATCGATATGGCCGAGCTGTTTCATGCGGCCGAGGATGTAATTTCGTCGATCAAGCGTCTCTGCCGGACTGTTGATCGGGTTAACGCGGGAAGGCGCCTTGGGCAGCGCGGCAATGGTTGCCATCTGCGCGACAGACAGTGCCTCAAGCGCTTTGCCGTAATACACTTGCGACGCCGCACCGACACCATAGGCATGGTGACCGAGATAAATCTTGTTGAGATACAACTCCAGGATCTCATTCTTGCTGAGCGATTCTTCTATCTTGAACGCCAGCAGGATCTCGGTTAGTTTGCGCCAGTAGGTCTTTTCTGTAGAGAGGAAGAAGTTTCGTGCCACCTGCATGGTGATAGTACTGGCTCCGCGACGTTTTTTGCCGGTAAGTACCAGTTCAACGGCGGCACTCATCAAACCCGGGACATCAATTCCGGAGTGTTCGAAGAAGTGATCATCCTCTGCGGCCAGGAAGGCATGCACCAGTGTCGGGGGGACTTCATCGATATTGACGGGTGAACGCCGCTTGTCGCCGAATTCAGCCAGAATGCGCCGATCACGTGAGTAGATGCGCAACGGTTCCTGTAACTGCACCTCGCGCAGTACCTCGATAGAGGGCAGTTGCGGTTCTATGCGCAAGTAAATGACAGTGGCCAGCACTGCCACGGCAACACTGCCGAGGAGGAACAGATAGATTAAAAAGCGTCCGATGCGGCGTAATATCATATCAGCGTCAAAAACCTGTGATCAGTTTCAAAGAATTGTTTTGGATCACGTCATATAAATTAAAACATCATGACGAACAAAACCGCGAATGTTGATTTTCTCTCAACAAAAATGGCCTCTGTCCGATAACGTGTACCATAACATTTGTTTTGTATTCACATTTGTTGACAAACAGTTGGCTTTGCACTCTAATGCGGCGAACTACCTTTGTTGTACAACACTGGGTAACTAAAAGGAAATATTGTGCCAATCGCGCAACTCTTTAAACGGACAAAACCACCGTTAATTGGTTTGGACATCAGTTCCACGGCCGTCAAACTGCTGGAACTCAGTCGCAGCGGCTCACGCTACCGCGTCGAAAGCTATGCTGTCGAACCCCTGCCTCCCAACTCAGTTGTCGAAAAGAATATTACTGATGTTGACGCTGTAGGTGAAGCAGTCCGACGTGCGGTAAAAAGATCCGGCACCCGTACCCGACATGCCGCGGTTGCCGTTGCCGGCTCATCCACCATTACCAAGATCATTTCCATGCCGGGCGGGCTCAACGAAGATGATCTGGAAGCCCAGATTGAGCTGGAAGCAGACCAGTACGTACCCTACCCGCTTGAAGAAGTAAACATCGATTTTGAGGTTCTTGGACCCTCCGAGAAGAATCCCGATACGGTCGATGTGCTACTGGCAGCGTGCCGTAGCGAAAACGTGGATCTGCGCAGTGCTGCTGTCGAGACCGGCGGTGTGGGCACACAGGTAATGGATGTTGAATCATTCGCCAGTGAAAATGCCTTCGCTCTGCTGGCAGATCAACTGCCGAACCAGGGCTTGGACAAAACCGTCGCCGTCATCGACGTCGGCGCAACCATGACGACTCTGAACGTCATGCATAATCTAAAAAGCATCTACACCCGCGATACGGTTTTCGGTGGCAAACAGTTAACAGAAGAAATCATGCGTCGCTATGGCCTCTCCTATGAAGAAGCCGGGATGGCAAAGCGACAGGGCGGTCTGCCAGAAAACTACCTGACAGATGTACTGGAACCCTTCAAGGAAGCCATTGTGCAACAGGCAAGTCGCTCACTACAGTTCTTCTACTCATCCAGCCCGCACAGCAAGGTCGATCATATCGTACTGGCCGGCGGCAGTGTCTCGATTGCCGGAATGGATGAAATGATCCAGGAAAAACTCGGCGTGGAAACCACCATCGCAAACCCTTTTGCGTCCATGTCGCTATCCGCCCGGGTGAAGCCACAAACACTGAGTAACGATGCACCCGCCTTGCTGATTGCCTGCGGGCTGGCCCTGAGGAGCTTCGACTGATATGGCACGTATTAACCTGCTGCCCTGGCGTGATGAACTGCGCAAACAGAAACAACGGGAATTCGGCATCACGGCCATCAGCTCCGTAGTTATTGCAGGACTGGTCGTGTTGCTGGCCCATATTCATGTTGTAGGCCTGATCAGCAACCAGAACCAGCGTAACACCTACCTGGAAAGCGAAATCACCATACTGAACAAGCGCATTGGCCGTATCCGCGAGCTTGAAGCAATGAAAGACAACCTGCTGGCGCGTATGAATGTTATCCAGGAGTTGCAGGGCAGCCGCCCGGAAAGTGTCCATCTAATGGACGAGCTGGTCAGATCCTTGCCGGATGGCGTGCACCTGAATACCTTCCAGCAACAGCAAAAGGCGCTGACTATGACAGGCGTCGCCGAATCAAATGCGCGCGTTTCAGATTACATGCGCCAGATCGATACCTCTGACTGGTTTACCGGCCCACGACTTGAGGTCATCAAGACCACCGAGTCCAAGCGCCGGCGTATAGCCAATTTTACACTGCGTGGTAACCAGAAACCTCGCAAACCGATTGATGATATGGCCGGGTCAACACCATGAATATGAATTTGAATGAACTTGACCTGGCTGATGTCGCCCGATGGCCAACGGCAGCACGTGCAGTGGTTATCCTGTTCATTATGGGCGGCGTGATTTTTCTTGGCTACTGGTTTCATACCAAGGACCAGCTGGTTGAACTTGAAAGTGCCGAAGATAAAGAGGAAGGTCTGAAGCTCATTTTCGAGACCAAGGCGAAACAGGCTGCCAATCTGGAAGCCTACGAACAACAACTCGAGGAAATGCGTGAATCATTTGGCGCCATGTTGCGCCAGCTTCCCAACCAGACAGAAGTTGCCGACCTGCTGGTGGATGTCTCCCAGACAGGACTGGCCAGCGGACTTGAATTTGAATTGTTTCAACCACGCGCCGAAACCCCCAGGGAATTCTATGCAGAATTACCAATCAGCATCCGCGTTATCGGCGGTTATCATGAATTTGGTGAATTTGTTAGTGGCGTTGCTGCCCTGCCACGTATCGTAACCATCCATGATGTCAGCATCAGCCGCGCAGGCGATAGCGGCCTGCTGGGCATGAGCCTGACTGCCAAGACCTATCGCTATATCGAAGATGGCGAGGCGACTGAAGGAGGGGGCAGCTGATGACCGGAAACCAAAGTTACGTGGCACGCTGGCTGACCATCGTCTCCTTGTGTGGCAGCCTGCTGGCCTGTTCGGATAATCCGAGCGCTGATCTGGAAGACTATGTCAGAACGACCAAGAGCCAGCAAAAATCGAAAATTGAGCCGTTGCCCG
>Ga0316198_10002945_pt1 | contig 10333 bp, 10 predicted proteins | sample OudBieAanoxic_MG_FD_204935 | JGI IMG/M metagenome (GOLD analysis project Ga0316198, IMG submission 204935) | Coastal sediment microbial communities from Oude Bieten Haven, Netherlands - site A anoxic | ecosystem: Environmental > Aquatic > Marine > Coastal > Sediment | place: Netherlands...
CCCCTGTCGATCACGCTGGGACGTTGGACCAGTGTGCTGCTGTCCGTGTTGCTGCTGGCCTATCCGGGGCAGGAGTTTTTCGCCGCGGCCTGGACTGATCTCAGGCATCGGCGCCTGGGCATGGATATCCCCGTGGTGCTGGGGCTGTCGGCCGCGTTCATCGGCAGTCTGCACGCCACGGTCACCGGTCACGGCGAGGTGTACTTTGACTCCATCGCCATGTTCATATTTTTTTTACTGCTGGCGCGGCGCTGGGAATTGCGCGGCAAGCTGAGTGCGGCCGATCGGCTGGAGCGACTGGCACGCATTACACCGCGCTCGGCATCGCGGCTGGATGCGCAGGGTACGGCGGTCGATGTGGCGGTTGATGAACTGGCAGTCGGTGATCTCATCCGGCTGCTGCCCGGAGAAACCCTGCCAGTGGACGGGACCCTGGTGACCGGTAGCAGCAGCTTTGATGAATCGCTGCTGACGGGCGAGGCACAGCCGGTGGTGAAACAGCCGGGTGATGCGGTGATTGCCGGCTCGGTGAATGGTGAACAACCATTGACGATCCGGGTGACCCATACGGTGACACATTCCGCCGTCAGCGAAATCCGGCAGCTGGTGGAACGGGGGCTGGAGCTGCGGCCACGCTATGCGCTGCTGGCAGAACAGGTGGCAAGTGGCTTTGTCATCGTGCTGCTGCTGATTGCAGCGCTAACCGCCGCCTACTGGCTGTTGACGGACCCGGACAACTGGCTGCCCAGTACCATTGCCGTGCTGATCGTCACCTGTCCCTGTGCACTGGCACTGGCGACGCCGGTAGCGCTGGCAGTCAGTGCCGGCCGCTTTATCGACATGGGGGTGTTGCCGCTGCGGATGCGGGCACTGGATGCGCTGGCGCGCAGTGATCTGTTTGTGTTCGACAAGACCGGTACCCTTACCACAGGGCAGCCGGCCATCGCCGCGGTGGTGCCGACGGCCAGCATGGATGAACAGGACTGTCTGCGCCATGCGGCTGCGCTGGCGGCCGAGTCGTCGCACCCGGTGGTGCATGCCCTGCGTGACATCGTTGTGCCACCGCAAATGGCCACCACGGCGGTGGTTAATGTACCGGGCGCCGGCATCCGTGCCTCGATCGAGGGACGTGAGTGGCGCTTCGGTAAACCCGACTTTGCCGCGCATGATACGGCCTATGACGAACACTCACTGGCCGTGATTGCAGACGCCCGGACACGTGGACAGCTGGTCTCCGTGCTGGCCAGTCCCGAGGGTGTGCAGGCCGTGCTGACATTTGCAGACCCGCTGCGGCCGGGTATCGATGCGCTGCTTGCCGGCCTGCAAGACAGCGGTGTGCGGCAGCTGGCGATCCTCAGCGGCGATGCGCCTGACAGTGTGCTCAGGCTGGCCAGGCAACTGGGTATTGAAGAGGCACACGGCGGACTGTCGCCAGCCGAGAAACTCGACTGGACGCATGCACGGCAGGCACAGGGACGCCAGCTGGCCATGCTGGGTGACGGTATCAATGATGCCCCGACGCTGGCCGCCGCCGATGTGTCGATTTCATTTGCCGATGCTACCGACCTGGCGAATGCCAGCAGTGATTTTCTGATACTGGGAGATGATGCCACTGTGCTTGCGGATGCCCGGCAGCTTGCCCGGCGAACACGACGCAATATCATGCAGAATTTTGCCTGGGCTGGCGCTTACAATCTGATTGCCGTGCCGTTTGCCGCCGCTGGCTGGATTCCGCCGTGGGGCGCGGCACTCGGTATGTCCTTCAGTTCCCTGTTTGTTGTGCTGAATGCGCTGCGCTTACAAAAGATAACCATTAACAACAAAGCAGGCTGTGATCTGACAAAATAGTCAGGTTTCACTCGACATGATAGTGGGGTAGGATTCGGTATCGCCTTTCAAACCTTTGAAAAAGGCGTGACTACGGACTACAGTCATTGTATGCAACTGTCGGCAAGCCTGATCCTCAATCAGGGGGGAAGGCACGAAACCTGGCAGATGAACATGCAGGTTTGGATCCGCAGCAGAATTCTGCCGGGGGGCGGGGGAATGTGACCTTGACACCCTGCTACGAAGTCTTCTGTTTGGCTGTCACTAATCAAATAAGAGAGGAGTCACACTAATGTCTGCAAGAAAAACACTCGCAGTAATATTGGGGTCGGGTCTGTTGCTGGGTAGCGCCCATGTGTCAGCAGCACCGACCGCCACCATGCTGGCTGATACCTGTGCCGGTTGTCACGGGACAGATGGCGTCAGCACGGGACCAGCCACACCCTCGCTCGCCGGCATGTCGGAGACCTACATGGTCGATTCCATGAAGGCCTTCAAGAGCGGTGAACGTTACGGCACCGTCATGGGTCGCATCGCCAAGGGCTACAGTGATGAGGAGTTCAAGCTGATGGCCACGGTGTTCGCGAAACAGCCGATTCCGGTAACCAGCCAGACGACAGATGCCGGCAAGGTGGCAGCCGGTGAGAAGCTGTATGGACCAAACTGTGAAAAGTGCCACGATGAAAAAGGCGGTCTGGCCGATGACGATGCCGGCATTCTCTACAGTCAATGGCTGCCCTACATGCAGTATTCCATGCAGGACTTCATGGCTGGCTCCAGGGAGATGCCAAAGAAAATGAAAAAGAAGGTCGATGCGCTCAGTGATGCCGAGATTGAGGCATTGTTGCAGTTCTTCGCCAGCCAACAGTAGGGGAGATAAAGAATCATGAACAAGATTAATCGCAGAAATTTCATCAAGATCGCAGGTGCTGCCACGGCCGCCAGTGCGATCGGTTTCCCCATGATCGCAGCAGCGGCTGGCAAGAAGCAGGTCGTTATTGTCGGTGGCGGAACCGCTGGCGCGACGGCCGCCAAGTACATCCGTCGGGCTGATGCCTCGGTCGAGGTAACACTGATCGAGCCGAACAAGGATTACTACACCTGTTACCTGAGTAACGAAGTCATTGGTGGTGGTCGCAAGCTGGATTCCCTCAAGTTCGGCTATGACGGTCTGCGCAAGCACGGCGTCACGGTGGTACAAGATACCGTCACCGCTATCGATGCCAAGGGTCAGAAGGTGACCACCAAGGGTGGCAAGAGCTTCAGCTATGACCGCTGTATCGTCGCCCCCGGCATTTCCTTTGTGGACAATATAGAAGGTTATGACGCGGCTGCCATGGAGAAGATGCCGCATGCCTGGAAGGCAGGTGCACAGACCGCACTGCTGCGCAAGCAGCTGGAAGCCATGGCTGACGGCGGTACGGTATTGATTGCACCGCCACCGAATCCGTTCCGCTGCCCGCCCGGCCCGTACGAACGTGCCTGCCAGATCGCAAGCTACCTGAAGAACAACAAGCCGAAGTCCAAGATCCTTATCATTGACAAGAAGGACGCGTTCTCCAAGCAGGGGTTGTTCACCCAGGCCTGGGATCGGCACTACAAGGGCATGATCGAGTGGGTCAAGGCAGTTGATACCGGCGGCGGTGTACAGAGCGTCAATGCCAAGACCGGCACGGTATCCACGGAGTTCGAAGAGTACAAGCCAGCCGTTGCCAATATTATCCCGGCACAGGTCGCCGGTAGTATTGCCAAGACAGCCGGTTTGACCGACGACAGCGGCTGGTGCCCGGTTACCGGCAAGACCTTCGAGTCGACCATCCACAAGGGTATTCACGTGATCGGCGACGCGGCCATCCAGGCACCGTTGCCGAAGTCCGGCTATGCTGCCAACTCCGAGGCCAAGGTTGTCGCTGCCGCAGTCGTGGACCTCGTCAACGGTCGTGAACCGGGTACCCCGTCCTGGGTCAATACCTGCTACAGCATCGTGGCCCCGAACGATGGTATCTCGGTCGCCATGGTCTATAACCTGGTGGACGGCAAGGTTGCGAAGGTCGAAGGTTCCGGCGGCCTGACGCCGATGGACAGCTCGCCGGAAGAGCGTGCCCGTGAAGTGCAGTATGCCTACAGCTGGTTCAATAACATCACCAGCGATATTTTTAACTGATAGCGGTTACTGACTGGCACAAGTAAACGGGGTCCGCGGGTGCGGACCCCGTCGTTTAAGGAGTGGAAAGGATGAATACAAACATGAAACGCCGGCTGTTCCTGAAGGCCTCTGTGGCGGCCGGAACGGTCGGGATGGCAGCGAGTGCCGGACTGTTGATGCCCAGAACCGTACTTGCCGCCTGGAACGAGGCCGCCTTCAAGGCCGATTCCATGGGTGCTGCCCTGAAGGCAGGCATGGGTAGCGATGCAGTAACGGAATCTGCCGAGGTTACCCTGGAGGTGCCGCCCAACCCGGAGAACGGTGCCGTGGTACCGGTCGCGGTGAGCACCACGCTGGCCGGCACACAATCGATCGCGATACTGGTGGAGAAGAATGCCAGCCCGCTGTGCGGGGTCTTTACTCTCGGCAAGCGCATGAAGTCGCAAATCTCCATACGGGTCAAGGTGGGCGAGTCAGGAGATGTCATTACGGTGGTGAAAGCGGGTGACAAGCTCTACAGCGCGCGCACGCCCGTCAAGGTCACGATTGGCGGTTGCGGGTGATGAACCGCGTCGCGAAATGAATCCAGATTACAATTATTTCGAGGTATAGCACACCATGGCCAGCAAGAGCATAAAGTTGAAAGCCAGGGCGGAGAACGGGGAAACCACCGTCAAGGCGCTGATCAAACATCCGATGGAGACCGGCCGACGCAAGGACAAGGAGAGTGGCCAGTTGGTACCGAGTCACTATATTCAGGAGGTCAGCTGCAGTTACCAGGGCGAACCGGTAATGACCGCCGAGTGGGGGCCGACTGTGTCGAAGAACCCGTTTCTGTCCTTTACCTTCATGGGTGGCGCCGCGGGCGAGGAGATCGAGATGAGCTGGAAGGACAACACCGGCGACAGCGACTCGGCCAGCGCGACCATTACTTGACTGGCAGGACCGTGGTTTAAACGTGTCGGCGGGCAAGCCGCCGACATGGTTCTGCATCCTCGCTGTCAAACACAGCCGGGAAATCGTATTCCGGAATCCCGGCTTTAGCTGATCGCGAAAATAATTCACTGAAAAATTGATGCATGTCAAGGCATGGTTTTGCTGCCATGTGTGAGTATCCCCTGTATGTGAGTTCCTGTCCCGGTACGCATGATATTTATGACATGATTTCGCGACAATGTTGTCATGGCTGTTTTTTTTTACCTAGACTTAACTCCTGTGTGTAGAAGAAATTAATTATCAATACACGTCCACGGCAGTGAGCGTATTGCCGGATTAACTAACCAGAAGAGCAGGGGGGTAATGCTGATGAATAAGAAGATTTGGTTATGGGGTCTCGGTTTTCTCTGTCTCGTATTACAGTCGGTGGCAATGGCTGCCCTCAGCAATCAGACACTTCCAATCAAGGAACTATCGGAGGAAAGCAAGGAATGTATGAACTGTCATCAGAAGTACAATCCCGGCATCACGCAGGAGTGGGGCAGGAGCAAGCACTATGGTGCCAATGTCGGCTGCTACGAATGTCACGCCGCTGAAAAAGGTGACGTCGATGCCTACATTCATGATGACAAAAAGGTCAAAAAACCGATTGCCATCCTGGTGACACCCAAGGACTGCGGCGTCTGCCACGAAAAGGCCGCGCACGAAATGACCAGTTCCCGTCATGCCAAGGCCGGACATATCCTGGATTCACTGGATAACCTCCTCGCTGAAGTCGTCGAGGGTAACCGCGGGATGATCACCCCCGGATTCCCGAATGGTAATTCTGCCGCAGCGGTCAATGGCTGCTGGCAGTGCCACGGTTCCAAGGTCAAGGTGCTGGAGAACGGTGAGCTGGATCCGGCCACCTACCCGAATACCGGCATCGGACGTATCAACCCGGACGGTTCTGAAGGTACTTGTTCGGCCTGTCACAGTCGCCATCAATTCTCGACTGCGCTGGCCCGCGAGCCTGATAACTGCGGCAAGTGCCACCTCGGTCCGGATCACCCACAGAAGGAGATCTACGAGGAATCCAAGCACGGTATTGCCTACAAGGCCTACAAGGACGAGCTCAACCTGGACAGTTCAAAATGGGTCGTCGGCGTAGACTACACGGCCGCACCTACCTGTGCGACCTGCCATATGGGCGCGACCAGGAAACAGCCGTCCAGTCACAATGTCGGTGACCGCATCAGCTGGACCAACCGGCCACCGGTCTCGGTACGTCCCGAGGTCATGGATGCAAAGATGGGCCTGGAAAGTGCCAACCTCAAATGGGACACGCGTCGAGCAAACATGAAGGACGTGTGTAATGCGTGTCACAGCGAGGATCATACTGATAAGTTCTACATCCAGTATGATGCCCTGATCGAGCTCTACAACGAGAAGTACGCCAAGCCCGGCAAGGCACTCATGGAGACAGCCAAGCCCCTGCTGAAACCGGCCAAGTTCAGCAACAAGGTCGAGTGGACCTGGTTCGAGCTCTGGCATCACGAGGGGCGCCGTGCACGTATGGCAGCTTCCATGCAGGCACCGGACTATACCCACTGGCATGGTACCTACGACCTGGCCAAGCACTTCTATACCAAGATGGTTCCGGAACTGGAGGACCTGGTCAACGAGAACCTTGATTCCAAGGATCCGAAGAAAGCCCAGGCAGCCAAGGATCTGCAGGCCAAGCTGGTCGAGATCTTTAACACCGATAACCACAAGTGGTATATCGGCAAGCGGGACAAGCCAAAGAAATAGTTCCGCGCCAGTCGTTTGATGTTGTAATGCTGAACTGACGTACGGTCACTCCTCCGCATCCTGCGGGGGGTGACCGGATCGTTTACTCTTCTGATTGTTACACTGGTGGCTTTCCCTGCATGAATAGAGTGCTTTATCGAGCTATGCGGACAAGTCACCAGGGCAACGATTCAAGAGAGGCGAGGTTGCTGATGAATAAATTCCTGTACATTGTATTGATGTGTTGTCTGATTGTCGCTCCGGCCGGAGCGGCGGATGTCGAGAGCCTGGTCGAGTCGGGTAATCAATACTGGTCTGAAGGCAAACTGGAGCAGGCGGAGTCGACCTTCCGGGAAGCGATCGAGCTTGATCCCGGGGGCGCGTTGCCACATGCGCGTCTTGCCGGGCTGCTGCTGAGTCAGCACCGCAACGACGAGGCGCGCGCCGAATACCAGAATGCCATCATGAACGACCCGGTAGATCCCAACCTGTTTCTGGCACTGGCCATCGTCTACCTGCATGAAAAGTCCTACAGCAATGCCCAGGCCATGGTGGACATCGCTCTGGAGCTTGATCCGGACAGTGAAAATGCATTCATGCTGCAGCAATATGTCACCTCAAGGATGGACACGCTGGATACCACTGCAGGAAGCGATTCTGATGTTCCGGTTGTGATCCCGCAGCACGCAATTCACGGCAGCGCACCCGCCAGTGCAACGGATAACTCGCACTGATCCCGGCTGGAACCTACAGGTCCAGCAACAATTTTAACGGCTTGCGCATACCGGCGATTTTGCAGGCCTGCTGACCGTAGCCGTAGGGGAAAAGACCGTATACATATCTACGCGTCGCGATTTCCTTGCCGTGTCGCTCACGCAGGGCTTTTAACAGGGTGCGCAGTTCCGGAATGCATTCGCGTTGCTCGAAGTGTTCTCTGACAAAGTGCACGATCTCGAGGCGTTGCTCGGTCAGCTCCATGTTTTCTCCGCGCGCAATGACGGTAGCGAGCTCCGGAGACCAGTCGTCGGTATTCAACAGGTAGCCTTCATTGTCGATTTCGATCTCGATTCCATTCAGTTGTAGATTCATCTCACTTCTCCCGTCTTTGCCTGTAAACGTACTCATGTAATGAAGTTACCCGGAAACAGCAGGCGCCCTGGATAACCTGGTTGCAGCAGGAAACCCTGATCAAAGTGCGAGGCCGCGGCTTCGCCGCCGCCACGCCGCAGGTCGCGCGCATGGTAGTACAGACCAACGGCTTCCAGCGCCAGGCCGCACAGCATAAGCCCGGCCAACCCATGCACGGTGCTTGACCAGGGCAGACACTGCGGCAGTGGATGAATGACAACCGGCAGCCCGCACTGGATGCAGTACGGAAAATCGTGCAGCAAATTGCCGCCGGTCTGCGTGCCTTCCACCGTCTGGAGATGATTCACCAGGATCTGAAGCCGGAGAACATCATGATCGATGCGCACGGGACGGTGAAAATTATCGACTTCGGTTCGACCAAGATTGCAGGTATCGAGGAGATCACTACGCCACTGGATCGCCAGAACCTGCTGGGTACATTGAACTACACTGCACCGGAATACCTGCAGGGCTATGCAGGTAATAATGTCTCCGACATTTATTCGCTGGGGGTCATTAGCTATGAAATGCTGACCGGTGAACTGCCTTACGGGAACAAGGAACTTACACTGCGGCGCCTGAAAAGAGTGCGTTACATCCCCGCAGTGCAGTTCAATCCCGAGGTGCCGGCATGGTTAGACCGGGCGCTGGAAAAGGCAACTGCCATTGTGCGCAATCGCCGCTATACGCTGCTATCGGAATTTATCCACGATCTGGAACATCCCAATCCGGCGTTTATATCCCGGGGCGCGGAACCATTGATCGAGCGCAACCCCCTGCTGGTCTGGAAGGGCATAGCGCTGTTGCTGTTTATTCTTAACCTGCTGTTGCTATATCTGTATGCGGGATAGGGAGACAGCAGCGACAAAAAGGATGATCTGCAGGAAGCCGTTGAGGACAAGCCGCAACAACAGGTAGTTGTCAGTATTGCCGCCGCCTGAGTGCGACACCTGGCACCTCGAGGGCGGCGCGTCTCGCAGGAAAATATGCCGGGGTAACCCTGCATCGACGGATCAGGACGACAGCTTGTCGTCTTCACTGAGATTGAGCTTGCAATTTATGTTGGTAGAGATCGCCAGTATCGCGACATAACCAATCATGGCCATGAAGCCTATATAGGCATAGATTGACATGGCATTCTTGTAAAATATTGCAATATTAAGGGCACTGAAAAACAGCAGCAGTAAAACTATTTTCAGCGCACAGGCAACCGGGCACCTTCTTGCACGATGCATGAGTTGGTCAAGTAAAATCGGCATACAACCTCCACTTCTATCTGGGTAAACGGGATATGGCTCAGTCAGCTGGCGTATCCATGTCAATGAAGTCAGCCAGACAGGCCGATCCACAGCCAGTACAAAAACAACGGCACCACGGTGACCATGACAACCATGAATAACGCGGCCAGCGAGCACCTCAATAAATCATCACAGTCCATGCTTCACCTCATGAGCGTTGCGGGCAGAGTGGGTGCGAACGCCAGCCAGCATCAGCGGGTGCCCGTAAAACCTTATCCTGTTCACTGTTGACGCCTCCATGAGGGCCTTGGCGAATCGTAAGTTAAGTATATAATCAAATACTGATATGTCAATCTGATCACCACATAAATTTTGTTAATTTTTGTTAAATTCCGATTGACTCAACCTCGAATCTCACTGCAGCCGACTCAACAGGAAAGGCCCGCAAGACGGGCTAATGCACTGGAATGGTTCAATAAAACGCATCCTGCGTTATATGGGTGCATTGCCAATACGAATCAGTCAATAAGCTATTGATTTATAGTGTCAGGCCATTGGCATCAATCCTGCTTGTCTCAAACTATCAGTCATAAGTATGAGGAAGTGCCATGTCCACCAGTGCCAGTCACGGTTACCTGCCAGCCGGTCGTTACGTCGTCAACCATGACATCATGCATTGCACCGCGGACGGTGTTGAGGGGAATGATCTTTATTCAGGTCGTGCACTCGGGCTGAGTGAGCCGGATGATTTTATCCAGCTGCATCCGGTACTCAAGCCCCTGTGGAAACACATCACAAGCCATTATCGCCGTATTGGACTGAGCCATAGCGAAAGCGTGATCTGGGACCTGAGCCGGGAACAACTGGCTCGACACGAGGGTTACAAGCCGTCCGTGTTTTATTTCGGGCCAAATGAATGCAAGGCCTGGAACGACCCGCAATGGCTGGAGGCCGTCGAGTTCATCAACTCGAAAAACAACTTCATGGGACTTGCGCATCAGCTCGGTATTGATGTGCCGCAGACTAAATGTTTTGACAGTGTCAATGACATCAGCGAGATGGATATCATCTCCTTCAACATGCCCTGTTATCTGAAAGCGGCGATATCGGTTTCCGGTGTCGGTATCTATCGCTGTGCCAACCGCGAAGCACTGCGCGACGCGATGAAAAATTTTGCAGCCGGTATGCCGGTACAAATGCAGGAAGAAATCAGAACCCGGGTATTCCTCAACCTGCAGTATCGTGTCATTGGCGACCAGCTTGTACGCCTGGCAACAAGCGAACAGAT
>Ga0316198_10002946_pt1 | contig 10328 bp, 7 predicted proteins | sample OudBieAanoxic_MG_FD_204935 | JGI IMG/M metagenome (GOLD analysis project Ga0316198, IMG submission 204935) | Coastal sediment microbial communities from Oude Bieten Haven, Netherlands - site A anoxic | ecosystem: Environmental > Aquatic > Marine > Coastal > Sediment | place: Netherlands...
TATCAGCAGCGAGGTCTTGTCATCACCGCTGGGCAGTGCGGCCTGCGGGCCTATCACCAGGAAGCGGGTCGTGTTGTCCGGCTGGTCCTCGATATTGGGATTTCTGATTACCAGCTTGTAGAGTTCCGCTGCCATGTCACTGGCGATAGCCGCTGCAGTGTCATCATGACTGACGAGGCGTGCAGCCTCTGCATTGCTACCCACCGCGACATGCACGGCATTGGGAAGATTGGCTTCCAGCCAGCCCCGGCATTGTGCAAGCGCCTGCTGGTGAGCCAGCACCCGGGTCACATTGACATCACTGTTCTTCACCAGCAAATGATGATGAATACGTAACTCGACTTCACCACAGATAGTCAACTGTGATTGTTGAAAAAGATCCAGCGTGTGACTGATCACGCCTTCAGTGGAATTTTCTACCGGCACAACACCGTAGTCCGCCGTGCCTGCGGCCACTTCACGGAACACATCATCAAGACTGTCCAGTGCCAGTGTCTGCACCGAATGGCCGAATTGCTTCAGCGCTGCCGCCTGCGTAAAGGTCCCTTCAGGGCCCAGGAAGGCAATCGTCAGTGGTTTTTCCAGTGCCAGGCAGGCCGATATAATTTCACGGAACAGGCGCACCATTTCCTCGTCCGGCAAGGGCCCGGTATTGCGCACGCTGACGCGACGCAGAATCGCCGCCTCGCGTTCAGGCCGGTAAAAATGCGTGTCTTCGCCCTGCCCCGTCTTGACCTCGGCAACTTCCGCAGCACACCGGGCACGTGCATTGATCAACGTCTGGATCTGTTCATCCAGCGCGTCAATCCTGCCGCGCAGTTTGTCTAGTTTTTTCTCGGCACTCATTTTAATCAGCTGCAATCAGAATCCTGCAGGTCCGGCAGCAATCCGGGTCTCATACACCCGTCGTGCCATCACCCTGCTCTACGCATCATGTCGCGGGGACGCCTTGTCTATTCTACAGTGCCCGGACATTCAGAACGCCCTTGATGTCTGCCAGTTGCTGCAGGCATGCGGGCTGAACATCCGAGTCGACATCAACCAGTGTATAGGCCAGTTCATTGCGTGATTTATTCAGCATGTCGAGAATATTCAGGCCGGCCTCGGCAATGCAGGTTGAGATCTGGCCCAGCATGTTGGGCACGTTCTCGTTCACCACGGCAATGCGGTTGGCACCGTTCCGCGGCATGTGCATCTCGGGGAAATTAACCGAATTCCTGACATTGCCGTTTTCAAGGTAATCACGCACTTCTTCAGCCACCATGATGGCACAGTTATCCTCGGCCTGCTGAGTAGAGGCACCGAGGTGCGGCAGGGTCACCACACGCGGATGGTTCTTCAGCAGGTTGCTTGGAAAATCACACACGTAGGAATACACCTTGCCGGCATCGATCGCGGCAACCACCGCAGCATCGTCAACGACGCCATTGCGTGAGAAATTCAGGATCACCGCGTTGTCCTTGATCAGCTTCAGACGGTCGGCATTGACCATGTTGCGCGTGGCATCGACCAGTGGCACATGAAACGTCACGTAGTCCACATTTGCCAGCAATTCCTCGACACTCGCGGCCTGCCTAACATCCGACGACATCTGCCAGGCACGCTTGACGGTGATATCGGGATCAAAGCCGATGACATTCATACCCAGTGCAAGGGCCCCGTTGGCAACCTGTACCCCGATGGCACCCAGCCCGACCACGCCGAGTGTCTTTCCGGGCAGTTCAAAGCCGACAAACTGTTTTTTTCCAGCTTCAACCGCCTTGTGTATGGCGCTGTCTTCACCTTCCAGAGCGCGCGCAAAATCCCACGCCTGGCAGAGATTTCTGGATGCCATCAACATGCCGGCAATGACCAGTTCTTTCACGGCATTGGCATTCGCGCCCGGGGCGTTGAAAACCGGGATTCCGGCCTGGCTCATGTGTTCAACCGGAATATTGTTGACACCGGCACCGGCACGACCAATCGCCTTGACGGAGTCCGGCACGGCCATGTCATGCATGTTGAAGGAACGCAGCAGGATGGCATCCGGATGCTGTATCTCGGAGGCCACTTCATAGGAATCACGCGAGAAATGATCCAGGCCCACAGGAGAAATATTATTCAGTGTCAGAATTTTTTGCATAATTTGTATAATTTTCAGGTCATCAGAAATAAAAATGAGTCGTGCAGAACCTCAACCCCGGCTACGTTCGAACTCAACCATAAAGTCGATCAGGGCAGCGACGCCTGCTTCCGGCATGGCGTTATAGATACTGGCACGCATGCCACCGACGGAGCGGTGGCCTTTCAGGTTGAGCAGTCCGGCAGACTTCGCCAGTGAAAGGAACTCGCCATCCAGTGCCGCGTCAGCAAGCGTAAACGGCACGTTCATCCAGGAACGGCAGTCGGCATCAACCGGACTGGTGTAAAAATCTGATTGCGCGATGGCATCGTAGAGACGTTCTGACTTGCGCTGGTTAATGGTCGCCATCGCGTCAAGGCCGCCCTTCTGTTTCAGCCATTTGAATACCAGGCCGGCAAGATACCAGCCAAATGTTGGCGGGGTGTTCAGCATGGAACCGTTATCAGCATGCAGCCTGTAATCAAACATGGAGGGCGTGCCTGCAAGGGTCTCGCCCGGCAGGTCATCACGGACAATGACCACCGTCAGGCCGGCCGGACCAATGTTCTTCTGCGCGCCGGCGTAGATCACGCCAAAGCGCGAGACATCAAGCGGCCGCGACAGTATGGTCGAGGACATGTCCGCCACCAGCGGTACGTCACCGCTCTCCGGCACCCAGTGAAACTCGACACCGCCGATTGTCTCGTTCGGGGTGTAGTGCAGGTAGGCGGCATCGGTATTGCGTTGCCAGCTGTCAAATGCAGGAATGCTGGTGAAATTGCTATCTTCCGATGAAGCCACCACGCTGACGTCACAATAGCGCCGCGCCTCGGCAATCGCCTTTTTCGACCAGGCGCCGGTATTGACATAGTCTGCCTGTTGCTTGCCGCGCAACAGGTTCATCGGCACCATCGAAAACTGGCTGGTTGCCCCGCCCTGCAGAAACAGCACCCGGTAATTGGCCGGAATAGACAACAGTTCACGCAGGTCGGCCTCTGCCTGCTCGGCAATCGACAGGTACTCCTTGCTGCGGTGACTCATTTCCATCACCGACATGCCGCTGCCGTGCCAGTCAAGCAGTTCATCACGCGCCTGCTCCAGTACAGCAGCAGGCAGTACCGCCGGTCCGGCGCTGAAATTATAGATCTCTGGCATTGTTACTGATCCTTATGGTTTCCTCTGCCGCGGGCAGAGGACTAGAGAAGAAGGGAGGCTCTCATTCCCCGCGTTAATACATCAATGTTCGCTGTCATCCGCATCGACGGCTGATTCGCCATCATCGCCTTCGTCGTCATCACCCCCGTCCTCGACGACACGCTCGATGCCGACCAGGCTCTCGCCATTGACCAGGGAGATCAGGCGTACACCCTGTGTATTCCTGCCCATGACGGAAATTTCGTTGACCCGGGTACGCACCAGTGTACCGCCGCCGCTGATCAACATCACCTCATCACTGTCATCGGCCGGCACCGCACCGACGACCGCACCGTTTCTTTCGCTTATCTGTATGGCGATAACACCCTGGCCGCCACGGCCATAGACCGGGTAGTCATCTGCCGAGGTGCGCTTGCCATAGCCGTTCTCGGTGGCAGTCAGTACCGGACTGTCACTGGCGATGATCAGGGAAATAACATGCTGTCCCGGTTGCAGCTTGATGCCGCGTACACCGCAGGCGGTGCGTCCCATGGCGCGCACATCAGCCTCCGTGAAGCGAATCACCTTGCCGGCATTACTGAACAGCATGATGTCACACGAACCATCCGTGATCGCGACATCAATCAGGTAGTCGTTGTCGCGTAAATCAATACCGATGATGCCGTTGGCGCGCGGACGGGAAAAACTCGATAGCGCGGTCTTCTTCACCGTACCCATCGCGGTCGCCATGAAAATATAGTGGTCATCCGTGAAATCGCGAATCGGCAGTATGGCATTGATGCGTTCATTCGCTTCCAGCGGCAGCAGGTTCACAATCGGCTTGCCGCGCGATATACGACTGGCCTGCGGCAACTCGTAGACCTTCAGCCAGTAGACCTTGCCACGGCTGGAAAAGCACAGAATAGTATCGTGGGTACTGGCAATAAAGAGTTTGTCAATGAAATCCTCTTCCTTGACACCGGCGGCACTCTTGCCGCGACCGCCACGGCGCTGCGCGCGATAATCGGACAGCGGCTGCGATTTTGCATAGCCGGCATGCGACAGTGTGACCACCACGTCTTCCTCGGTGATCAGGTCCTCGAGTGTCAGATCGAGGTGATCGGTAAGGATTTCCGTGCGCCGTTCATCGCCGAACTCGTCGCGCATCTCCTCCAGTTCTTCACGAATCACCTGCATCAGGCGATCCGGGTTTTTCAGGATCGTCAGCAGTTCATCGATCAGGTCAAGCAGCTCCTTGTACTCATTGACGATCTTGTCCTGCTCCAGGCCGGTCAACTGGTGCAGGCGCAGATCCAGGATTGCCTGCGTCTGCGTCTCGGACAGGCGGTAACCGTCGTCCACCATCCCGAAACCGGCTTCCAGGTCGTCGGGACGCGAGGCATCGGCACCGCTGCGCTCCAGCATGCCGGTCACCGCACCCGGCTCCCAGCTGCGATCCATCAATGCCTGTTTGGCAACCGCGCGGTTCGGTGATGACTTGATGAGCCGGATGACTTCATCAATATTCGACAGCGCGACAGACAGGCCTTCCAAAATATGTGCGCGCTGCCGTGCCTTGCGCAGGTCAAATACGGTACGCCGGGTGACAACGTCACGGCGATGGCGGATAAAGGCCTGCAGGCATTGCTTCAGGTTGAGCAACTGCGGGCGACCATCGACCAGCGCAACCATGTTGATGCCGAATACATTCTGCAACTGGGTATGCTGGTAGAGGTTATTCAACACCACTTCGGCCACTTCACCGCGCTTCAGGTCCACCACCATGCGCATGCCGTCCTTGTCCGACTCGTCACGCAGACCGGAGATACCCTCGATCTTTTTGTCCTTGACCAGCTCGGCAATCTTCTCCAGCAGGCGCGCCTTGTTAACCTGGTAGGGCAGTTCTGTGAACACCAGTTTCTGGCGGCCCTTGCTGTCGTCTCCCTCGACGTGATTGCGCGCACGGATATGGATACGGCCACGGCCGGTACGGTAAGCCTCGTGGATACCGCGCACGCCATTGATAATGCCGGCCGTCGGGAAATCCGGACCGGGCACGAATTCCATCAGGCCGGCAATGTCGATATCGGGGTTCTCGATCAGCGCCAGACAGGCATTGGTTATTTCTGTGAGGTTATGCGGCGGTATATTGGTCGCCATACCGACGGCAATACCGGCAGAACCGTTGACCAGCAGGTTCGGCACCCGCGTCGGGAATACCGAGGGCTCATGCTCTGTTTCATCGTAGTTGGCAACGTAATCGACCGTTTCCTTTTCGATGTCGGCGATCAGTTCATGCGCAATCTTTGCCATGCGCACTTCGGTGTAACGCATCGCGGCCGGTGAGTCACCGTCCACGGAGCCGAAGTTGCCCTGCCCGTCGACCAGCATGTAACGCAGCGAGAACGGTTGCGCCATGCGCACGATGGTGTCGTACACCGCCGTGTCGCCGTGCGGGTGGTACTTGCCGATAACATCACCGACAATACGGGCTGATTTCTTGTAGGGCTTGTTCCAGTCGTTATTGAGCTCGCTCATGGCAAACAGGGCACGACGGTGCACCGGTTTCAGGCCGTCGCGCACATCCGGCAGGGCGCGGCCCACGATCACGCTCATGGCGTAATCGAGGTAGGATTGTTTCATCTCGTCTTCGAGATTGACGGGCAGAATTTCTTTCGCGAAGTCACTCATTAGAATTGGGGTAACCAACGTCCTTGCTTATGTGGTTTCAGGCTGCAAACCGCGTTTAACGGCATAGACAGCAATAAAGACCGCTCATTTTAGCACAGCCCACTACCCCACTACACCTGCAATATAAGGCTTTGTGGCGTCACTCAGGCCGCCTGCCGGCTTTTATTGGAAAATTACGCGACCTCGGTCAGACCGGCGGCAAACCGGAGTGGAATGCGGCCAGTTTTACCGTGTCAGGCGCGGCGATCACGCCAGCCTCGGTGACGAGATAATCCACCAGCGCTGCCGGGGTGACATCAAAGGCCGGGTTCCAGGCCGTGGCACCATCGGCGGCGATCCGCTGCCCGGACAGTTCGAGCACCTCGGCCTCGGGACGCTGTTCGATAGTCACCTGACTGCCACTCGGCATCCCCATGTCGAGCGTTGACAGGGGTGCAGCAACCATCATCTTAACGCCGTGATATCGACAGCTTACGGCCAGCTGGTAGGTACCGATCTTGTTGATCACATCGCCATTGGCGGCGACACGATCAGCACCTGTGATCACCCATTGCGCCTGTTTTTTTTGCATCAAAAAGGCCGCCGAATTATCTGTAATCAAAGTCACCGGGATGTCATCCTGAATCAGTTCCCAGGCCGTCAGTCGCGCACCCTGCAACCAGGGCCTCGTTTCCCCGGCAAACACCCTGGCCAGCTTGTGTGCCGCCCAGGCGCTGCGCACCACGCCCAGCGCGGTACCATAGCCCCCGGTCGCCAGTGAACCGGTATTACAATAGGTCAGTACCGAATCACCCTCGTTTATAAGGCTTGCACCGTGTTTACCGATCTGGATATTGGCATCGATATCCTCCTGGTGAATATGTTGCGCCTCGTCCAGCAAGGCATCGACCGGGGCATCACCCGCCCGGGACATGCGCCGTTGCATGCGCTGCAGGGCCCATACCAGGTTGACAGCCGTCGGCCGCGCTGCAGCCAGCTGCTGAATATCCTGCAGCAGCGGTTCCCGCCAGTTGCGTGCAGAGGTAGTCGTGTGTTGCAGCGCCGACAGCACAACGGCATAGGCCGCGGTAATGCCGATGGCCGGTGCACCCCGTACCACCATGTCACGAATTGCATCAGCGACGGCAGGCGCGTCCGTGAAATCAAGATAGATTTCATCCTGTGGCAGGCGGCGCTGATCGAGTAATCGCAGACTCGAACCGATCCAGTTTATGGCTTGAAATGAAGATTTCATCATGGGTTGTAAGGCATTTAGCCGGTGGTATATAATCCGGATCAGGGTATTCTACTGATTCCATGTGAAAAAACAGTTGTCCGGGGGGGTAGCATCAGGTTAAATTTACGTCTAGAATGCGACCCCAGCAATGACACTTACCCCTCAAACTACCTACACCACAGGAGTGGATAAAAATGAAGATTGATTATCGCATCGGAGGTCTGATCACCTCAATTGCTGCCGGCGTGCTGTTTGCAAGCTCAGCAATTGCTGATGAAGGCGGCATGGCGAACCAGAGTTATGTCGGTGACTCAGCTGGCCACAACGTAAGGGACAGCAGTGGCGACTGCGTCCGTACCAGTTCTTGGAAAGTAGAAGACATGACCGTCGAGTGTGGCGCAGAACCGCCAGCACCTGAAGTCAAGGCTGAAGCACCGCCACCACCGCCACCACCGCCTGTAGTCAAGTACGAAATGACCACCATGTCGACCTCCGCGCTGTTCGATTTTGACAGTGCCACATTGAAAGAAGAAGGCAAGGTTGCACTGCAGGCTCTCGGTGACGACATCAAGGCAAAGAGCGGCAAGGTTGTTGATATCGACGTCACCGGCCACACCGACAGCACCGGTCCGGCAGAATACAACCAGGGTCTGTCAGAGCGTCGTGCCCAGTCCGTTGCCGACTACATCATTGCCGAAGGTATTGATGCCAGCATCATCGATGTCAAAGGTGATGGCGAAAACAACCCGATCGCCAGCAATGCCACCCGTGAAGGTCGTGCTGAAAACCGTCGTGTTGATATCAACGTTGGCGTAGAACAGCCTCGATAACGTTATATCCGGCAGTACTATCAAACCCACCGTCCGCCTGTCGGCCGGTGGGTTTTTTTTGTCTGAAACAAACAACACCACCGGTCGGCCCAGGCTACCCGCAGTGAAGTGCCTTCGTTATACTCGCGCTTGTGCCTGATCTGCGCAGGACCCTTGCATGACTGCTGTCGATACCCTTATTCATAGCCGCTGGATAGCACCGGTCGAACCGGCAGCGACCCTGCTCGAGCATCACAGTGTAGCCATCCATGAAGGCCGTATACTGGATATCCTGCCCACCGAACAGGCACTCACGTCCTGCACAGCAAGTGTTGAACACTCACTGGATCGCCACCTGCTCATTCCCGGGCTGATCAATGCACACACCCATGCCGCCATGTCACTGTTACGCGGACTGGCCGATGACCTGCCACTGAACGAGTGGCTCACTCATCACATCTGGCCCGCCGAGTCTCGCTGGGTCAATGAAGAATTCGTGCATGACGGCACGCAACTCGCAATGGCAGAGATGCTGCGCAGTGGCACGACCTGTTTCAACGACATGTATTTCTTCCCGGAGACTAGCGCACGCGCTGCCGCCAGTTGCGGCATGCGTGCCAGCGTTGGACTGATTGTGCTCGATTTCCCGACGGTGTGGGCACAGGATGCCGATGAGTACATCTCCAGGGGGCTTGCGGTACACGACCAGTACCGCAGTGACCCGTTGATCACGACACTGTTTGCACCCCATGCACCCTACACGGTCTCTGACCAGCCTCTGGAACACGTCCGCGTGCTTGCAGACGAACTGGATATAGGCATCCATATGCATGTCCATGAAACTGCCGATGAAATCGACAAAGCCATCGAGCTGACCGGCAAACGCCCGCTGGCGCGCTTGCAGGATCTGGGACTGATCTCGCCTGCCATGGTGGCCGTGCACATGACACAGCTGAGTACAGCAGAAATCAGCGAGTATGCAGCCGGAGGTGGCCACGTGGTGCACTGCCCCGAGTCCAATCTAAAACTGGCCAGCGGCTTTTGTCCGGCAGACGCAATAATGGCGGCCGGTATCAACGTTGCCCTCGGCACAGATGGCGCTGCCAGCAATAATGACCTGGATATGCTGGGTGAAATGCGTACCGCGGCACTGCTTGGCAAGGCCATCTGTGGTGATGCCAGCGCCCTGCCCGCATACAGCGTCCTGAAAATGGCGACACTGAATGGTGCCAAGGCACTCGGTATCGATGCGGATGTCGGATCACTGCTAGCGGGGAAATGGGCAGATATCACCGCCGTGTGTCTGGATACCCTGGAAACCCAGCCGGTTTATAATCCGGTCTCGCAACTTGTGTACGCCACTGGCCGCGAACAGGTCACCGATGTCTGGGTGGCCGGACAGCACCTGTTAAAGGAACGTCGCCTGACAACACTCGACGGCAACGACATACTCGAGCGCACCCGCGACTGGCATGCGCGAATCAGCACTTTTCAGGACACCAAGACTCCATGACGACAACAACACACAATGTCGATCCCGGCGAAATTGAAAAATTTGACAAGCTGGCAGGCCGCTGGTGGGACCCGCACAGCGAATTCAAACCGCTGCACGATATCAACCCGCTGCGGCTTGACTATATTGACCGGCTTGCAGCGCTTGCCGGCAAGCATGTGGTCGACGTTGGCTGCGGCGGCGGCCTGCTCACAGAGGGCATGGCCGCGCGTGGTGCACAGGTTATCGGTATTGATATGGGCAAGACACCCTTGAGTGTCGCGCGGCTTCATCAGCACGAATCGGGCCTCGATATCGATTACCGGCAGACAACAGCCGAGCAGCTGGCTGCCGAACAGGCAGGCAGTTTCGATACGGTTACCTGCATGGAAATGCTGGAACATGTCCCGGACCCGGCCGCCACGATTGCCGCCTGCGCGCAGTTGATCAGGGATGATGGCCGTATCTTCCTGTCCACCATTAACCGCAATCCCAAGGCTTACCTGTTTGCCGTAATCGGCGCTGAATACCTGCTGCGGATGTTACCGAGGGGTACGCATGACTATTCGAAATTCATACGTCCCTCGGAAATGGAGGCCTGGGCACGGCAAGCCGGCCTGCAACTCGTCGATCTCACCGGCATGAGCTACAATCCGCTGACGCAGGAATACAAACTCGGCAGCGATGTGTCGGTCAATTACCTCGCCTGCTTCCGAAAAGCCTGACAACCCGCGTTTAATGTCGAGTGCAGACATTCGTACCATCCTGTTCGATCTGGACGGGACCTTACTGGACACCGCACCGGACCTTGCGGCTGCCCTGAATACCGTTCTCGAAGAAAATCAGTTGCCGCCACTGCCGTTTGAGTCGATCCGCCCGGCGGTC
>Ga0316198_10002947_pt1 | contig 10327 bp, 9 predicted proteins | sample OudBieAanoxic_MG_FD_204935 | JGI IMG/M metagenome (GOLD analysis project Ga0316198, IMG submission 204935) | Coastal sediment microbial communities from Oude Bieten Haven, Netherlands - site A anoxic | ecosystem: Environmental > Aquatic > Marine > Coastal > Sediment | place: Netherlands...
ATCCGGGACCAGTGGACGCGCACCGGCACTGACCGCCTCGAGCACCGCAAGGCCCTGGTACTCGTGCCAGGCGGCACTCACGACGACACTCGCACGACCCAAGCAATGGCGATAGGCGTCGCGCTCAAGCCGGCCATCCACCACGATCCTCGGGCCGAGACATCTGCGCAGGCGCGCCAGTGGTTCGGGCGCGGGCTCCGAGCGCGTGCCCAGCAGGGCGAGCTCGAAATCCACCCCGCTTTGCGCCGCCGCGATGACTGCGTCCGCAAACAACTCCGGTCCCTTGTCATATTCCCAGCGGTGATTCCAGAGCAGCAAACGGGGTGATCTGTTGGGGCTGGGCGCCACCGGCTCGATCGGAACGGGACAGATATCCGACTTCTCCGCCAGGCGCTCGCGCAATCCTCGTGGTACCGCATCCGGCATGCGGGCCATGAGTTCATCCACACCATCGAGAAATGAATCGCGGTTGAAACGCGAGTTGAACAACACGCGCTGGGCCGCGAGGGCGCCGTATAGCTGCACCATCTGCGGATCGATTGAATCGAACTGCCGCTCGCTGCGTGGATAGGAGAATTGATTCTCGTGAAAGTAATAGATTGTCGGGACCCGCGCGATACGCGGAAACAGGCCCTTGAGGGTTGCCAGATCGACCATAGAGGTGGCCACGATCAGGTCCGGTACTCCTTCGGGCAGCCGGTCGAGCCAGGAAAGCGGGTTGCCGCGGATGCGCCAGCGGAAATGACGTCCCGGCAACTCGACGCGCCGCCAGTGCAGCTGTGTCTGACTCGCGAGCAGCCAGTCGGCCCATGCCGCATGACTGTCCGCCCGATAGGCCGACAACAGCCAGGCTTCGGGGCGTGATTCTCTCATCTGTTGCATCTCGACGCGGTCCACCAAACCAGAGTCTGCGCCAGGGTCCATAATTGAACACAAGGGACATCGCAATTATTACAGGTCTGATTATGCGTAGCCGTTTCATGACACTGCTCGTCGCCGCGATACTCGCTGCAGGCGCCGGCGCTGACGCACTCGCACAGGACCGCGAGCGGGCAAACTCGCTGTGGAACGAAGTGGCCCGGCAGATCGCCTTCCTGGGCGACGAACTGGGTTTTGAGCGATTGTCAGCGCCAGTCAGCCAGGCGCTGAAAGATGTACCGCGGGAAGAATTCGTTCCCCAAAAGCAACGCCCGTATGCGTATGAAAACCGCCCCCTCCCGATCGGTTATGCGCAGACCATCTCGCAACCGCTCATCGTCGCGATCATGAGCGAGATGCTGGCCATCGAACCGGGCCACAGGGTGTTCGAACTGGGTACCGGTTCCGGTTATCAGGCCGCCGTACTCGATCAGCTGGGCGCCGAGGTCTACAGTGTGGAGATCGTGCCGGAATTGGGCAAACGCGCACGAGAAACGCTCGACCGCACCGGTCATGGAGAGGTCAAGACCCGGATCGGAGATGGCTATTTCGGCTGGGAAGAAGCCGCTCCATTCGATGCGATTATCGTCACCGCCGCCAGCGACCATATCCCCCCGCCCCTGATTCGGCAGATCAAGCCAGGTGGCCGCATGCTGATTCCGGTGGGCGGCCGTTACCTGACGCAGAAACTGGTGCTGGTAAGCCGCGACATCGATGGCCGCGTCTCTACCCGGGAGGTCATCCCGGTAACCTTTGTACCCCTGACAGGGCGACATTGACCGATTTGCAGGCGGTAAGACGCGCCATGGCGCCATGAAATACCCAGCTCACGCAGCACCCCTGATAGCGATCGGATTGATCTCGGCAGCGGCGCTGGCCTACGAAATTCTGTTGATCCGTGCCTTTGCCATCATCCACTGGCACCACCTGGTGGCCACAGCGGTCAGCCTGGCCCTGCTCGGTTACGGCATCAGCGGCACCCTGCTCACGATCATCGGCGGGCGACTGCGTCGACACTTCGCAGCGGCGTTCATCGCCAACGCCCTTCTGTTCAGCCTCTCATCGCTGGTGTGCGTCGACCTGGCCCAGCGCCTGCCCTTGGATCCACAGGCGCTGGCATGGGACGCGACGCAGTTGGCCTACCTTGCCGGTACCTTTCTGATTCTGGCATTTCCCTTTCTCGCCGCAGCCAACTGTATCGGCCTGTCACTCTGGCATTTTCGCGAGCAGATCCCTCGACTGTATGGTTACGACCTGATCGGCGCAGGCCTGGGGGCCTTACTGCTGCTCGTCGGGCTGGAGTACCTGTCTCCGGCGGAGAATCTGTTCGGCGTATTTCTCGGTGGGATTCTGGTCGCGATATCTGCAGCGTTTTCGCAAAACTGGCATCCACGCACGGTTGCCCTGATTGGCCTGTTGATCGCGTCCGCCGCATGGAGCTGGGGGCGGCCCGAGTTACAGCCTGCCGTATACAAAGACCTGTCGCGTGCTCTGGCCGTCATGGGCGCGCAGCTGGATCACCAGACCAGCGGGGTCGCCGGCACTGTCAGCGTTGTACGCAACGACCGGGTTCCGATCCGGCAGGCACCGGGACTCAGCCTCAACAGCCTGGTATCGCCGCCGAACCAGCTCGCGGTCTTCGTCGACGGAGACGCCATCGGCACACTGCCTGAGGCAGATGGGCAGGACCAGTCCCAGGCCTATCTGCACGAACTCATCTCCGCGTTGCCCTATACCCTCATCTCCGCTCCCCGGGTCGCCGTGTTGTATGCCGGGGTTGGTCTGGCTGTCGAACAGGCGATCACACTGGGGGCGGTCTCGGTCAGCGCGCTCGAACCGAATCCGCTGATATATCGCCTGGTCTGTGAAGACTACGCAGAGGAAAGTATCCACCGCTGTGATCCACGGGTCGACTGGCAGTCGGAGTCACCGCGGTCTTATCTCGCACGCACCACCGATAGCTTCGATCTGATCAGCCTCGCTGTCGACGCCGACCCTGCCGGATTGGATGCACTCGAGATCGACTTCAGTCTGACCCATGAGGCTGTACTCACCTATCTGCAGCGACTCTCGCCAGAGGGCATCCTCGCGATCGAAGGGCCGACCCGCTATCCACCAAGGTTGATTTTGCGCACGCTCGACACCCTGAAAACGGCCCTGGCCGAGGCGGGGGCCGATGATCCGGGCGCGCATATCGCGGTGATCCGTGGATGGCAGCGGTTTTCTGTGCTTGCCAGCCGCGCGCCGATCGACGCAAAACGGCAAGAACAGATCCGTGCCTTCGCCGAAAAACTGAGTTTCGATCTGGTGTGGCTGCCCAATATGACCGCAGCCGACGCCAACCGTTACCAGCGACTGTCACAACCGAGCTACTACCTGGGCGCGGTCGACCTGTTGGATACCACCAGAGCGACGTCGCAAACTGAGGCGCGCTTTCGAGTCGGACCCAGCAGCGATGATATCCCGTTCCCCAACCGGTTCACGCGCTGGCCCGAGTGGTGGCAGGCGCTATGTTGCGGTGACGCTGCGGCACGCTCGCAGCTCGACGCCGGTCTGCTGGTGGGTAGCCTGACCTTGTTCGTGGTCGCGGCAAGCGGTCTGCTGCTGGTGATATTGCCCCTGTTCCGGACAGAGCGCAGACGCAGGTCGCATATCCCCAGAAGCCAGCGGATTCGCACCCTGGTTTATTTCGGCCTGGTAGGGATTGCCTTTTTGTTCGTCGAAATTGCCTGGATCCAACGCCTGCAGCTGTATCTCGGGCACCCGGTTTATGCGACGACCGCTGTCCTGGTCTCCTTTCTGGTGTTTGCCGGTCTCGGCAGCCTGTGGTCGCAGTCCCTGCCGCATGCCCGGCCGCAACGCCTGTTGTTCAGGGCCGCGCTCATCATCGCGCTGGTGAGCCTTGCCTACATTGTCTTCTTGCCATCCTGGTTGAATGCGGTGGCCGACCTTCCGCTGGTGTTCAGGGGCAGCCTGGCACTGCTGCTACTGGCACCTCTGGCATTTGCAATGGGGATACCCTTCCCCGTCGGGCTTCGTGCACTGGGCAACGCGAGCGACCCATTGATCCCCTGGGCCTGGGGCATCAATGGGGTCGCCTCCGTGGTCAGTGCCGCGGCGGCACCGCTACTGGCGATGGAAATCGGCTTCAGCGGGCTGATCGGGGTCGCGGTCATTGCCTACCTGGTATTGCCGGCAATTCATTTCGATCATTGAGACACATAGGATTTTTGGCGTTTCCGCCATCTTCGGGTGCCGCGAGATACTGATCTGGCGCAAAGGATGGCACGCGGCCTTCATTATACTTGGGGTAGCAAAACCCCAATCCGGAGGACCGCAGGGAAACACCATGAACAAGAAAGCCGACACAACACTCGTCAGCGCGGAGGCCATCAAGGACTCTCCTCTCGGCGCCGACCTCAACAAAGACCAGTGCAAAACGCTGGCCGGCGTGGTGGGTTCCATCTGTCTCAAGAAAGGCACCGTGCTGCTCGAGGAGGGCCATTCCGACGACACATTGTACGTCGTATCGAGTGGCAGCCTGGAGGTCATCAAACCGACCGGCGGAGGCGATGTCATCACTCTGCAATTACTGCATGCCGGCGATATGGCCGGGATTCTCGGATTTGTAGACGGCGTGCCCCACAGCGCCGGGATCCGCGCACTCAGGCGCTGCGAACTCATCGTGCTGGATCGCAAGGCACTGGAGCAACTCCTGAAGAAAGACCCGGAGGTCGTCTATCAGGTGATGCGCTCCATCGTCAGGGCTGCACACCGAATCCTCGGACGGATGAATGCCCAGTTCGTCGAGATGAGCAACTACATCAGTAAGCAGCACGGACGCTACTGAGCTGCGCAGCAAGCGCGCAGGGTGAAATCGGGGCCTTGATCAGCCCCGTCGAGCCGATTCGGATTGGCTAAGTGTCTCCGCCGTAACGCGACAGGATCGTCCCAACATAGGTGCGTGTTTCGTCATAGGGTGGTATGCCGCCATGCCGTTCAACCGCGGCCTCGCCCGCGTTGTAACCAGCCAGTGTCAATTTCAGATCACCATCGAAATGCTGCAGCAACCAGCGCAGGTAGGCCATACCACCACGTAGATTCTGAACCGGGTCGAAAGGATCCTTGACGCCGAAACGTCGTGCCGTGGAGGGAATCAGCTGCATCAGGCCGAGTGCCCCTTTGTGCGAACGCGCACGCGGATCGAAATTCGACTCCATTCGCACGACCTCCAGCACCAGGGCCGGGTCGAGGTCAAAGCTGGGTGCAAGTTCGTGGATCTTGCCGATCAGCTCGGCGCGGCGCACCGTGTTACGACCCAGGTCGCGCCCGTGACTCGCGATACAGGCCAAACGCCGTTTCTTGCCCGACGGCAGATTCTGCATCAGGCGAGCCGGCGGGGATTCACCGAGACGGGCGGCCTCGCGCAACCAGGCCGCACCCAGTTCATCGTCACGCGCCACCCCACCGCGACCCTGCAGATACAACCAGGCCAGTTCATAAGCCGCCGGACCATGCCCTTTTTTTGCCGCTGAACACAGATAGACCACCGCATGATCCACGTTCGCCTTTACCCCCTCTCCATGCATGAGGCGCATGGCCCGTTCGGTGAGTTCAGCAGGCTTCATGGTCGCGGCGACGGCGGGCGCCATCGCGCAAACCAGAGACAGCGACAGCATCACGCAGGCCCCGGCGCGGGCGACCAGATCAAATCTGCTGTGCTCGACACTGTGCATGACAGTCGCACAGCATGTTTTGTACCCGGCAGGTTTTTTCTATGTGAATCAGTAGGCTAGTCCGACAGCGAAATGACTCCTGCGAGCAGACTGTAAAATTTCTCGACAAAAACAGCGCTCGAAATCAGGCCACGCCGGACTCGCCCGCAGGAAACATCAGCTGGGTTACCGAGTCCACCTGGCTCTCGATCCGCTCGCTCAGATCCCCACACTGCGCCGCCGACAGACCGGTCACCTCCCAGGCATGCGCCCAGACGCCGGCGAGGCAAATCGCAGTGTCCAGGTCTTTGTCGGCGCCATCGGCAAGATGTATGGCAATGTGCACCAGGCTGGTGAACAATTCGTACTCCTGCGACCCGGTCGGCTCGACCTGAAACTCGGTCGGTTCCCACAGGCTCTGCGGCAACTGCCAACGCCGCATCAGCTCGCCACCCACCCTGGCGTAATCGGTCCCCAACAATGCCTGTTCCGCCTTGTACAGCGGGATCCCCTGCACCTGGGCCAGTTCGATTGCCTGCTGCGCTTTCTGCGGTGCCAATTGGTAGATGTATAGATGGCCGATATCGCTCAATAGTCCTGCAACGAACAAGCGTTCGCCATCCAGGACATTGCACAGGACCGCCAGCTCGCTTCCGATGATCGCGCGGCGAACGCCCTGGCGCCAAAATCGCTGCATGTCCATGAGCTCGCTGGACATGCCCTCGAAACTCTTTGCTACCGCCGCCGCCAGTACCAGATCGTGCACCTCCTGCGTGCCCAGCAGCCCGACCGCGCGGCTGATCGTATCGATTTCGTTACCCAGGCCGAAGTAGGCGCTGTTGACGATTCGCAGCAGCCTTGTGCTCATCGCCGGATCGTTACCGACAACGTCGGCAACGTCGGCCAGATTGGTGTTTGGATCATCGAGCACCGAGCGCAGACGCAGATACACGTCCGGCAAAGAAACCAGGCGTGCATTTGCCGCCAACTGTTCCCACACTGTAGACATCGCAAGCTCGTCCGGAATCTGCACAGGGCCCACCCTGCTTCAGCGTTTATCATCGGCAGGCTTGCACAATTCCACAGTGGTTCACTATCCTAGGTCGCAGGTGTTTTGATTGCCGCTTTGGCGCCACGAGCCGGATCCTTTAAAGTCTCCTTGAAGCCATCTCCCTGCGGATCGGCGTGGACAGACACAAACTCTCGGCCTGGATGGGCCTGCTGCTGCAAACAGACCGGCGTTACCTGCTGACCGGAAAACTGTTTCTGCGCCTGCTCGCCCTGGTCTACCTGGCCGCCTTCGTGTCGGCGGTGTTGGAGATCACCGGACTGGTCGGCGAAGACGGGATCCTGCCGGTCGGAGAACAACTCGACCGCCTGGAAAAGCATCTGGGCTGGATCGCCTGGATACGCTTTCCCACCCTGTTCTGGATCGATCACAGTGATACCAGCCTGTTGCTGGTCAGTTACGCGGGCTGTGTGTTCTCCGTTGCCCTGCTGGTCGGCTGGCGACCGCTATTGTCGACACTGTCGCTGTTCATCCTCTATCTGTCGCTGGTCCGTGCAGGGCAGCTGTTTTTCAACTTTCAGTGGGACACCTTGCTCCTGGAAGCGGGTTTTCTGTCGATATTTCTTACCGCCGGTCCCAGCCGGCTGCTGATATTTCTGTTTCACTGGTTGTTGTTCCGTTTGCGCTTTCTGTCCGGTGTGTCCAAATTTCTCAGCGGGGATCCCTCCTGGAGCGGGCTCACAAGCCTGAATTACTACTTCGAGACCCAGCCCCTGCCGCACATGGGCTCCTGGTACGCACACCAGCTCCCCGAGTGGATGTTACGTGCCGGCACCGGGCTAACCCTGCTCATCGAACTCGTGGTGCCGTTTTTCATCTTTCTGCCGCGTACCTTCCGGCTGATCGCCGCCGCCTCGACCATCGCGATCCAGGTCCTGATCATCCTTACCAGCAATCACAATTTCATCAATCTGCTTACTATCATCCTGTGTCTGTTCCTGCTCGACGACCAGGCCCTGCGCCGCTTCCTTCCGGCGCGATCGGCAACGACATCCGATCGAGTGGGAAACTCCCCGCTGACCCGTTATCTGCTGCCACCATTGGCACTGGTGCTGATCTCCGCCAGTGTCGTTGCAATACACGAGTTCGTCACCGATCGACGTGATCAGACCACCTGGCATGCCCCGGTGAACTGGGTCCGGGCATGGGGACTGGGTAACGTCTATCACGTCTTCCCCACCATGCAGACCGAGCGCCGCGAATTGCAGATCCAGGGCAGCGACGATGGGCATACCTGGCATAGCTACCGGTTCCGCTACAAGCCGAACGGGCCCGATGATCGGCCGGCCTTTATCGTGCCCCTGCATCCCCGGCTCGACTGGATGATATGGTTCATTCCGCCCCGCAATCCCTTCATGCTCGCCTGGTTCGAGAGATTCCTGTGGCGGTTGCATGAGAATTCAGCCAGCGTGACGGCGCTGCTGGCACACAACCCGTTTGCGCACGCCGGGCCGAAGTACCTGAGGGTTCTGTCCTACCGTTATCGATTCACCACAGCGCGGGAAAGGGCGGACAGCGGACGTGTCTGGCAGGAGGAATAACTGGGCGTGTTCCCGAACGTGCCGCCGCGGATCCCGTGAACCTGAAGGGCAGGATCGAGCGGGCCGTATTTAACAGCGGAAAAAGCCCTGCTGACGCAGGAACTCGCGCATGTGTTCGCGTTTTTTCCCCTGCACTGCGGTAGCCGTCGCCGTGCTCCAGTCGCTCAGCTTGATATTGCTGCCACGACTGGCGTAATACGCCGCCATGGTCTCGTCATACAGGGCAATACGCTCGGCCGAAACTTCCTGGTAGACATCCTGGTGCAGCACGAAGCCTACCGGCATACGTGGCTTGACCGGGTTTGACTCGTTCGGCCACCCAAGACACATCCCGAACAGCGGCAGGACCCGCTTGGGCAGGGCCAGCTGTTCGACCAACACCTGTGGCTCATTGCGAATCCCGCCGATGAACACCCCTCCCAGACCCTGCGACTCGGCGGCCAACAAGACATTTTGCGCCATCAGAGAGACGTCGACCACTGCGGCCAGACCGTGCTCGGCATAGCCTTCCAGCTCACCCTTGCCGGCCCCCTCGCAGGCCGCGTTGATACGCCGCAGGTCGGCGCAGAACAGCAGAAATTCGGGTGCCTGTTCGATCCAGCGTTGACCGCCGGCGGCCTTTGCGATCGCCGCCCGGGCTTCCGGCCGAGTCACCCTGATCACACTGTAGGCCTGGATGAAACTCGAACTTGCCGCCGCCTGGCCACAGCGAATCAGCGATTCAAGCAACCCGGGATCGAGCGGGCGCGGCAGAAAACGCCGAACCGAGCTGTGTTTCAATTGAAGCTGCTGTATCGAAGTCAGTTGCATAAGGTCCTCCAGTGTAGAGCCCCCGGCACCCGCCCGCAGCAAAACCCCTACTACAATCGATGCCGGAAATACGCGAAAGACCCTGTCCGCTCAATCGTCACGACGCAAAATCAGATCCCCTCGCGATGGGGACAATTGTCGCGCACGCAGCTGCCATAGATGATCAATGAGTGATCTCTGATTCTGAAGCCGTTGCGGTCTGCAATATCATGCTGACATTTCTCGATCGTCTCGTCGTAGAACTCTTCCACCCGGCCACATTGCTCACAGACGATATGGTCATGATGGTGGCCGCGGTCGAGCTCGAAAACGGCCTGCCCGCCTTCAAAGTGATGCCTTTCGGCCAACCCGGCGTTAACAAACTGCGTCAGAACCCGGTATACGGTCGCCAGACCGATCTCTTCGCCCCTCTCGAGCAGCGCCTTATAGACATCCTCGGCGGTCATATGCCTGGATTCGGCGGATTCCAGGATCTCGAGGATCTTCACCCGTGGCAGGGTGACCTTTAGACCGGCCTTACGGATTTCCTTATTCTCCACCCTCACCTCCAGCGCATGTATTCTTGCAGGGGATTCGCTATCATTCGTCCGCCATCGGATCGTCCCGAAACAGTATCATTCGAATATGCGTAAGCTTCTCATTTTCATTACCGCACTCGCAACCGTCGTTTCTACCGGCTGCAGCAGCTTCGGCGAAAGCATGACCTCGGTTGCCGATGTCGTTCCCAATGCCCTGGACAGGGCATCTTTCATCTACCGGCCAACCATCCAGCAGGGCAATGTGGTCAATCAGGAGCAGGTCAACGAACTACAGCCGGGGATGAGCAAACGTCAGGTCAAATTCCTGCTCGGGTCGCCCATGATCAACGACGTATTCCACGCCAACCGCTGGGACTATGCCTACACCATCGGTGTCGGAAGCAGGCCTAGCGAGATACGCCGGATCACCGTCTTTTTCGAAGACGATCGTCTGGTACGCATCACCGGAGACATGCGTCCACAGCCCGAAAGCGAACGCGTCGAAGTCAAAAAAGAGGTCGTCGTGACCGTACCCGACTGGGAACCGGGCAAAAAATCCTGGTGGCGCCGGACTGTTGACACCGTCACCTTCGGTGCCTTTGACGAGTAACCGCTAGGCCGTTGCCCCTCCCTGCGCGCGTGCCCCTTTTTTCATGCTTTTACCCTCAGCCGCGCGCTTTTTGCGCGCTTCCTTGGGGTCGGCGATCAACGGTCGATAAATCTCTACCCGGTCGCCGTCGTGCAGCGTGGCCGATA
>Ga0316198_10002948_pt1 | contig 10327 bp, 4 predicted proteins | sample OudBieAanoxic_MG_FD_204935 | JGI IMG/M metagenome (GOLD analysis project Ga0316198, IMG submission 204935) | Coastal sediment microbial communities from Oude Bieten Haven, Netherlands - site A anoxic | ecosystem: Environmental > Aquatic > Marine > Coastal > Sediment | place: Netherlands...
GACACCACAAGCCATCGCCGCCGTTTGCGAGCAGGTACGTGTCCGGGTGCTGCGATGGTTCGCCCGCAGCGACCTGATCGACAGTGATGACGTCCGCGAGATGCTCACCTGGGAGAACAGCGGATTCTCGCTGGACGCCGAGGTGCGGATTGCCGCTCGGGATCGCGCGGGCCTCGAGCGGCTGCTGCGTTACTGTGCGCGCCCGCCGTTCGCGCTCGAGCGTCTCGACCGGATCGACGAGCAGCGGGTCATCTACCGCTTGCCCCACCCCCAACGCGACGGCACCACGGCGCTGTCCCTTACGCCGCTGGCGCTGATCGATCATCTGGCCGCCGTGATCCCGCCACCGAAGTTGCACCGCCATCGCTATCACGGCGTTCTTGCACCCAACTCACCCTTGCGCGCCGCTGCCACCGCCTACGGGCGTGAGCCTCCCGCCGAGGTCGCATCACCGGCCTGCCACCCCGGCGCCCAGCGTCCGCTCCCCGGCCCGCTATCTCTGGGCCATGCTGCAGGCGCGGCTGTTCGAGGCGTTGCCGCGGACCTGCCCGAATTGCGGGACGGACATGCGCATCATCGCCTTCGTCACCGACGCTGCGCCGATCAAGCCCACCGTGGGTCGCCTTGATGAGTTACCGCAGGCGTTCTGAACTCTAACCGTTAACAGCGGAAGGGACAGTGCGTCACCTGGATGCGCCAGCACTCAATGTCCGGTTTGGCGGATACAACTGCCTGTCGGTTGTTTGCCGTTTTGGGTCCGCTTGTGGTCGACTGCGGACGTTTGGATAGCTAATGACGAGCGTGGATAGTGAAGTCTCTTGGAGAAGACTGGCGGCGGTGGAGCAGACTGGGCGAGTTGGCGCGACTTCATCTGAGAAAATCTGGTGAGATAAAGTGAGGCGCTGACAGCACCCCCCTCGCAGGGCACTTTATGATGCACTGGACGGATGCGACACCGATGGGTCACCGTTGGAGGCGGCGGCTACGGCGAGTTTGCGCACCGCGCGCAAGGCGACGGATAGCATAGCTAGATCCGGCTCTTCTTGCGCCTTTAAATCGGCGAGTAGCCGCAACCAGGCGTCCACGGCGACATGATGCCGACGCCGCCAGGTCTCGAAGCGGGTTGCCGCGGAGGCGCCGGCCATGCCGTGGGTGAGCACGGCGACGCAGAGCTCGTGATGGTGCTCCAGCAGGTCATCGCGGTAGGCGGCTCGGGCGCCAGCGATCCAACGGTCGTGCGTGGGCAGGGCGTTAATGCGACGCGAGAGCCAATCCAGCTCCAGAGCGGCGCCCAGGGCGAAGTAGACCCGGGCCGCCTCGGCCACCGCCACGGCGCAGGACTCGGCGGCCTCAACCAGGTCGAAGGCGCGCGAGAGGGTATCGAAACCCGCGACCCACTCGGCGATGTCGACGGGCACGCCGCCCGCGCGCAGCGGAGCGGCGGCCTCCTCGTGGGTTGCCCGACGGCCGTCGTCCACCAGCTCCGACAGTTTCGCGGTCAGTTCGCTGATGCGCTGGCGATAACGCGCGATGCGTTGGTCGATCTTGATCCGGCCGGTGGCGTTTTTCAGTAGCCAGCGGCTGCCTCGGGCGATGAGCCGCGCGCCCGCGGAGAGTATCTGTTGTTGCAGGATGGTGGGCACTTGAGCGTCCAGCTCTGCCACGGCTGACCAAAGTCTGCGTAGCCCGTAGACCTCCCAGACGATCAGATAGGCGCGCACAGCGTCGGCGGGGCTCGAGCCGAGTTCCTCTTGGAGGCGGAAGAGGAAGGTGCTGCCGGTGCGATTGATAATGCGGTTGGCCACCGAGCTGGCGAGGATCTCGCGGCGCAAGCGGTGGGCGCGGATGCGCTCGCCGAAGCGCTCGCGCAGGGGCTCAGGAAAGTAACGTTCCAGCTCGGGGGCGAGGCAAGGGTCTTCTGGCAGGTCCGAGTCCAGCAAGGCATGGTAGAGAGTATGCTTGGCGTAGGAGATGAGCACGGCGATCTCCGGTCGCGTCAGGCCTTCGCCTGCGGCCTCTCGTTCGGTCAGTGTCTCCTCGTCGGGCAGGAACTCCAGTGCACGGCTCAGTTCCCCGCTTTGCTCGAGTGCGCGCATGAAGCGGCCATGCTCGGTCAGCAGTTCCACGGCCCGTAGCTCGTCGAGGCCTATGGCGCGGCCCTGCCAATAACAGTCGCGAAGCACCAACCGCGCGACCTCACTGGTCATTTCCTCCAGCAGCCGGTTGCGTTGTTTGAGGGTTAGGTCGCCTTCCAATACGACTTGGTTCAGCAGAATCTTGATGTTGACCTCTTGGTCGGAGCAGCTCACGCCGCCGGCGTTGTGGATAAAGTCCGTGTCCAGCCGTCCGCCGCGACGGGCAAGCTCGATGCGTGCCAGCTGGGTGAGGCCGAGATTGCCGCCTTCGCCCACCACGCGGCTTCGCAAGGAAAGAGCGGTCACACGCACGGCGTCATTGCTGCGGTCGCCCACATCGCCATCCCGTTCTTGGCTCGCGCGGACATAGGTGCCGATGCCGCCGTTCCACAGGAGGTCCACGGGGGCCCGCAGGATGGCTCGGACCAGCTCGGCGGGGGTTAGGGTTTCGAAACGGCAGCCGAGCGCGGTGCAGGCGCGCTCGGAGAGGCGTATGGACTTGAGGTCGCGGGGATAGATGCCGCCGCCATCGGAGATGAGCTCGGAGTCATAGTCCGCCCAACTGGAGGCGGGTAAAGCGAACAGGCGCTGGCGTTCCTGAAAGCTGGCCGCCGGGTCCGGGTTCGGGTCGATGAAGATGTGGCGGTGATCGAAGGCGGCGATGAGCTTGATCTTGTCCGAGTAGAGCATGCCGTTGCCGAATACGTCCCCGGACATATCGCCGATGCCGACGACGGTGAAGGGCGTTCGGGTGTAGGCGACGTCCGCGGCCTGAAAGTGCTGCTTGACGCACTCCCAGGTTCCGCCGGCGGTGATACCCATCTTTTTATGGTCATAGCCGGTGGCGCCACCAGAGGCAAAGGCGTCGCCGAGCCAAAAACCGTAACCGGCGGCAACCTCGTTGGCGGTGTCGGAGAAGGTGGCCGTGCCCTTGTCCGCAGCCACAACGAAGTAGGGGTCGTCACCGTCATAGCGGACCAGGTCCGAAGGTGGCAGGCAGTGGCCTTCGATCAGGTTGTCGGTGAGGTCGAGCAGGCCGGAGATGAACTGCCGGTAACAGGTCAGCACCTCGGCGCGCAGGTCCGCTCGTTCCATGGGCGGGCGCTTGACCACGAAGCCGCCCTTGGCGCCGACGGGGACGATGATGGCATTCTTGACCATCTGTGCCTTCATCAGACCCAGCACCTCGGTGCGGAAGTCCTCGCGCCGGTCCGACCAGCGCAGCCCGCCTCGCGCCACTTTGCCGCCGCGCAGGTGCACGCCCTCGACGCGCGGGGAGTAGACGAAGATCTCGTAGGCGGGGCGCGGCTCGGGCAGGTCGGGGATCTCGGAGGATCGGAGTTTGAGGGCGATCTGGTCCTTGCAAAGCCCGTCGGCGTCGCGCTGGTACCAGTTGGTGCGCAGGGTTGCCTGGCACACGGCGAGGAAGGCGCGCAGGATGCGGTCCTGGTCGAGGCTTGCCACGGCATCCAGTGTCTCCTGCAGGCGGGTGATCAGGCGTGTGGTCTGCTGCGATGACTGCTTGCGCCGGTGTGGGTCGAAGCGTATTTCGAACAGTTCCACCAGCATGGCGGCGATGGCCGGGTTGGCTGCCACCGCCTCCTCTATATAGCTCTGGCTGAAGGTCATGCCGGTCTGGCGCAGGTACTTGGCATAGGCGCGGATTAGCGCGGTTCGGCGCCAGTCGAGCCGTGCCTTGATCACGAGCCGGTTGAATCCATCGTCCTCCACGCGCCCGCGCCAGACCATGGCGAAGCAGTCCTGGAACAGCTCGCGGACCTCGCCCCAGTCGGGGATCTCCGTGCCCTCGTAGGCAAGTCCGAAGTCGTGCACCCATAGGGGCGGGGAATCGTGTCGCTCGATACGGTAGGGACGCTCGTCCTCCACCTCGACCCCCATGTTCTCCAGCATGGGCAGGACTTGCGAGAGGGGCAGTGTGCGGCCAAAGCGGAACACCTTGAAACGCAGCCGGCCGGGCGGTGTCTCCAGGGGCGAATAGAGACTCATGCGCAGCTCGTTGTCGGCACTCAGTTGTTCCATATGCTCGATGTCCCGGACCGCGCTGCGTTCCGGGAAGTCTTCCCGATAGCCGGCGGGGAATGCCCCGCTGTAGGCCAGGAAGAGGGCGCTACCGCGCTCCTCGCCAAGATGGTCCAGCAGGGCGGTCTGCAGGCGGTCGCTCCACGATTGGATGGCATCGGTCAGGCGCGCCTCTATCGCGCGTGCGTCGAAGGCGGGGATCTCTCCGGGGCGCGTGCGAGCGGTAAACAGGATGCGAGCCAGCATGGACTCTGAGAGGCTGACCGTGAACTCCACCTCGGTCGCGTTCAGTGCCTCTTGCAAGATGCGCTGCATGCGTATCCGCACCTGGGTGTCGTAGCGCTCGCGAGGGGCGTAGACCAGGCACATGACGAAGCGCTTGTAGAGGTCTTCGCGCATGAACAAACGCGGACGCTGTTCCTCGGCAAGCTGCATGATGCCCATGCTGATGCGGTAGAGATCGTCCTCGTCGATTTGGAATAGCTCATCACGGGGGTAGGTCTCGATGATGTGCGACAGGGCCTTGGCGGAGTGGCTGTGGGGGTCCAGGTCCGCCCGTTGAATCACGTGCGCAGTCTTGCAGCGTAGCAGCGGGATCTCCTGTGGAAGGCAGTTGTAGGCGCGCGAGCCATAGAGGCCGAGAAAACGGTGCTCGCCGCAGACGCGCCCCTCGGTATCGAAGCGTTTGACCCCAACATAGTCGAGGTTGGCGGGACGGTGCACTGTGGCCTGGGCATTGGCCTTGGTCAGGACCAGCAACTCGGGACGCCGCGCATGTATGCGCAGCTCGGGCGGCAGATTGGCGAAGGCGCGCGATTCGTCCGCGTCCGACTGCTCTCTGAGGATACCGAGACCTGTACCGGGGACGATGTGCAGGACCTCCTCGCCCTCACCGCCGGCCAGCTTGTGGATGCGGTAACCGAGGAAGGTGAAGTGGTTGTCCAGCAGCCAGCGCAGGAAGGCAATGGACTCATCTATCTCTGTGGGCTCTAGGGGTGGGGGGCTGGCCTCGATCTCGGTCATCAGGTCGGCGAGGGCATCCCGCATGGGCTGCCAGTCCTCCACCGAGAGCCGCACGTCTTGCAGCACGCGCACGAGCTCTAATTCGAGATCGACGAGCCGATTGCGGTCCGTCTGGCGCAGGATCTCCAAGTGCATGACGGCTTCCCGTTGCGCCTGCTCGTCGTCGTCCGTGGCAACCATGCTGTTGTGTTCCTCAATCTCCAGCAATTGACCATCGGCATCGCGTCGCACACGCATAAGCGGATGGATGATGCGCAGAATCGTGAGATCGCGCCGATTCACGGCCATGCGCACCGAGTCCACCAAGAACGGCATATCCTCCATGACGATCTCAACGACAGTGTGCTGGCACTCCCAGCCGTTCTCCTCCAGGGTCGGGTTGTAGACCCGTACCAGGGTTTCTCCGGCGCGACGCCGGCGGGCAAGGGTCAGGTGGGCAAGGGCGGTGCCGTAGAGATCGAGCAGATCGCGGCTCTCAATGACCTCCATCCGGACCCTGCCATAGTAGCGTCGCACGAAGCGAGCGGCTGTCTCTACCTGGTCCTGCGGGAAACGTTCGCGTACCAGCTCCTCAAGGCGGTCAAGGAGCTTCATGTGGGGAGTGGAGGTGTCGCTGGTCATAAGGGGTTGCCTGCTTGCTCGCGGAAAACCGGGAAGCGGTTTAACTCCGTTCCTATTCTCGTGCAAGTCTAGTACAGCAGGGCAATGGCGTTTGTTGAACGCCTCATAATCGACGTCTGCTGCGGTTAGCACGACACTCTCGATTTCGCTTTGGGCGTTTGAATGTAGGGTTGGCATTGCCCACCGATGACCGTATCTTGTCCCCGTTCGTCCGGCGGCGGAACATCGATCCGTGGTTGGTGGTGCCCACCCTACCTGGCTTGTATATACGGTTAGGAAGTTCATCGAGGCCATTGCGGAGCATGAATTATGAGCGATAACGAACTCATTGACTCTTTGGGCGATCCGGAGAAGCTTGAGATGCTTTTTCGTAGCAATCCTCAGCAGTTCTGCGCTTGGCTTGACGAGGCGTCAAGCGAATATCCGGAATCGGAGACCTTGAGGGTGTGGAATGCTCGTGTCTATTTCACCACGCCGCTACCGGAGTCGGCGGCTAATGCGAAGGCGTCACTATTATTTGTAATTGTATTGTGTCTGATTTCCGGTTTCTTGGTTAAGCTCCCAGCCTTTTTGCCAATAACCGAAGATTGGTATTATCCTCGTTTCGTTCCCTTAATTGTAGTCGGCGCGCTCATTGTCTATTTCATGCGCACTGTTGACTCGAATAAGCTAAGAAGTGTCGTTTTGTCCGGGATGTTGCTGTGTGCTGTTGTTCTGTTACTTTTACCATATGACACGAAGGCTGATTCTATCATCATGGCTCTGATCCATGCTCCGTTGGTCCTGAATACATTCTTGGCGATAGCTTTTATGTCGGAGGAATGGAGAAAACCAGATGCACGATTGCGTTATATTCGTTATGTCGGTGAAATGGCTATTTATGTGGTGATTATCCTTCTTGGTGGCATCGTTCTAACGCTCTTGACATTGGGTTTATTTAATCTAATCGATGCTTCGATTGAAGAATGGTATATCGAATACATTGTTGTTATTGGGGTTGTTGCATCGCCTATTGTTGCAACTTATTTATATGATTCTGTGCTGGCCAGGGAAAGCAAGTTAGCTACGGTCATTTCCAATGTGTTTTCACCGCTCTTTCTTATCACCGTTATTGCGTACTTAATTGCCCTGATTTATCAGGGGAAAAGCCCGTATACGGATCGCAACTTTTTGATCGTCTTTAATGGTCTCTTGATGATTGTCTTGGCGATTACGGTATTTTCCGTGTCGGGCATGAGCAGAACAAAATCGTCGAGAAAGATGGATGCGATCAATATCTCCCTCGTCTCGGCTACGTTGGTCATAAATGCCATTGCGCTTTCCGCTATTATATTTCGACTATCGGAGTATGGGATCTCTCCAAATCGCCTCGCTGTCACGGGCGCAAATGTGCTGATTTTTTTGCACCTCATCCTAATCCTGAAGGAATACATAAAACAGTTCAGAGGCATGAGTTCCTCCGACCGAATAAATAAGGTTGTGGCGAACTATTTACCAGCCTATTCAGCTTGGTCGGCCTTTGTCATGGTTATGCTTCCTCTCATATTCTGGTTCGAGTAATCCAGTGCGGATCGGGAGGCAGGTCGCGTTCGTGGAAGAAGAGTCCTTTACTTGTTCCGCCGCGCATCCAGACGGTGGGTAGGGAGTTGGGCGGCATGGCTCTCCGGTGGACGTGAATCCGCAGAGGTACGGTCGATAATAAGAGCTTGCTACGCTACTGGACGGTTAAGCCAAGCACACCCATAAGTATTGACCTTCGGTATCCCTTTATCAAACGCCGGACGGGGTCGAGATCTACCCGTTTAGATGCACGTAGGAGCGGGAGGGTGCTTCGAGCGAGTACGTCTGGTTTTCCTGCTTGATCGCCGCGATGCGCACCTACAACAATATATCGATCCGATATATCATGGATCGATATATTTCTCTGCATGTTCAGATCAAGCCAGGTTATGAATGTAAAGACCTTGTGCCTCGGCGCGTTGGGCCTCGGCGACAAGTCCGGGTACGACATTAAGAAGCTGTTCGAGGCGGCCTTTCGGCATTTTCATTCAGCGACCTATGGGTCCATCTATCCCGCGCTGAATCAGCTCGTACGGGACGGTCTGATCGTCGGTCGCATCGAGCCCGGGGCAGGGCATCCGGAGCGTAAGCTCTATTGCCTCACGGACGCGGGACATGAAGCCCTGGAGCGGGAGCTGCTGGCCGAGGCGCCAACCGAGCAGATGCGCTCGGAGTTCATGGTGCTGATGTTCTTCGCTCACTTGCTCCCCACCGAGCGCCTCGCCGAGATCCTGGAGGAGGTACGCGAGCGCTACACCGAGACATTGGCGTATCTCGAGTCTCTCGTCGACCTTCCCGATCACACACCCGGTACCCGTTTCACGGTGCAGGCAGGCATCGCTCGCTACCGAGCCACACTGGCGTTCCTTGTCGAACAGGCACCGGAGTTGCTACGCGAACACGCACGCCATCGCCAGACATCGGAGAATGAATCTAATGCGTAGCCTGTTAGTCTCCGTCTTGTTGCTCCCGGTCGTGGCTCTTGGCGCAGATACCCCGGTCACCGCCAAGCACCTGTCCGAGCTGGTCATTCATCCCGAGCGCAGCGCTCCGGCCACTGTGGAGAGTGTCAACAATGCCGATCTGAGCGCCGAGATTACTGCTCGGGTTCTGTCCATCCCGGTGCGTGTCGGCGACTTAGTCGATGTCGGGGACACCTTGGTCGAACTCGACTGCCGCGATTACCGATCCCGCCATGCCGCTCAGCAGGCGACGCTGATCCAGCTTCAGTCACAGCAGAAGTTTGCGATGAACCAGCTTGATCGCGCACGAAATTTGAATAAGCAACGCAACATCAGTGAGGAGGAGGTCGATCGCCGTCACTCCGAGCTTGCCGCCCTGGACGCCCATGTCGCGGCACAGACCGAGACCATCCGCCAGGCCGAGATCAACGTGGAGCGTTGCACTGTGGTCGCCCCATATCGAGCTGCGGTAACTGCGCGCCTGACCGATGTCGGTATCCTTGCAAACATGGGTAGCGCGCTGCTGCGTTTGGTGCAGCTCGATCAGCTCGAGGTCAGCGCCCGTGTGCGGCCTGATGAGGCCGTGGAAGGTGCCGAGGCGGACCGTCTGGAGTTTGTCTACTTGGGTCGCCGTTACCCGCTAGAGGTCGCTCGCGTCGTGCCAGTCGTGGACCCCGCGACCCGCACAGTGGAGGTGCGTTTGGAGTTTCTTGAGGAGTCGGCGCCCTCGGGGGCCTCGGGGCGGCTCGTTTGGCACAGCGCTGGCAGCTACCTACCCGCGGAGCTTCCAGTGCGCCGGGACGGAAGATTGGGCGTTTTCCTGTTGAGCGACGGCAAGGCCAGGTTTCACCCGATCGACGGTGGCCTGGAGGGTCAGCCGGTACGGGTCGATTTGCCCGGGAACAGTTCGATGATCGTCGAGGGTCGTCAACGGCTCCAGGACGGGGATGCAGTACAGGTAGCCAAGCCCGCGGGCTCCGACTGAGGTCAGATCGATGCTCAAGTACTTGCTGCGCAACCACGTCGCTACCAATTTGACCTTTGTGTTGGTACTGATCGTGGGGTTTATCGCCTATACCCTGCTACCGCGCCAGAAGGATCCCACCATCAACTTCAACTGGCTGGTGGTGACTACCATACTGCCCGGCGCCTCGGCCCTGGACGTGGAGAAGAAGGTCACAGACCCGCTGGAGGATGCCGTCCGTCGGGTGCAGAATATCAAATTCATGTCCTCCAACAGCCGCGAGTCCGTCTCCAGCATCCTGGTCCGGTTCGATGACGTGGAGTCGCGCATCTTCGACAAGCGGGTCAACGACCTGCGCCGTGAGATCCAGAACGCCGACAGGGATCTGCCGGCGGAGGTGGACGATCCGATCATCCTTGAGATCACCAGCGCCAACGCCTATCCGTCCGCCACCATCGCCGTGGTGGGTCAGGCCGACGACGAGAGCCTGCGCGTGCAGGCGCGCAACGTGGAAAAGGATCTGGAGCGTTTCTCCCGGGTGGAGCGGGTGGATCCGGTGGGCCTTGCGGATCCGGAGATCCACGTCAATTTCGACCCTGCGGCCCTCGAGACTCTCGGGCTTAGGCCGACGCAGGTGGCGGACACGGTCGCAGCCTTTTTCCGCGACGTGGCCGCCGGCACTTTACGTCTAGGAGAGCAGAGCTGGCTGGTGCGCCTGGTGGGCAGCCAGCGCGAGCCCGGTGAATTGGCCCGTCGCCCGCTGGTGGGTGCCCCCGGCGAGGTGACCCTGGGACGGGTCGCCGGGGTGGAGCGGGGGAGAGAACGGCCCGACAAGCTGGCTCGCTTTGACGGGCGACCCGCCGTGGTGCTTGCGATCATGAAGCGGGACAACGCCAATACCCTGGAAATGGTGGACCGGATCAACACCTATATCGCCGAGCGCAACGCCCTTTCTGACCGCACCGGGGTGGAGCTGGTCCTGGTGGACGACCAGACCATTCCGACCCGCCAGGCAATCGGCC
>Ga0316198_10002949_pt1 | contig 10325 bp, 8 predicted proteins | sample OudBieAanoxic_MG_FD_204935 | JGI IMG/M metagenome (GOLD analysis project Ga0316198, IMG submission 204935) | Coastal sediment microbial communities from Oude Bieten Haven, Netherlands - site A anoxic | ecosystem: Environmental > Aquatic > Marine > Coastal > Sediment | place: Netherlands...
TACCCAATCCTCCGGAATCGACGCCTTGAAACCCTTTTTCGCTCTCGAGAGCTGAGAGGCTGATATAGGAAGAATGAATGTCGGCTTTGCAGAAAAAGGCCATTTACGGATCGGCACTGTTTAATACGACGGCAAACAATCAAGAAGGACACAGCATGCTACCAGAACTTTCCGGTCTGTGGGACAAACTGGAGGTCCGACGTCGGGAGATGCTCGCCCTGATCGAGCAACTGACCCCTGAGCAGATCCGGTTTCGCTTGGAACCCGACCGTTGGTCCATATTACAGGTCCTGCAGCACGTGGTCATGGGTGAAGAGGGCATGCGCCGTTCCGAGGACGAGCTGCGAAACAACCCTCTGCGGGAAATTCTACAGCCGGGGAAGATGGTTCAGGTGGTCAAGGAAGTTCTGGAAAAAGACGTGCCTGTGGATCTTCCCGACCCGTCCATGGCGCCCGACGGAAAAACAACTCTCGATGAACTGCGTGCCACCTGGCACGAGGAGCGCCGGGCCATGGCCGCACCTCTGGAAACGGTGACCGCGCAAAATCGTGAGCGTGTGATGTTCAGTCATTTGGCTGCCGGTCCTCTGACAGCCCTGCAGATGCTTGAAATCGCCGTTGCCCACCTCGACACCCACCGCCGCCAGATCGACCGCATCTGCAAAGAGTTGCCTGCTTGATCCCCATCCTTGCCGACATTCTATCTGCGATTAGAAATGATCATTCCGGCTAGCGTATCCTCAAATGAGAGCGACAGACATCAGGTTGAAAAATGGCGGCACAGAACCCGCAAGATAGCCGAACCGATTCTGGGTTAAAAGTGATTATGTAGTGGTCGTCAAAACAGCGTCACGTTATTCGAACGTTCTTTCTACAACCACTTATACCACCCTTTCGTATTTCGGAATGTATTTTTGAAAAGCGGTATCAGCAGATTGGTCCGAAACCGTATGGGTTAGAAGTGGTTTCAAAATCTTAGATTACTCCCAGGTTCAAGGCGTGAACCGACGAAAAAACGCTGCATACATCGGCGTATGCGAGTATTTTGAGGGAGACTACAACACCGTAATTGGGTGTTAGATGGGGTTTTGAAATCACTTTTAAGAGAGTTCTGGAATTCCTCTCTTTACTTTCTTTATACGGTTAAAATAATAGTACACGCCGACACCGCACCCGATAGTGACAAGACCCGCCAATGCCGGAACAGGCCGGCTTCGGACAGAAAAATAGATAATCCACATATTCCCCAGAATAAACAGCAAGGGAGTCAGCGGGTAACCAATTGTTTGGTAGGTATCCGAGGACGGTCGCTTGATCCTTAACATCATTAAACCGATGACAGTGAGCATGGCAAACAGAGAAAGGGTAAATCCGATATAGATGAGCAGTTTATTGTATGACGCGGTAAGAATCATAACAACGGCAATGGCGGCCTGTAAAAAAATGGAATAGGCCGGTGTATGATGGCTTTTACTCACTTTTGCGAAACGCCTGAAAAAAACCCCATCTTTAGACATGGCGTAATACACGCGCGGACCGGCCATGATCATGGCGCTTAAAACGGAAAGCAGGCCGATGGCGATGGCACCACTGAAATAATGGCCCACCTGCTTACCAAACAAGGCTGTGGCTGCTTTAGCGCCGACATCGATGGCACCGCTCATCTGCGCGGCAGGCAATGCATAGATGTAAACCACATTTATCAGCAGGTAGAGCCCGGTGACAAGAAATGCGCCAGTGAAAAGAGAAAGCGGGATATTCTTCTCAGGATGCTTGATTTCACCGCCCAAATAGGCAGCGGCATTCCACCCACTGTATGCAAAAGAGATAAATATCAGGCCGATAGCAAACTTATCCTGAAACACGATACCCAAATCGATCCCCTGGCCGATATTAGCGGTTGAGCCATTGGATGAAAAGAGACCGAAACCGATGAAAATGACGATGATGCTCACCTTCAGAAGTGTCAGTAAATTTTGGACCCGGCTTCCGATTTTGAGACTGTGATAGTGAAGCAAGGACAGGAAAATAACGACCACGATGGCTGTGAAGGTGACGGGCGAGAGCGTGATGAAGTTAATCCCGAAAAAGGGAATGACCACTTGTGGTTCGACAGGCACGGATAACGCCTGGAAAAAATAGGTGGCAAAGGCGACCGCCGCCGCCGCAATGGGGGCAGAGAAACCCACGATGAGAGATATCCAGCCGGAAAGAAACGCGGTCAATTTGCCGAAGGCTTCCCGCAAATAAACGTATTCTCCACCCGCATGTGGATAACGTGCTCCCAGCTCTCCGTAGCAAAGCGCGCCGCACAGGGCGAACAGGCCACCCACGAGCCAGCACAGAAGCATGGTCATTGGATTGGCGAGCTCTTTTATGATAAAGCCGGATGTTGTGAAAATACCGGTCCCCACCATGTTGGCCACCACAAGGGTGGTTGCGGAAAAGTAGCCGATTTCTCTTTTCAGCGTCGTATTGTTCAATCTGTTTTTCATAAAGGATAGCCGCCCTTGCTCGATGCTACCGTTATTGTGATTGTGAAAAACGTTCTATTTTTCGATCGTTTTTTGACAATCACTTATACCACCCTTCCATATTTCGGATTTATTATTGAAAAGCGGTATAACCCCTTCAACTCTGCTGGAGACATTTCTATCGTGCCGGAACGGATGCGTGCATGATGCGGAAACCGCTCGAGCATGGCCCATCGAGTTTTCCGTCGCGGCGCGTCAAGTATCGCTCTTCCATCTCTTTGGGACCGATGTCGGACAGAACGGTTAAACCGCGCTGCTCGACGTATGATGTGCTTGTTCCTTCAGCAATGCCGAAGATAAAAGGCTCGCCTTTGTGCGCCACCCAAAACGTTAAACTGCGGACATCCTTGTATTTTGAAAAATCACCCTGGATGATAGCCAGCGGCATGTAGTCGAACACAACCGAACTACCCGATGCGGACTGAGAACTGACGAATTTCAAGGTGCTGTCCACGGCTTCAGCGGGAATATACATGGTTACGCCTTCCCAGATGAACAGCGTTTTCATATCTGGGTCATAACCCGCTTTTTTAAGCTCGTCCGGGATGGTCTGTGTTTTGAAGTCAATCGGTACAAAGGTTACATAATCTGGAACCTTGCCGAGGACATTTTTTAGACGTCTTTTCTTTTCAAGAACCATTTCCGGCAGTTCGATTTCAAAAAACTTCACCTGCGGTATGGCCTTGCGGAAGCGATAGGCCCGGCTGTCGTAGCCGGCCCCTAGGTTCACTACCTGGGCAATGCCATCTGCAGCCGCCTTAGTCAGGATTGCATCGATGTGCTTGGTACGGGCGTTGACATAGTGTGATGTTGTTATCCGAAATGTCTTGACGATTGTCTGATAGGCGTCAAAGTCATCACTCAGGATAGAATAATGCCAGTAATCCGGATGGACCATGGCCATGGCCATGTGGTCGTCATTGCGGACTTTTTCATCCGGATGCAAGTTAAAAATGGCACGTGTTGCAGCCACGCCTTCGGCTGTTATGGAAAGGCTTCCCGGTTCGACTGCCGGAGCCGCCTTGACCCAGAGGGTCACGGTCAAAAGCAGCACCGCAAGTCGGGCGGAACAATGAAGCAAGTTATACGAAGCATGATCTGATCGCATGGTTGAAACCTCCTTATTTGTCTTACCCGAAAACTTCATGAAATATGTTCAGGGTAAAGATGTTTCATGTCCCGTTCGCTCATAGTGGTTGTCAAAAAAACGTTCCGTTATTCGAACGCTTTTCCTTACGACCACTTATACCAACCTTCCGTATATCGGAATTTATTATTGGAAAGCGGTATAAGTTGACGCCTTCACAATATTACGGGTCCACCCTGGCGTGCATAACGCGCACAAACGCCGTGGGAGTGCCATCGATGCTTCCGTCACTTCGCACCAAATATTCTTTGGCGAGTTCCTTGGGTCCCAGGTCGGAGATAACTTTAAAGCCGCGTTGCGTGATAAATTCGTCAGAATGGCCTTCAGCGATACCGAACTTCAGGGGTTCGCCGTTGGCAGTCAACCGAACAGCCATGAAACGGGCGCCCCGATATTTGCTGTAATCTCCCCGTACGACCTCATCGCAGATATAGTCAAAAACCACTTCGCTTCCAGAAGCGGCATGCTTGGCGATGGATCGCAGGGTGAAATCCACGACTTTTCTGTCCGTGTACTGTGTAGCACCCTCCCAGATAAACAGCGTTTTTTTATTTTCATCATAACCGGCACGTTTCAGTGATTCAAAAATATATTGGGTACGACAATCGACGGGAAGATAGGTCACCCCCGCGGGTAATTCGCCAAATTCACCTTTAACCATCTCGATTTTACGGCTCAGGGTGGCGGGTTGATCCAACTCGAAAAAGCGCACATTCGGCAACAGTTTCCCGAAGCGGTAAGGGCGACTGTCAAACCCAGCACCGATATTGACCACCTGCTCCAGATTTTTCGCAGCAATTTCCTGTAAAATATTGTCAAGGTGCCTGGTCATCGCATTCGCCGTGTAATACCCGCTGACTCGGTAGAACTTTATAAACGCCCTGGACTTATTATAGTCTTTGACTAAGGGGCCGAAGAACCAGAAGTTGGGGGTAAGAAATTTTTCGGCAAGATAATCGGGGTTACGAACATTTTCGTCGGGATCCATGGCCGCGATGGCACGTAATCCGGTTTGCATTTCGGCAACCAGGGAGACTTCCCCCGGCTTGAGTGCCTGGCTGCCGGGTATACTTACGGACAAAACCAGAACTGCTAATACGATGAAAAAAATGAGAAAGGGATTGGGACGGTGACGGCGGTTCATTTTCATGGGCCATACCTCCTTTTTATGGGTGCTTAACCTGAAAAGCCCAAAGCCCGCGATGTGCTTGACCTCAGCGGAGGTTATTGCGGGCGGGGCTCATTCCCGGATACGGAAAAACGATTGCCAAAGAATGACAGATTGGTGCAAAACCATATGGAGGATATAAATACCCTTTTGTACTTTTGTCAAGTATAAAAGTGCCCATAAAAGTACAATAGGGTAATTTTGCCGCGGGAGCGATGGGATAACGAGGGTTAATCTGCTGCGGGACGAGTCAACAGCGGAGGTGCCCATTTGAGGGCAACATATGCTTTGGGAAATACCTTCAGTAATGAAAATGGAGGCGGCACCCGGAGTCGAACCAGGGGATCACGGCTTTGCGGGCCGCTGCCTTAACACTTGGCTATGCCGCCTTATTGGCAAGAATTTTGATTAATAAGGGTAAGGTTAGAATTTGTTACTGATAAACACCCTACTAGATTCAGATTGTTTTGCAAACATTTTTCCAAGTAGCGCAATTGTTTTCATTTTCGAATGATCCCGCTTCCCGACGCTACACGAAACACACGATACCAAACGCTTCTATATTCTCCTTTTGAAAAGGGTTCTTCAGATTTCAGCCCTGAGCTCCGAATCCCTTTCAGCTTTTATTTTTGAGCTCTTTGCCCTTCTCCTTGACCTTGCACCTTTCAGCTTTGACCTTTGAGCTCTATTCCCCTTCCTGCCCTTCCTTTGAGCTTTCACCTTTGACCTTTGAGCTCTATTCCCGCTTTCACCTTCCAGCTCTTCTATGCCTTTCAGCCCGCCACCCACAACTCGTAACTCGCAACTCGCAACCCGTATTCCCGCAACCCGTTACTCGCAACCCGTATTCCCGCAACTCGCACCCCGCAACCCGCAACCCGTAACCCGCAACCCGTAACCCGCACCCCGCCACCCGCAACGCACCACCCGCAACTCGCAACCCGTACTCCGCAACCATTGATGATTAGGACGGATGTTGTTATATTGCATTTAATTTAATCGCATTGGATGAACTCAGCTCGGGAAAAGGGAGTGTATGATTTGGCACATCGCGGCAACGGAGACCGGCCCAATGCACCCGTGAACTTCGATCGGCAGATTACTTTGGGCCGGACCGGATTGAAAGTTGGTCGCCTGGGCATTTCCTCGAGTTTCGGTGCGCCGGCGGCAGCATTCGAAGAAGCCTTTGAGCGCGGCTGCAACTACTTCACCTGGGGGACTTTTATTCGTGGTCGATCCGGGGAGATGCAATCCGCCATCAAGAACATCGTTGGCAGAGGGCGCCGTGAAGCGCTGGTTCTTGCTATGATCAGCTATGCCCACAGTGCGGTCCTGACCGAATTTTTCCTCGAAAAGGGCTTGAAAGCCGCCGGATTGGATTACGCAGATGTCCTGCTGCTGGGTTATTTCCCCAGGCGCCCGCCCCAGCGGGTGATCGATGGCGCCCTGCGCCTCAAGGAAAAAGGCCGCGTGCGTTTCATCGGTCTGACCAGCCACAACCGCAAGGTTTTTCCCCTGCTCCGCAACGAGGGGCTTTTCGACGTGCACCACATCCGCTACAACGCGGTTCATCGCGGGGCCGAAATCGAAACCTTTCCTTATCTGGCAGGTGATGATCGGCCGGGCGTGGTCAGCTTCACTGCCACCAGCTGGCGTCGGCTGCTCGATTCCCGCAAGATGCCGCCGGGAACGCCGCCTTTGACGGCCGCGGACTGTTACCGCTTCGTTCTGTCAAACCCCACTGTAGATGTGTGCATGATGGGTGTAAAAGATACGAAACAGATGCGCGAGAACCTGAAACTCCTCGACGGCGGGCCCCTGAGAGAAGAAGAACTCGACGCGATGCGAAAAATTGGGGATCATATCCACTAACAGGGTGTTGAAAAACGCTATGATCACCGGCAAGACAAAGGAAAATTCGACGAAAAGGCGCAGGTTATATATGATTTTTTCAGGCTGACGAGAACCTGAGGGAGTAACAATATGAAACCAAATTTGACCCCCAAAGCCAAGATATTGTGGGAAGCGATCCCCGGCGACATCCGCCTTAGAATTTTAAACAACGTGTGGTGCGCGAACTGCTCTCAAGTGACCGGTATCGGCAACATCTCAGGCAAGGTCGAAAAGGGCGACCTGATCCTGAAAGGCGTGTGCACCCGTTGCGGTGGAAACGTCGCCCGCCTGATAGAAAACGAATAGTCTTCATCGATTTAAAAAACCTCGTCCAACGCCCGGCGCAGGGCCGCTGTAACCGTATCCATTTCGTGCTCGTCGATGATAAAGGGCGGTGCCACCACCAGCCCGTCGCCGTCGGCCCCGGCCAGGGCCAGGGACTTGTACAGAATCACGCCCTGCCCGAACAGGTGATCCCACATCCGCTCGGCCACCTTTTGCGCTCTTGGGAAAGGGGCCAGGGTTTTCTTGTCCGCCACCAGTTCGATCCCCCACATCATACCCAAACCCCTGATGTCGCCCACAAAGGGCGAGTCGCCAAGCGCCCCGGTCAATTTGCCACCCAGCACCGGACCCAGGACCTCAACCCTTTCCACCAGGCCCTCGCGCTCCAGTATGCCAACGGCCGCCAAACCGGCAGCGGCGCAAACCGGATGATGTGAGAAGGTCCCACCATGCATGAAGCCACCCTTCTCCGCCAGTGTTCGGTACAATTCTTCCTTCACACCCACTGCGGAAAGGGGCAATGCCCCGCCGGACAGGCCTTTACCCATGGTAACGATATCCGGTACAACCGCGTAGTGTTCGCTGGCGAACCACTTGCCGGTGCGCCCCATGCCGCTCATCACCTCGTCTTGGATCAGAAGAACACCGTGACGGTCGCAAATCTCACGTACTATCGGCCAATAACCGGGCGGGGGCGGATAAACCGCCAGAGAGGCCCCGCTCACTGTCTCACCGATAAACGCCGAAACACTTTTGGGACCTTGATCGAGAATGGTCTCCTCCAGGGCCATAGCACAGCGTAGCCCACAGGTGGAAGGCTCCAGGCCATAGAAACATCGCAGACAGTATGGCGGCGCAATGTGCAGCGCGTCCATGAACGTCGGCAGAAAAGGCGCCCGGAAGCTGGTGCGACCGGTGGCGGCCAGGGCTCCCAGGGTCAGGCCGTGATAAGAACGCCATCTGGAAATGAGCTTGTGCCGGCTTTCCTGACCACTGGCTACATGAACCTGACGGGCGAGCTTGATGGCGGTTTCCACCGCCTCGGAGCCGCTGGTCATGAAGTAAAAGCGGCTGATACCTTCCGGCGCATGGCCGGCCAGTTTGTCGGCCAGTTCCTCCACCGCATCGTTGGTAAACATGGTGGGGTGGAAGTAGTATCCCCGGCGCAACTGTTCGGCCACCGCCTGGGCGATCTCTTCCCTGCCGTGCCCCAGGTTCACCACCACCGCACCGCCGCTGGCATCCAAATAGCGCCGGCCCTCCCCGTCCACGATAAACGCCCCTTGTCCTTCCTTGGCTACGGGCAGCTCTTTGGCCAGAACGCGGTGAAAAACATGACTGGTCATGCCGTTTCTCCTTTGACGGTGTCGAGGTTCAGTATTTGCCGGGCTTCATCTGGCGTGGCCACCTCCCGTCCTAAAATCCGTCCGATCTGGACGATGCGCTCTACCAGCATCTGATTGGTGGCCAGTTCGCCCTTGCGGAAGTAAATATTGTCCTCCAGTCCCACCCGCACGTGACCGCCCATCAAAATGGCATGCACCGCCATGGGCAGCTGGGCCGCGGCCACCCCGCTGACGCTCCAGGTGGATCGTTGGGGCAAGCATCCCACCAGGTGGACCAGGTGCTCGATGCGAGCCGGCATGGCGCCTTTGAGCCCCATCACGAAGTTGAAATGAAGGGGCGCGGGAACGATGCCCCTCTCGAACAGGGCGACCCCGTTGTGCAGCATGGCCAGATCGAACACTTCGATCTCCGGTTTGATTTCAAGCCGCTGCATTTCTTTTGCCAGACCTTCAATCAATTCGGGCGGGTTGACATAGGCGGAGTTGGGGAAGTTGACACTGCCGGTGGTCAGGGATGCCATTTCCCCACCTGCTGCCAAGCGTTTATATCTGCTCTCAAAGCTCACACCGGCCCGGCCGCCGGTGGATATCTGCAATATCAGTTCGGTTCGCCCCTTGAGGGCGTCGACCACCTCGGCAAAACGGGCGGGATCATCGGAGGGATTCTCGTGTTCATCCCGGGTGTGGATATGCAATATTGAGGCCCCGGCCTGTTCGCAGCGCAAGGCGTCCGCCACGATCTCTTTTGTGGTGACCGGTACGTGAGGGGTGTGCTCTTTCTTGGGCACCGAGCCCGTGGGGGCCACGGTAATGATCAGTTTGTCATTCATCGCTCGCTCGTTTCATTAGAAGCTATCTCAATGTTAGGATTTTCGTTCGAGATCAAGGCGGGGCCGAGAATCCCCGCTTTGCGGGATTCCCCGCCTGATCGATTCTTATTTGTGGGTCGCAACCCGCAGGCATACTCAAGTATGTCGAGAATTTGAGACGAGGGTTCAACGCCGATATCGAGTGAGAAAACTTTTTTGAGATGCCTTCTAAACAAATTTGGCGCCCTTTTTTTAATGAGCTGAAAATTTTCATGATAAATGCGGCCGGCTTTCAATGGTACCCAAAGCCCGTTGAATCTTTCCGGCCGTCTCCAATGCCATAGGGGCCAGACGCTGTTCCAATTCCTCCCGACTCACCCGTCTGGTGGGCACCGCAATGTTCAAGGCAGCGATCGCATGGCCGTCGGAATCCATGATCGGGGCCGATACGCTGCGCAGGCCCACTGATAGTTCCTCGTCGTTCATCGCATACCCCTGACCTTTTACCCGGGCCAACTCTTGACGGAAGTCACTTTCATTGCTGATCGTGCGGTGGGTCAGGGATGAAAACTCGTAGCCGGTCAAAATCCGATCCAACTCTTCTTTATCGAGGAAAGCCAAAAGCGATTTGCCCATCGAGGTGCAGTGCAGCGGCAGACGTGAACCGAGTTGTAAATCAAAGGGGAGAATACGGCCGGTGTTGTTGATGCGGACGAGATACATCAACTCGTTGCCTTGCAGCACGGAGAGATTCACCGTTTCTCCGGTTTTTTCAGCCAACCATTCCAGATAGTGCTGGGCCAATTGGCGCCAACTCAAACTGTTCATGGAAGCGTAACCCAGAGAAAGCAGTTTCGGTGTGAGGTGGAATCGGCGTTGCCGATCCCGCCGCACATACCCCAGTTCGGCAAAAGTGTGGCAGATGCGGGTAACGGTGGCGTTGTTGGTTCCGGACCGGCGAGAAAGCTCGACAAGCCCCAGGGGCTCCCGTGAATTGGCCAGAGTGTGCAGAACGTGCATACCCTTGGCAAGAGACTTTAAAAAATAACGTGAATTATCCCCGGTCACCGTTTCTCCCACCCATCGCAAGATTTTCGCATAGCGAAAATATATTTTGCTATGCGCAATTATTAAAATGAGTCG
>Ga0316198_10002950_pt1 | contig 10324 bp, 1 predicted proteins | sample OudBieAanoxic_MG_FD_204935 | JGI IMG/M metagenome (GOLD analysis project Ga0316198, IMG submission 204935) | Coastal sediment microbial communities from Oude Bieten Haven, Netherlands - site A anoxic | ecosystem: Environmental > Aquatic > Marine > Coastal > Sediment | place: Netherlands...
GTCGCACCCTTCCCCGGCGCTGAAACCGGAACCGGCGGGCGGATCCGCGATGTCCACGCCACCGGTCGCGGCTCCGACTACACCGCCGGGACAGCCGGCTACTGCGTCGGAAATCTCCAGATTCCCGACGACCCGCAACCCTGGGAGGACCCGAGCTTCACCTACCCGGACAATCTGGCCAGCCCCCTCGAGATCGAGATCGAGGCCTCCAACGGGGCGTCCGACTACGGCAACAAATTCGGCGAGCCCGTGGTCCAGGGCTTCACCCGTTCCTTCGGACTGCGACTGCCCTCGGGCGAACGACGCGAGTGGATCAAACCCATCATGTTCTCCGGCGGCATCGGCAAGATGGATCACCAACACATCTCCAAGGGCGCACCGGAGATCGGAATGTGGGTGGTCAAACTCGGCGGCCCGGCCTACCGCATCGGAATGGGCGGCGGCGCCGCCTCGTCCATGGTTCAAGGCGAAAATGTCGCCGAGCTCGACTTCAACGCCGTCCAGCGTGGCGACGCCGAGATGGAGCAGAAGGTCAATCGGGTGATCCGGGCCTGTTGCGAACTCGGGTCCGACAACCCCATCGTTTCGATCCACGACCAGGGCGCCGGCGGCAATTGCAATGTACTCAAGGAGATCGTCGAGCCTGCGGGGGCGCGAATCGAGGTTCGTTCCTTCCCCGTCGGCGACGAGACCCTCTCGGTGCTCGAAATCTGGGGCGCCGAATTCCAGGAGAACGACGCGCTGTTGCTCAGACCCGAGCACCGCGATCTCTTCGAGGCTATGTGCGAACGCGAGAAGGTCCCGGCTTCCTTTGTCGGCCGGGTCACCGGCGACGGCCGGGTTGTGCTCCACGACGAGCGGGACGGCACGACCCCCGTCGATCTCGAACTCGCCCATGTCCTCGGCGATATGCCGCAGAAGAGCTTTGCCTTCGACCGCGCAGTACCGGTCCTCGAGCCCATCGCGTTGCCCGACGGCCTGAGCGTCCGGCAGGCCCTCGATCGGGTGTTGCGGCTGCTCTCGGTGGGCTCCAAGCGCTTTCTCACCACCAAGGTCGACCGTGCCGTCACCGGGCTCGTGGCAACCCAACCCTGCGCCGGGCCCCTCCAGCTCACCGTGGCCGATGTCGCGGTGGTGGCGGGCAGCCACCGGGCGACCACCGGCGGCGCCACCGCCATCGGCGAACAGCCCATCAAGGGCCTACTCGACCCCGCAGCCATGGCACGGCTCTCGGTGGGCGAAGCCCTGACCAATCTTGTGTGGGCGCAGGTCACCGCGCTCCCAGATGTCCGCTGCTCGGCCAACTGGATGTGGGCGGCCAAGCTCCCCGGCGAGGGGGCGGCGATGTACGACGCCGCCGAAGCCATGTGCGCCATGATGACGACCCTCGGGATCGCGGTCGACGGCGGCAAGGACTCGATCTCCATGGCCGCGCTGGCGCCCGACGGCGAGACCGTCAAGACCCCGGGCGCGCTGGTGATCTCGGCCTACTGCACCAGCCCCGACATCACCCACACGGTGATGCCGGATCTCGAGCTTCCGGGACGCGGTCGGCTGCTCTTTGTCGATCTCGGCGCCGGCCGCAACCGCCTCGGCGGCTCGGCCCTGGCCCAGGTTTGGTGCCAGATCGGCGACGACTGTCCCGATGTGGACGATGTCGAACTCCTCGGCCGCGCCTTTGATTCGGTCCAGACCCTGCTCGCTGAAGGAATGATCACCGCGGGTCATGACCGTTCGGATGGCGGTCTCGTGACCACCCTGCTCGAGATGGCCTTCGCCGGCAACTGCGGTCTCGATGTCGAATTGCCGGCCGCCGGCGGTGAGACCCTGGCGGCGCTCTTTGCCGAAGAACTCGGCCTCGTGCTCGAAATCGACGAGGACGATCTCGACGACACCATGGCGGTCTTCCTGGAAAACGACGTCCCGTGCCTCGCCATCGGCCGCACTGTCGCCGAACCGCGGATCCGGATTGGGGTCGGCGGCGAGCCGGTCCTCGACGAAGACATGCGCGTGCTTCGCGATCTCTGGGAGAAGACCTCCTTCCGGCTCGACCGGCGACAGGCCGACCCGGGCCATGTCGCCGAGGAACAGGGCGGCCTCGCCCACCGCAAAACGCCGTCATGGGGTCTCAACTTCCGGCCCGAACCGACCCCCGAAAAAATCATGAACCGCCCCGAAAAAATCCCGGTGGCGATCCTCCGCGAGGAGGGCTCCAACGGTGACCGCGAGATGGCAGCCGCCTTCCTCGCGGCGGGTTTCGAACCCTGGGATGTCACCATGTCCGATCTGCTCGCCGGGCGGATCGAGCTCGAGCGTTTCCGCGGTCTCGCCGCTGTGGGGGGCTTCAGCTACGCCGATGTCCTCGACTCGGCCAAGGGCTGGGCCGGGACCATCCGCTTCAACGACGATCTCCGGCGCCAGTTCGACGCCTTTGCCTCGCGCCCCGACACCTTCAGCCTCGGGGTCTGCAACGGCTGTCAGTTGCTCGCCCTGCTCGGCCTCGTGCCGTGGCGCGGTCTCGCCGACCCGGTCCAGCCGCGATTCGTCCGCAATGCCTCGGGTCGTTTCGAGTCGCGGTTCGTCTCGGTCAAGATCGAACCCTCGCCCGCGGTGATGCTCGACGGAATGGCCGGCTCGACCCTGGGAATCTGGGTCCAGCACGGAGAAGGGCAAGCGCTCTTTCCCGACCGCGCGGTCCTCGATCGGGTACTCGCCGACAATCTCGCGCCGATCCGCTTTGCCGATGACGAGGGCCGGATCACCGAAGCCTACCCGTTCAATCCCAACGGCTCACCCGAGGGAATCGCCGCGCTGTGTTCCGATGACGGCCGCCACCTGGCGATCATGCCCCACCCGGAGCGCTGCTTCCTCAAATGGCAGTGGGGCTGGATGCCGCGCCACTGGCGAACGGAACTCGAGGCGTCGCCGTGGCTGCGGCTCTTCCAGAACGCAAGAACATGGTGTGAGTCCACCTGAGGATGTGCCTGACCTTTTTTCTGCGCGGCGGCGCGAAAGCGCCGACACCCAGAAAAAAGAAACGGGGATTGATCAGTCGGCTTGGGGGATGGTGCAGACTTCAGGCTGCCAGTCGGTTCCGTTCCAGTGGGTGACTGTGAGTTGATCCGGGGCGGCAAGAAACGCCCGGCGAGGGTGTCACCCGACGAAAAGCACGACTCGACGTCCACGCGCCCGCCTGCCCTTGGCGCGATCTCGGTGGCTGGAGTCTCCTCATGCACGGCGACGAGCCTACTCGGCTCGTTCGGGCCGGATCAACCGATGGTTCTTGATGAATTGCCGCAGATTTCACGATGTTTGGCCACATCTTCGGCACATCGTGCGACTCTAATGGAGTCCAAGGAGGCACTCCATGCGGATCCACCCTGCCCGTCTCTCCCGATCGGTCGCCACTGCGGCTCTGGCCAGCGTCCTTCTCGTTTCTGCAGGCTGTCGGCCGAAGGACGCAGCTCCGGGGGATCAGCTCTCGGACAGCGCCGATCACCTCCGCACGGCGCAGCTCATCTCGCACGTCACCGACGGCAAGGTGCCACGGGACGCCGGAATCTCGGTGCGATTCGTCGAGGTTCACGAACAAAGGAAGACGGATCGACGAACCCTATCCCTGGCATTCAGCTGCACCCCGTCCATCACCGGCAGCGCGGAGTGGACCGATCCGCGAACCCTCGTCTTCACCCCCCGAGAGTCGTTATGGCCCGGCGCCGCCTACCGCTGCGCCCTCGATGTGGCCGCCGTCCTGCCCGATCTCGACACCGCTAAACCGTTCGCCTTCTCTTTTTCGGTGGCGCCCAACGAGCTCACAAGCTGGCAGGCCGAGCTCGAACCCGCCGCCGAGAACGATGCCGAGCGGCTTGTCTATGCCGGCTATCTCGAGTTCTCCGACGCGGTCACCCTCGAGGAGATCGACGACCACGTGCGGCTCGCGGACGGCCGCTCCGAGATCGACCTGAGCTGGCGCGTGGAGCCCGGCGACCGGCGCTTCTGGTTTTCAAGCGGTCCCATCCCCCGCAGCGCGAGCACTCGCACCATCACCCTCGAGGTTCCCGCCGATCCTTTCGGCATCGAGTCGTCCATCGCCCGCAGCGCCGAGATCCGACCCCTCGATGATCTTGGGGTGGTCGATATGGAAATCCAGAACCAGGAAGCCGAACCGCGCCTCGCCGTCAAATTTTCGGACCCTTTAAAAGGGGGAGTCGATCTCGGCGCCTATGTGCGGGTGGAGCCGCATCTCGACCTGAAGGTTTCGATTCTGGGCAACACCCTGCTGGTATCGGGGCCGTTCCGGCGTGAGGTGGCCTACACCCTCGTCGTCCGCCACGGGATCCCGAGCCGCTGGGACACCCCCATGAAGGAGGACTTCCGCCGCGAGGTGCGGTTCTCCGATCTCAAACCCCAGCTCAGTTTCTCGCAGACCGGCAGCCTGCTGCCCGCCTCGAGCAAAGGGACCATCGCCTTTCGAAGCCTCAACGTCCGCCAGGTGACGGCGCAAGTCACCCGGGTCTTCGAATCCAATCTGGGCCAGTTCCTTCAGGACGAGGGGCTCGCTTCGACCGTCGACCACCGCCGGTTCGGCCACCAGCTCAGCCGGGTCGGGGTCGAGGTGGCGTCGGCCGAGCTCGACATCGGCGAGACCCGGAACACCTGGATCCAGTCCACCCTTGACCTGTCCCCTCTGCTGGAGGGCCACGAGCGCGGTCTGTATGTGGTCTCGCTCTCCTTCGACAAGGAGCAGATGCTCTTCGACTGCGACGACAAGCAACGCTACCCTTATTACGATCATCCGTGCGGCTATGGCTATCTCTACAACTCCGGCCGGGTCGTTCGCCCCCTGATGATCTCGGACATCGGTCTGCTGGCCAAACAGGCTACGGATCGACTCATCGTCGCGGCCACCCACCTCGAGACCGCCGTACCCCTCGCCAACGTTGAGGTCACGGTCTATTCCTATCAGAACCAGGTCATCGCCCGCGGCCGGACCGACGCCAAGGGCGTTGCGGAGATCGCGACCACCGAGGACGGCTTCTATCTCGAGGGTCGGTGGCGGGGCCAGCGCACCGCGCTCAAGTTCAACGAGTCGCTCCTCGGCTCGAGCGGGTTCGAGGTCGGTGGCGTGACCGGGTCCATGGCCCCCACCCGGTCCTTTATCTACACCGACCGCGGCGTCTACCGCCCCGGTGATGAGATCCACCTGGCCGCGGTCGTCCGCAATCAAGACGGCGACTTCCCCGACGACCACCCCATCATGCTCAAGATCCGCAACCCCAAGAACCAGGTGGTCCATAGCGAGCTCGATCGGCAGGGTTTGGCCGGCCACTACGCTTTCAGCTTCGCGACCGACGACGACGACCCGACGGGCCGGTGGATGGCCGATCTCTACAACGGCGACACCCTCCTCGGCAGCCACCCGCTGCGGGTCGAGATGGTGGCGCCCAATCGCCTCAAGGTGCGCCTCGATCTGCCGAAGAAGCTCGGACCGGGAACCGACGAGGTCGCCATCGGGCTCGAGTCCTCGTATCTCTTCGGCGCACCGGCATCGGGTCTCCGCGGCACCCTCGAGGTCGTCACCCGCGGGGCCGAGAAGACCTTCGATGCTTTCCCGGACTACACCTTCACCCACCCAGCCCGCTTCCTGTCCGCCACGACCGAACGGCTCTTCGACGGGCCGCTCGACAGCGACGGCCGCGCCGTCATCGACTGGAAACCACCGACGCTCACCGATGCGCCATCGGCGTTGGCCGCAACCCTGACGGCGCGCGTCTTCGAGCGTGGCGGTCGGCCCACCACCGAGGCCGTCGCCATCCCGGTGGATCCCTACGACGCCTATGTCGGTCTCCGTCGACCCTTGAACAATTGGACGGCCCTCAACCAACCGTTGCCTCTGACCGTCGTTCTCCTCGACGCCGATGGCAAGCCCATCCGGGGTCGTGAACTCGACGTCGCGGTCTACACCAACGAACGCAATTGGTGGTGGGAGTACCGGTCCTTCGACGACTACCGCCGGCGTTTCAAGAGCGATGTCCAGACCCGATTGGTCGAGGACCTCTCGGTGACGACCACCGGTCAGCCGGTGACGGTGAACTACACGCCGGCCCACCACGGCCAGGTCCTCATCGAGGTCAGGGATCCCCAGGGCGGCCACGTCGCCGGAACCTTTGTCTGGGTGTCGAGCTGGGGCAGCTCGAGGGGCCCCCTCGAGGCGGGGACCCAGCTCGAGATGGAGGTCGACCGCGAGACCCACAACCCGGGCGACACCGCCAGGGTGACGGTGAAGACGCCATCCGAAGGCATCGCCTTTGTCTCGGTGGAAAAGGCCGGAGAGGTGCTGTACCACCACTGGCAGCCCCTCGAGGCCGAACAGACCACCATCGAGTTCGGCATCACCGAGGAGATGCTGCCCAATGTCTATCTCCACGTGATCGCGGTCCAGCCCCACGCCCAGACCGCCAACGACCGGCCGATCCGGCTCTACGGCGTGGTGCCCCTCGCGGTGGAGAAGGCCTCGACCCGTCTCCCGGTCGAAGTCATCGCTCCCACCGAACTCAAACCCCTCCAATCCTTCGAGGTCGAAGTCAAGGTGCCGCGCGACCGGAGTTCCACCGTGACCGTGGCGGTGGTGGATGAGGGCCTGCTCGATCTGACGAGCTTTGAAACCCCGAACCCGTGGGCGTTCTTCTTTGCCAAGGAACGCCTCTCGGTGGCGAGCTTCGATGTCTACGGATCGGTCATCGGCGCCCATTGGGGCGAGATCGATCGCCGGTTCTCGATCGGCGGCGACGAGGACAGTTACCGCAAGGGCCAGGCCGGTCCGGTCAAGGCGCGTCGTTTCCCACCGGTCGCCCTCTTCGCCGAGCCGGTGCGAACCGACGGCAGCGGCCGCGCACGGTTCAGCTTCAAGATGCCCCACTACATGGGCTCGGTCAGGGTCATGGCCGTCGCCGCCTCCGGATCGAGTTACGGTAATGCCGAGGCCTCGGTACCGGTGCGCGAGAAGATCATCGTGCTGCCATCGCTGCCAAGGGTGGCCGGGCCCGGTGAGACCTTCGACATGCCGGTCACAATCTTTGCCACCGCCGACGGCATCGGTGCAACCGAGGTCACCGTCGAGACCACCGGCCCGCTCGCGGTTTCGGGTCCGAAACGCACCGTCATCGATCTCGACACCGTCGGTGAGAAAGACCTCAGCTTCACCCTGGCCGCCACCCAGGCGGCGGGGGTGGCCACGGTACGGGTCACCGCCGCGGCCAAGGGCACCGAGGCATTCGCCTCCACCGAACTCGCGGTCCGGCCCATCAATCCTACGATCTCGAGTTCGAAGGAGCTCGCCATCGCCGCCGGCGCAAGCGCCGCCTTCACCATCCCCGAACTCGGTCTTCCCGGCACTCGCAGGGCGAACATCCGGATCTCGCCCATGCCCGGGATCACCTTCGGCCACCGGCTCGAACACCTCATCCGCTACCCGTACGGTTGTATGGAGCAGACCATGTCCGCGGTCTTTCCCCAGCTCTATCTCAAGCACATCTTCGAGCCGACCGATGTCGAGAGTGAGTCGCGCCGCATCGATGCCAACATCGACGCCGGGATCCAACGCCTCCAGCGGTTCAGAACACCCGACGGCGGCTTCGGCTACTGGCCCGGCGCAACGACAACCGACGAGTGGGCCACCAACTACGGCGGCCACTATCTCCTCGAGGCATCCCGTCTCGGCTATCACGTGCCGTCGGATCTCATGGACAGCTGGATGGCGTTCCAGCGCCGGATGGCGGCCCGCGAAAGCGGCAACTCGGCGACCCGCTCCTATCGGCTCTTCCTGCTCGCCCTGGCCGGCGAACCCATGGTCAGCGCCATGAATCTCCTTGCCGAGGAAAAGCTCGACACCATGAACAACCTCTCGAAGTGGCTGCTGGCCTCCGGTTACAAACTCGCCGGGATGGACCAGGCCGCCCACCGAATCCTCGCCACCACCACCACCGAGGTCAAGCCCTACCGCGAACTCGGCGGCACCTACGGCTCGGCGACCCGCGACCACGCCATGATGCTCTACCTCGCGACAAAGCTCGACCGTCCGGAGGTGGCGCTCGATCTCTACCATGAACTCGCGCCGATCCTCGGCGGGCGCGGCTATCTCTCGACCCACTCGGCGGGCTACGCGTTACTCGCGGTGGGCAACTATCTCGACTGGACATGGCGCGCCGACACCGAGGTCCGCGGTCGGCTCACCGTCGCCGGCAAAGGAGGCCTGGATCGGAAGTTCGCGAGGAGCGGCGGTGCGGTCACCATCGACCTGACCGAGCACACCGGGCGCGAGATCACCATCGACTCTTCGAGCGAAGCACCCATCTTCGCCGCCTTCGAGTGGCAGGGGATTCCCGTGCAGGGACCCACCGAGCCCGAGGCGCGAAACCTCAGCCTCGATGTCCGCTGGCTCGACGAGGACGGCAATCCCATCGACCCCTCGCCGCTGCCCCAGGGCACCCTCTTCTGGGGCCATTTCCGGGTCGCCTCGAAATTCGGCGGGCGGCTCGAAAACCTCGCTCTGACTCAGATCGTTCCCTCCGGTTGGGAGATCGACGCCACCCGGTTGCGGGGCGAGCAGACACCAGACTGGGCGCGCAATTTCACCCTCGGCAACGCCACCTATACCGACATTCGCGACGACCGGGTGATGTGGTTCTTCGATCTCAACCACCGACCCATGGACTTCCTGGTCAAGCTGATGGTGGTGACGCGCGGCGAGTTCATGCTCGCCCCGACTCTGGTCGAGGCCATGTACGACGACGACTTCCGAGCCCTCGTCCCGGGCGGCCCGGTCGAGGTGGTGGCGGCAGAGGGGCCGTGATCCACCGGTTGCTGTTTCCACCGTGGCCGGTTCGCGCGGCCGCGATCTGCGTCGCCGTTCTGGCTACGGGTGTCCTTGTCGTGCCGGTGCCCGACCCGCCCTTTCCCGAGGACTACGGCACCATGGTCCTCGACACCCACGGCGAGGTCCTCCACACCTATCTCGCCGATGACGAGCAGTGGCGATTCCGGCTCGACAGTGACGACATCTCAACCAAGCTGGAAACCGCGGTGCTCGCGGCCGAGGACCGTCGCTTCCGGTCGCATCCCGGAGTCGACCCGCTGGCATTGAGCCGAGCCGTAGTCCAGAACCTGCGCGCCGGCGAGGTGAAATCGGGCGCCTCGACCATCACCATGCAGGTGGCGCGACTCATTCGCCCAAAACCTCGGACCATCCCGAACAAGCTGCTCGAGATGGTCCAGGCACTCAAGCTCGAGACTCGATTGGGCAAGGATGAGATCCTCCGGCTCTATTTCGAGCACGCACCATACGGTGGGAATCTGGTCGGGGCCACCGCCGCCAGCCTGCACTACTTCAACCGGCCATCCAACCGCCTGACCTGGGCCGAGGCCGCGACCCTGGCTGTACTGCCGAAGGCACCGACTTCGGTCACCCCCTTTCGCAATGCAGAGGTGCTTCTCGAGCGGCGAAACCGATTGCTCCACTCCCTCGAGCGCAAGGGCTCCATCGACGATCAGACCCTCCGCGAAAGCCTCTTCGAGCCACTCCCGACGTGGTCCCACCCCATGCCGACGGTCGCACCCCATTTCTCACGCCGGGTGGCCGGCGAAAATCCCGGCTGCAACCCGCGGACGACCCTCGACCGCGGGATCCAGGAGCAGCTCGAATCCCTCGCCCAACGCCATGCCGGCTGGCTCTCCCGCAAAGGAATCCAAAATCTCTCGATCCTCGCCGTGGAGACCGCCACCGGCAAGGTGCGGGCCTATGTCGGTTCGCCCGATTTCTTTGACCGGAGCAACGGCGGCCAGGTAGACGGAGTCATGGCTTCGCGTTCCACCGGCTCGCTGCTCAAACCCTTTCTCTACGCGACCGCCTTCGACCGCGGGGTCATCCACCCCGACAGTCTGCTCCGCGATGTGCCCGTCTACTTCGGCAGTTATGCACCGGTCAACGCCGACCGGAAGTTCTCCGGCATGGTGCGGGCGTCCGAGGCTCTGGTCCGCTCGCTCAACGTCCCACCTACCCTCCTGCTCAGAGAGGTGGGTGTCGCCGAGTTCCACCACTTCCTCGCGACGGCCGGAATGCAGACCCTCTTTCGCTCACCTGACGGCTATGGCCTGTCCCTCATCCTCGGCGGCGCCGAGGGCACACTGTGGGACATGGTTCGCCTGTACCGCGGGCTCGCCTCCGACGGCCGTTTCGACGGCCTCACCCATCTCGCCGGCGAACAGCCCGAGGAGGGGCCGCAGCTGCTGTCTCCCGCCGCGGCGCGGCTGACCATGGAGATCCTCA
>Ga0316198_10002951_pt1 | contig 10323 bp, 6 predicted proteins | sample OudBieAanoxic_MG_FD_204935 | JGI IMG/M metagenome (GOLD analysis project Ga0316198, IMG submission 204935) | Coastal sediment microbial communities from Oude Bieten Haven, Netherlands - site A anoxic | ecosystem: Environmental > Aquatic > Marine > Coastal > Sediment | place: Netherlands...
GGGAGGGGTCGACTCATCGGTTGCCGCCGCTCTGGTGCACAAGGCGATTGGAGACCAACTTGTCTGCGTCTTCGTCGACCACGGGCTTCTTCGCAAGGGCGAGGCTGAACAGGTTGAAGAGACATTCAAACGCACATTCAACATGAACCTCATTCACCTGAAGGTCGAAGATCGCTTCCTCGACGCCCTTGCCGGAGTCACCGACCCCGAACAGAAGCGGAAGATCATCGGGGAGTCGTTCATCAGGGTCTTCGAAGAGGTGGCGTCCAGCGTGGCCGATGCCAGGTATCTCGTGCAGGGCACGCTGTATCCGGACGTGATCGAGTCGGGCACCAAGGATGCCGCGAAGATCAAGAGCCACCACAACGTCGGCGGTCTGCCAGACGACATGACACTCTCGCTCATCGAGCCGCTGCGCGATCTATTCAAGGACGAAGTTCGGGCGGTTGGGGAGGAACTCGGGCTGCCGGAGGAGATCGTCTGGCGTCAGCCGTTCCCCGGACCGGGGCTTGCAGTCCGAATCATCGGCGACGTGACGAAGGAGCGGCTCGAGATACTCCGCAACGCCGATGCCATCGTGCTCGACGAGATCCGCAGAGCAGGCCTGTATCGGGAGCTGTGGCAAACCTTTGGCGTGCTTCCTGCGATCCGTTCGGTGGGGGTCCAAGGAGATGGGCGAACGTATGCCTATCCGTTGATCCTCCGTGCCGTCACGTCGGATGATGCGATGACGGCGGACTGGGCGCGTCTGCCCTACGAGGTGTTGGCCTCGATCTCGTCGCGCGTGATCAACGAGGTTCCCGGGATTAACCGGGTGGCGTACGACATCTCGTCGAAACCCCCGTCGACGATCGAGTGGGAGTAGACCCCTCCCATTCCGCGGGCTGACGGCGCCGCATGCGGGGTGGAGAACCCTGGGTACACGGATCCCTCCATTCCGCGGGCTGACGGCGCCGCATGCGGGGTGGAGAACCCTGGGTACACGGATTCCTGTTCCGCGGGCTGACGGCGCCGCATGCGGGGTGGAGAACCCTGGGTACGCGGTTTGTAGTCCTCAAGGCGCTGCCGGGGTCGGTCGATACCTCCAGCACAACATTGCGCGCAGTTTGAGGTACATCCGTGGGCTGGAGCAACGATCCAGAAATGCAGAAGATGTTCCTCGACGAGGTGACGGAGCGATCCGCCCGCCTTGTTGAGGGTGCACAGGCGCTCCGGTCGGGAACCGTTTCATCGCAGGAAGCCGGCGACCTCCTTCGCGAAGGTCATACGATCAAGGGCACCGGCCGCGTGATGGGCTACGACGATGTCGGGTCCGCCGGGCTGATGCTCGAGATGATCTGGAGATGGATTCAGCAGGGTGACATCACACCCGTCCCGCTCTTTGGTCGCGTGCTCGAAGGCCTGAGCGCTTCGATTCCCAAGGCTCTCGATGATCCAGCCGAGCTCGCCGTGGCGATGACCGCGGTTCACGAGTTCTTCGATGGACAGGAGCTTCCGGAGGAACTCCCGCCTGCTTCCCAGGTCAACGGTGCAGCTTCCCCCTCCACTGAACAGGATGCTGTCGCGCCTGCCACTGGTGGCGGGCCAGTCATCTTCGGCGAACGCGCGGCGGTACCAGATGACGCCGCAGAGATCGCAGAGGCCGCAGAACCCGCAGCCTCCGATGAACCAGCGGAGATCGAGCCGGTCGGCGTCGAGCCCGTTGAGGCCGAACTCGAATCCACGCCAAGCATCGATGATGTCTCGGTTGGCGAGGTGGAATCGGAGCCGGTGCCGTCCGCCCATGACATGTTTGCCCAGTTGGCGAGCGCAGAGGCCGGGTCGCTTGAGGACGGATTCGAGGAACCTCCGTCGGCTGATGCGGAGTCCGTCGAGGTTGCGTTCGAATCCGATCCGGTCGGTGCGGGTGTCTCGGCCGATGAGCAGGTATCGGAGCCGGTGATGTCGGCTCACGACATGTTTGCGCAGCTGGCGAGCCTCGAGAATGAGGCTGGGCAAGCTGAACCGGCGACCGTGGCCGATGAATCCACTGAGGCTCTCGAGGTCGTTGAACCTGAGGCCGTTGAGGAAACCTCAGTCGTGGAGGCGAGTGAGGCCGAACCGCATGAGGTCGAGTCGGTTGAGGTCGAGTCGGTTGAGGTCGAGCTTGATGCAGAGCCGGTGGTTGAGGATGTTCCGGTTGACGAGGAAGTGTCGGAGCCGGTGATGTCGGCTCATGACATGTTTGCGCAGCTGGCGAGTGAGGAAGAGGGATCGGTCGCGGCCGATACCACTGAAGATCCTTCCGAAACCGCTGTGGTTGCAGAACCTGTGTCGGAACCCTCGGTGATCGATCTGATCGAGGATGAATCCGCTGCCGCTCCGTCAGGCGAAGGCGTCTCGGCCGATGAAGCCGCTGCGGAGGATGCTGCACGGTCCGCCCAAGAGGCGTTCGCCGAACTCCGTCGATCGATGATGCAGGACGGTGCTGCTGCCCAGATCGCCGCGGAGCCCGAACACACCGGCGACGAGGCACCTGAAGGCGACGAGGCACCTGAAGGCGACGATCCTGAAGGCGACGATCCTGAAGATGAGTCCTTCGCAGCCGTCGAGGAGCCGCTCACCGCGGCGGACGACGGATTCGCAGACGGTGAACCGGTCGACGAGGGGACAGCGCCCGCCACCGAAGCGGTGGAGGTTCCCGCCGACGAGCAAACCCCAGCCGAGACGGTCGAGGAGTCGACGGTTGATACCGATGCTCTGGCGGATGCGTCGATTGGAGCGGTCATCGAATTCCCGGTCTCCGAAACCGATTCCGCAGGCGAAGAGGCAACCAACGACCCTGCAGAGCCGGGAGCTGTCGACGACCACGAGTCATCCGAGGCGCCTGATGTTGTGGCGCTGCCGTCGAATCGAAAGACCCAGCAGAAGGATCCCTCCGAGCCGAATGATCTCGGCGGCCTCGTTGGTGCCGTGCAGACCTGGGCTGCTGAAGAGCCGATCTCGGTGAATACCGGCCGGCTCTACGGTCTTGTCAATCACATCGTCACGCTCCGAATGAGCATCGATATGGTCAAGGAGCAGCTTGCGGAATTCGCGGAGGTCGCAGCCGCCGACGCATTCTTCTCAGATCGCGTTTCGCAGATTTCGAGTGAGATCGAGCCGATTACCGACGCTTCCGAACTGATCGAGAGCGAGGCGCTCGCTCTTGCGGCTGCTCCGCTGCGCGACGTGACCAACACGCTCCCGCAGCTTGGCCGGTACCTCAGCCGAAAGACGGGCAAGGAGCTGCGGGTCGAGATCGTGGGCGACGACATACTCGTCGATCGGCAGGTTCTCGATCGTCTGGGTGATGCCATCAGGCAGCTTGTTGTCAATTCGGCGGTTCACGGCATCGAAGATGTCGACACACGACTCGGCGCTGCCAAGTCGGGAACCGGTTCCATCCGGATCGAGGCGAAGAAGACGGACGTGAACCTCGAGGTAGCAGTGATCGACGACGGCCGAGGGATCGATTGGAAGGGCATTCGGGAGAAGGGCCTCGCTCTCGGCATGCTCGACCCTTCCGCCGAGCTGGCGCCCGATGCTCTGCGCTCGCTGTTGTATCAGTCTGGATTCACGACGCGTGACGGCGCAGACGAACTGGCTGGAGACGGTGATGGGCTGGCGGTTGTCCGTGACGCTATGGAATCGTTGAACGGATCCCTGCGCGTCGAGAGCACACCGAAAGTGGAGACCCGTATCTGCATGGTTGTTCCCGTCCACCAGGCGATGCAGAAGGCGCTCCTTGTGGTAGCCGGCGGAATCATGTGGGGTATCCCCGAGACCGGTGTCCTCGACGTTCTTGACATGAACCTGGCAACTATCGCGGTGGCCGATCACACCACAGTTCTTGAACGACCCGATGGAGACGTGCCGTTTGCGTCGTTCGCCGACCTGATGGGACAACGTTCAGAGGCCGTACCGACATCGATCGTCGTCGCAACAAGCGCAGCCGGCCCGGTTGCGCTTGGTGTCGAGGAGGTTGTTGGTGTTCGCCGCATCGCAGCGAAGGAACTCGGTGCCGTTCTCGCGGATGCCGAAGCCGACGTGGTGACCGGCGCGGCGCTTCTCGGTGGCGACCAGGTGGTGCTCCTCGTCGACACGACGCGTCTCGCAGAGAAGCAGCGGGAGGCTGCGATCGAGTCGCCGGCGTTCCCGTCCGCCAAGGTCCTCATCGTGGACGACTCGGTCGGTGTCCAGCAGGTTGTGTCGTCGGCTCTTGCCACGAGCGGGTTCAACACCTCCGTGGCGGCCAGCGTGGCCGACGCTCTTGGAGCCCTCCACAGCGGATCGATCGATGCCGTGGTTGTCGACTTCTCAATGCCGCGAGCCGACGGTGTCGCACTTGCGCACATGGTGCGGCAACGCCATGGCGACCTCCCGATCGTCATGCTTTCCGGTGTCGCCGAGGGCGAGGACGTCGATCGAGCTCGCGACGCCGGTATCGATGCGTTCTTCGACAAGTCCGACTTCCGCGAAGGTGGCCTCGCTGAGAAGCTCCGTCAGCTGATCACCGCTCGTCGCGAGAAGGAACAAACGGCCTAGCGCGGCTTCGCCGTCCGTAGTCCGTAGTCCGTGCTTCGTCGCGACAGCAGTGCCGGCTTCCCGGTGGGCCGAATCCGAGTACTGACGACTGAGAACCGACTACTGAGTACTGACTACTGACTACTGACTACCTGTGGAAAGCACACTCTTGTAGTTCGAACACACGCGACCGGTACACTCCGGGTTCCGATGCCCGACTCTCCTCTCCTTGAAGGCCTGAATCCATCGCAGCGCCATGCCGTCGCCGCGACCGACGGACCCGTGCTGGTCGTTGCCGGCGCGGGGTCGGGCAAGACTCGAGTCTTGACCCACCGGATCGCCTATCTCATTCGAGATCTCGGCGTGTCACCGTATTCGATCCTCGCGATCACCTTCACCAACAAGGCCGCGAACGAAATGAAGGAACGCGTGACCAACCTCGTCGGAAGGGTCGCGGACGGCATGTGGGTGTCGACATTCCACAGCGCCTGTGTACGGATCCTCAGAAGAGAGGCGCCACGCCTCGGGTACCGGTCGTCCTTCTCGATCTACGACGACGCCGACTCGGTGCGGCTCGTGACGATGTGCATCCGAGATCTCGATCTCGATCCCAAGCAATTCCCGCCGAGGGTTATCCGGGCGGCTATCTCCAATGCCAAGAATGAGTTGATCGACTTTGAGACCTATGGAGCAAACGGCGAAGGGTTCTATCACGAGAAGGTGTCGGACGTCTTCCGGTTGTATCAGCAACGGCTCGTCGAAGCGTCGGCCGTCGATTTCGACGACATCCTGGTTCTCACGGTGGACATCTTTCGAGCATTCCCCGAGGTGCTCACCCAGTACCAGCAGCGCTTCCAGTACCTCCTCGTCGATGAATACCAGGACACGAACCACGCTCAATACGTGCTCGTCAAGCTTCTCGCCACCGCACATCGAAACATCTTCGTGGTTGGTGATGCAGATCAATCGGTGTACGCCTTTCGCGGAGCCGACATGCGCAACATCCTCGACTTCGAAAAGGACTATGACGACGCCACGATCGTCCTCCTGGAACAGAACTACCGCTCGACGCAGACAATCCTCGACGCCGCCAACGCCGTCATTCGTCACAACGAGTCCAGGAAGCCGAAACGGCTCTGGACAGACGAGGGTGCAGGTGAACCGATCGCTGCCTACGAGGCCAGGGACGAGCAGGACGAGGCAGCGTTCATCGCCGATCGAATCCGGGACCTCGAGTCGGACGGTACGGCGCTTTCCGATGTCGCGGTCTTCTATCGAACAAACGCCCAGAGTCGCGTCATCGAGGAGGTCTTTGTTCGCCACGGCGTTCCGTACCAAGTCGTCGGCGGCCTCAAGTACTACGACCGGCGCGAGGTCAAGGACGCGATCGCCTATCTCCGCGGCGTTGTGAATCCGGACGATCAGGTGGCGCTCAAGCGCATCATCAACGTCCCGAAACGAGCGATCGGAGACACGAGCGTCGCCCACGTCGACCGATTTGCGGAGTCGCACGGCATTGGGTTCTTCGAGGCGCTGCGCCGCGTTGACGAGAACGGGCACCTCACCGGCCGCGCCCAACGATCGATCCAGGAGTTCGTTGCATTGATGGACCACCTCGGAGAACGAGCCGCCGACGGCCCGGCTGCGGCGATCCAGGCGGTTCTCGACGAGACCGGCTACCTCGACATGATTCGTTCGGACCGTTCGATCGAAGCGATGGGGCGTGAAGAGAACCTCAAAGAGCTCGCTTCCGCCGTTGCGGAGTTCGAAGAGGTCGGCCCCGCATCAATGGGTCCGGCCGAGTGGGCCGAGCTCGATGCCATGGAGAAGCTCGGCCTGTTCCTCGAGGCGATCAGCCTCGTTGCAGACATCGATGCGTGGGAGGACCGAGACCAGGTCACGCTGATGACGCTCCACAACGCCAAAGGTTTGGAGTTCCCCGTGGTGTTCATCACGGGAATGGAGGATGGCGTGTTCCCGCACATGCGGTCGCTCGGGAACAAGGCGGAACTCGAGGAGGAGCGGCGCCTCTGTTACGTCGGCATCACTCGGGCCGAGCTACGGCTGCACCTGACAAGGGCGTGGAGCCGCAACCTCTGGGGTCAGTCTCAGTACAACGGGCCAAGTCGATTCCTCGGCGAGATCCCCGAGCACCTCATCACATCTGTGAAACGATCCCGTCACACCGGTCAACAACCAAGCGCGTCGCATGCCGCGGTTGGCGGCGATGACATCACCGCCGGAGACCGCGTGCGACACACACACTGGGGTGATGGCGTGGTCGTCGAGGTGATCGGCCGGGGCGACGCCGCGGAAGCCACCGTCGATTTTCAAGGCATGGGGCAGAAGAGGCTCCTTCTCGCCTGGGCTCCGCTCGAGAAGGTGTGACGCCGACCGGCAGATTGTGACGGTCGGCCCTGGCCCGAACGCCGTCCCGGCGCAGACCCCCTCGCAACAGAGGGCACCGCCCTACCATGACATGGTGACCACTGAATTGCCGGTTCTCATCCAAGGCGGGATGGGGGCTGGAGTCTCCGATTGGCGTCTCGCCCGAGCCGTGTCCCGGGCCGGGCAGCTGGGAGTCGTGTCCGGGACCGGTCTCGACGCTATCTACCTCCGACGCCTCCAGGACGGTGATCCCGGGGGACACATGCGCCGCGCGCTTGAAGCGTTTCCCATGGCAGGCGTCGCGGATCGTATTGCCGAGAAGTACTACGTCGAAGGTGGGAAGGACCCCGAGGAGCGCTTCAAGGCGAAGCCGATGCCTCGGATTGATCCGTCGAAGAAGCTGGATGAACTCATGGTGGTAGGCAACTTCGTGGAGGTGTACCTCGCGAAGGAGGGCCACGATGGTGTGGTGGGGATCAACTATCTCGAGAAGATCCAGACACCACACCTCGCGTCGATCTACGGAGCGATGCTCGCCGGCGTTGACTACGTGCTGATGGGGGCCGGGATCCCAATGGCGATTCCCGGGATCCTCGACCGGTTGAGCGAAGGCCTGCCCGTCGAGTACCGCCTGGACGTCAAAGGCGCAGAACGCGGCGAAGTCTTCGCCATGCACTTCGATCCGACGAACATCGGCGATGGGAGCCTCCCACCGGCACCGAGGCCGCAGTTCCTCGCAATCGTCTCATCCCATGTTCTTGCGACCGCGCTGGTGAGGAAGGCGAGCGGCCGCGTCGACGGGTTCGTCGTTGAAGGCCCGACGGCCGGCGGGCACAATGCCCCGCCCAGGGGGAAGATGGCGCTGAACGATCTCGGTGAGCCGATCTATGGAGACCGTGATGTTCCCGACCTCGCAGTGTTCCGCGAGCTTGGACTGCCCTTCTGGCTTGCCGGGGGATACGCCGAGCCGGAGCAGATCACCGCGGCCCTCGAAGTTGGCGCCGCCGGAGTCCAGGTCGGCACCGCGTTTGCGTACTGTGAGGAATCGGGCTTCACGGCTGCGATGAAGCGAGAGGTGATCGACCTGAGCAAGGTCGGTCGGGCGAAGATCTTCACAGATCCGGTGGCATCCCCAACCGGTTTCCCGTTCAAGGTGGTTGAGCTCGAGGACAGCCTCTCCAATCCGGTTGTGTACGAGAAGCGATCCAGGATCTGCGATCTGGGATATCTGCGGACGGCGTATCGGCGAGAGGACGGCACGGCGGGTTGGCGATGCCCTTCGGAGCCTGTCGAGGACTACGTGCGGAAGGGTGGAGCCGAGGAGGACACCATCGGCAGGAAGTGTCTCTGCAACGCCCTGATTGCGAACATCGGTCACCCGCAGGTTCAACGAAACGGCGAGATCGAGCAGGAGCTGATCACGTCGGGAGACGACGTGGCCAACGTGGCGAGGTTCCTGCCTCCCGATCGGGACACGTACAGCGCACTCGACGTGATCGACTACCTGATCCCGACGAAATAGGCAGATTCGCGCCGAATCAACGGCCCGATCAGAATCCTCGCTGGTTGTTCGCCGCTACCCTTCTGGCCAATGCCGCCACGGATCCTGATTGCCAAGCCGGGCCTCGACGGGCACGACCGCGGAGCCAAGGTCGTCGCACGAGCCTTGCGCGATGCCGGGTGCGAGGTCATCTACACGGGCCTACACCAGACACCCGCTCAGATCGCCCAGGCTGCCGTTGATGAGGACGTTGACGGTGTGGGCCTGTCGACGCTCTCCGGAGCCCACCTGACGCTCTTTCCCCGCGTCGTTGAAGCGCTCCGAGAGCGGGATGCGGAGGACATCATCGTGTTCGGCGGCGGCATCATCCCCGAAGAGGACGTTCCGGCCCTTCGTGAGGCTGGTATCGCCGCCATCTTCACGCCCGGGACACCGCTCGATGTCATCGAGTCATGGGTGGAAGAGAACCTCTCAGAACGCTGAATCGGAATCGACGAACGGAGAACGACCCTCGTGAAGATCCATGAGTACCAAGCGAAAGCTCTGATGGCCGACCGCGGCATTGCGGTCCCGATGGGCCGCGTCGCCACAACAGTCAACGAGGCGGTTGCCGCCGTTCGGCCGCTCATCGAAGAGAGTGGGAATCCCGTTGTCGTCGTGAAATCACAAATCCACGCCGGTGGGCGCGGGAAGGGGCGGTTCAAGGAGTATCCCGATGTCGGAGGTGTGAACGTCGTCACCGAAGGGATCGAGGGCGGCATCGGCGCCGCCGAGGAGCGTGTCCGGGAGCTGGCGAATCAGATGCTCGGCTCGACGCTCGTGACGATCCAGACCGGTGAAGAGGGCAAACAGGTCAACCGTCTCTACATCGAGCAGGGGATCGACATCGCCACCGAGTTGTACCTTTCGGTGCTCCTCGACCGGGCAACCTCGCGCAACATTGTGATGGCATCGACCGAGGGCGGGACCGAGATTGAAGTGGTGGCGGAAGAGACACCGGACAGGATCCTCAAGGAGGAGATCGATCCGGCGTTCGGTTTGCTGCCGTTCCAGGCGAGACATATCGCATACACGCTGGGCTTCGAAGGTGATGCCTTCAAGAACGGGGTGCGGTTCCTCGATGCCCTTACGAAAGCCGCGGTGGAACTCGACACCGACCTTGTCGAAATCAACCCCCTGGTGGTCACAACCGACGGCGCAGTAATGGCGCTCGACGGAAAGATGGCGTTCGAGGCGAACGCTCTGTATCGGCATCCCAACGTCGCGGAGCTCAGGGACGTGAGCGAAGAGGATGCGGCAGAGCTCGAGGCGAAAGAACACGATCTCTCGTTCATCAAACTCGACGGTGACATTGGGTGCATGGTGAATGGTGCGGGGCTTGCCATGGCGACGATGGACATCATCAAGACGGTCGGTGGTGAACCAGCGAACTTCCTGGACGTTGGAGGCGGTGCCGAGAAGGACCAAATTGCGGCAGCGTTCAAGATCATCACGAAGGATCCGAACGTGAAGGGAATCTTCGTGAACATCTTCGGCGGGATCATGCGATGCGACATCATCGCCGAAGGGGTGATCGCTGCGGTTGAGGAGGTTGGCCTTTCCGTCCCCCTTGTTGTGCGTCTGGAGGGGACGAATGTGGAGCTCGGAAAGCAGATGCTCGATGAGTCGGGCCTCGATCTGGTGAGTGCGACCGACATGAAAGATGGGGCGCAGAAGATCCTGGAGCTGACGAAATGAGTGTGCTGATCGGGAACGACACGAAGGTCCTCGTTCAGGGAATGGGGAAGACGGGACGGTTCCACACCGACAAAGCCATCGCCTATGGAACGAACATGGTCGCGGCGGTGCACCCGAGCCGCGCCGGTCAGACCGAGGTCTTTGAGGGTGAG
>Ga0316198_10002952_pt1 | contig 10321 bp, 10 predicted proteins | sample OudBieAanoxic_MG_FD_204935 | JGI IMG/M metagenome (GOLD analysis project Ga0316198, IMG submission 204935) | Coastal sediment microbial communities from Oude Bieten Haven, Netherlands - site A anoxic | ecosystem: Environmental > Aquatic > Marine > Coastal > Sediment | place: Netherlands...
TCCGTATCACCGAGGTTCGCACGATGGGTGCAGGCCCGTTTGAGTACCACGACAAGATTCCCACCAAGACGGGCCTCCACGAAGCCGGCATCCGGGTCGTACCGCCGGGAACCGTCCGCTACGGAGCGTTCTGCGAACCAGGTGTGGTCGTGATGCCCGGTTACATCAACATCGGTGCCTACGTCGGATCCGGCACCATGGTCGACACATGGGCGACCGTGGGATCGTGTGCCCAGATCGGCCGTGATGTGCACCTTTCGGGTGGTGTCGGCATCGGCGGTGTCCTCGAGCCGCCGGGTGCCCGCCCGGTCATCATCGAAGACGGAGCGTTCATCGGCAGCCGCTCGATCGTCGTCGAAGGTGTTGTCGTCGAAGAAGGCGCCGTGCTCGGCGCCAACACGACGCTCTCGGCGTCCATCCCGATCATCGATGTCACCGGAGATGAACCAGTGGAGATCAGAGGCCGTGTGCCGGCGAACGCGGTTGTGGTGCCCGGGACCCGGCCGAAGGAATTCCCAGCCGGCACCTACCACCTCCAGGCGCCGCTCCTGATCGGCTATCGGTCGGAAACAACCGACCGCAAGACCTCGCTCAACGATGCGCTCCGTACCTTCGCGGTGGACGTGTGAGCCTTTCAAACACCCTCGTCGAACTGATCAATATCCCATCGGTGATCGGGAACGAAGACGAGATCACGACGGCGATCGAGTTCCGGATGGCGGCAACTCGCCACGTGCTGCGCCTTGGAAACGCACTCGTTGTGGGCGAACCCACCGGCAAGCCATTGGTAGTGCTCTACGGCCACACCGACACGGTTCCGGAACAGGGCAACGGAACCGCCTCGGTCGATGGGGACCGGGTGCATGGCCTCGGCGCCTGTGACATGAAGGCCGGCGTTGCGGTCATGATTCACCTGCTCGAGGACCCGGCGGTTCTCGACGGGCCCTACGACGTCGTTGGCGTCTTCTACGACAAGGAGGAGGGTCCCTCCGCCGAGAACGGACTCGAGGATGTACTCAACGCGGTCGGGTGGCTCGCCGACGCCGAGTTCTCAGTGGTGCTCGAACCGACCGACCTCAGCCTCGAACTCGGGTGCAACGGGGCAATGAACGCCGACATCATCTTCACCGGCCACGCCGCGCACAGCGCGCGCCCGTGGCTTGGCGAGAACGCGGTTACCAAGGCCGGGGCGTGGCTCGCGGCGATGCACGACCGGGAATACGAACCGGTCGAGATCGCAGGACTCGAGTACCGCGAGGTGTTCTCGGTCACGCGGGCCAACGGCGGAATCGCCAACAACGTGTTGCCGTCGCGGTTCACGATGAACTTGAACTACCGGTTCCCGCCCGTCTACGACCTCGAGGCGGCCGAAGCAAGGTTGCGGAAGGTGGCGGCGGAGGCCGACGAGGTGGTCATCACTGATCGCGCCCCCGCCGGCACGATCCCCGAGGGCAACCGGCACCTCGCGCGTCTTGAGGGGCTTGTCGGGGGAGCACGGACGGCGAAGCAGGGGTGGACCGATGTCGCCCGGCTCACCGGGCGCGGCATACCAGCTGTGAACTTCGGTCCCGGCGAGGTAGCTCAGGCCCACCAGGCAACCGAATCGGTCCCGATCCGGAACCTCGACTTCGTGTTTGATGTGCTCCGACGGTTCCTGATGTCGTGAGTGCGGGCGCGGCTGGAATCGACCGCTCAGACGCTTGGACCGTTGCCCGGCCGGCGTCGTGATAGGTAGCCTTCAGACGATCGAGGGAAGGGGCGTCCTCCGTGTCAGAGTCGATTCTTGCGTGTACCGACCTCCGCAAGACCTACGGAGATATCGTCGCGGTTGACGGAGTGGGTTTCTCGATCGCGCCGGGGGAGACCTATGGCTTGCTTGGGCCCAACGGTGCGGGCAAGACCACGACTATCTCGATGATTGCCGGTCTCCTCGAGAAGGACGGCGGATCGGCCGTGGTTGCGGGGGAGGAGATCACAATCAAGAGCACAGCTGCGAAAGCCGCTATCGGCCTTGTGCCACAGGACCTGGCGATCTATCCGGACCTGAGCGGTCGAGAGAACCTCCGGTTCTTCGGAAAGCTGTATTCGCTCGGTGATGACCTCAACGGGCGCGTCGACCAAGTCCTCGACATCATCGAACTCACCGATCGCGCCGACGATCAGACCAAGGAGTACTCGGGCGGAATGAAGCGCCGGCTCAACATCGGGCTCGGTCTCCTGCACCGTCCAGAGCTGCTGATCCTCGACGAACCAACCGTCGGCGTCGACCCCCAGAGCCGAAACGCCATCCTCGAGAACGTTGAACGCCTCGGCGGCGAGGGTATGGCGGTGCTCTACACAACCCACTACATGGAGGAAGCCGAGCGGCTCTGCGACCGGATCGGCATCATCGACGAAGGCAAGATCATCGCAGAGGGCACTCGCCGGGAGCTCGTCGCCCTCGTCGGGGGACGGGATCGGCTCCACGTCGAGACATCCGGAGACCCGTCGACGGTTGTGGCCGGTGTGACCGCCCTTCCGGATGTCGAATCGTGTTCCGCCGCCGGATCTGCGCTCGAGGTCGTGGCCGTGAACGCTTCACGCGCGCTCCCCGAGGTGGTGCTCGCTATCACGCGAGCCGGCCTGGACGTTCACTCGGTTGATGTGTCGGAGCCCGATCTGGAGTCGGTGTTCCTCCACCTCACCGGGAAGGCGCTGCGCGAGTAATGCGGGCTGCGCTGACGATTGCCGCCAAGGACCTCACGGAACGGCTGCGAGACCGCTCGGCCATCATCCTGGCGATCGTTGTGCCCCTCGGTCTCGCCTTCATCATGAACCTCACACTCGGTCCGATCACCGACCAGGCGTTCAGCACGGAGGTCGCAGTTGCAGACGCAGACGGCGGTGCCGTAACCCAGGCATTCTCGGGTGTGCTGGCGGAGATCGAAGAAGCGGGCTTCATCACGGTCTCGGAGGTTTCCGACGCCCCAGCCGCCCGGGCAATGATCGCCGAGGATGAGATCTCCACGGCCTATCTCATTCCTGAAGGGTTCTCCAATGCGGTCGGCATGAACCAGGAGGCTGCGATCACCGTTGTCGCAAACCCGGACCAGCCGATCGGCGCACAAGTCGGAACGGCAATGGCAGAGGGGTTCGCCGGCGAAGTGAACGCAGTGCGTCTCTCCGTCGCGACGGCGCTCGCCCTTGGTGCCGACGACCCGGCAGCGCTCGCGGCTGCGGCCTCGGCTGAGCCGGCGCCGATTGCACTCGCCTCCGGTCAGACCGAAGGAAGAGGCTTCGACTTCGCAACCTTCTATGCGACCGGGATCGCCGTGTTCTTCTTGTTCTTCACCGTCCAGTTCGGCGTGTTGAGCATCATCGACGAGCGAGAGATGGGAACGATGCCGCGGCTTCTCGTTGCCCCGATCTCGAAGCAGTCGATCCTCGTGGGCAAGCTGGCAGCGTCGTTCCTGATGGGGGTCGCCAGCACGGTGGTGCTCTGGATCGCCACAACATTGCTCATGGGTGCGGAGTGGGGGTCGTCGATCGGCGTGCTGGTCCTCATCATTGCCGGTGTTGCAGCGGCGATGGGCCTCACTGCAGCGATCGCGACATTCACGACAACGGCAGAACAGGCGGGTGCGATCACGGCCTTCATCGTGGTGGTGTTTGGCGTGCTCGGCGGCGTGTTCTTCCCCGTGACTCGGGTGTCCGGCGCCTTTGAGGTGGTGAGCCGGTTCGCTCCCCACTTCTGGCTGATGGACGGGTTCCAGCGTCTCTCGGCCGGTGAAGGCATCGTCGACATCCTGCCTGCGCTCGCAGCGATCATGCTCTTCGCGGTGACGCTCGGCGCCATCGGACTCATCCGGGCCCGCGATTTGGTGAAGTACTGATGAAGACGCTCACCATTGCCGCGAACAGCCTCCGCCGGCTCTTCAGGGATCGTTCGAACATCTTCTTCGTATTCGTGCTGCCGATCGTCCTCATCCTTGTTCTCGGACTCGTCTTCGGGTCGGGATTCCAAAGCCGAGTGGCGGTCGTGGTGCCACCAGATGACGATCAGGCTTGGGAACTTCTCGATGAGATTGCATCCTCGACCGCCTTCGAGACGGTCGAGTCGAACGACGAGGAGAGCGCTCGCCAGGGTCTTCGGCGCAACGACGTTGACGCAGTGATCGTGATTCCGGACGGCTACAGCGAGCAACTCGATGCCGGAGGGCAGGTTGAGATTGGGTACTTCGCAACCGCAAGCGCCGGCGGCATCGACGTACAAGCCGTGGTCGACGCTGCCGTCGTCGGCCAGGGGTCCAAGGTGCGGGCCGCCCGGTTTGCGGCCGACGAAACCGGAGCGGACACGGCGACGGCTCTTGCGGCTGCGGAATCGGTGCAGTCCGAATTGCCGACAGTCAACATCGCGGTCGAGGGTGAAGCGGCAACCGACGCACCCGGTGGGGCCGACACCAATGCCGCGCAGCAGTTGCTCCTGTTCATGTTCCTCACGGCGCTCACGTCGTCAACCGCACTGATCCAGTCACGCAGGCTTGGCGTGTCTGAACGGATGTTCTCCACCCCGACAACGGCCGGCACGATCATTCGCGGCGAGACACTCGGCCGGTACGTCGTCGTGATGCTGCAGGGTGTGTTCATCGTGTTCGCGGCCGCGCTGTTGTTCGACATCGACTGGGGAGATCCGATCGCAGCGATGTTGGTGGTCTCGGCGTTCGCCTTGACGGGTACGGGGGCCGGAATGCTCCTCGGGTCGACGTTCTCAACCGAGCAGCAGGCGAGCGGATTCGCGATCTTCGGTGCCCTGATGCTGGCGGCAATCGGAGGGTCGATGGTGCCGCTTGAGATCTTTCCTGAAACCATGGTCGCTGTCGCACACTTGACACCCCACGCATGGGGGAACGATGCGTTCTCCGAGCTGATTCTCCACGGCGGGGGAGTGTCCGACATCGCCGTCGAGCTGACGGTGCTCACCATTTATGGGCTCACCCTGGTTGTGATCGCCGCGGTCATCTTCCGGCGGCGGCTCACTCACTGACCCTGGGCGCAACCGGAATGATCGAGAGACGTGCGAGGAAGAACTGAACGAGCGGGCCCATGCCGAATGCGAAGATGAGGGTCCCGACGCCCACGGTTCCGCCAAGCAGCCACCCGATGACGAGTGCCGCAATCTCGATGCCGGCGCGTGCCCAGGCGATCGGGATCCCGCGCCGGGCCAAACCCGTCATGAGGCCGTCGCGCGGGCCCGGGCCGAGTCCGGCACCGATGTAGAACCCGGAGCCGATAGCGACAATGACAACACCCACGAGGAGTGCTGCCCACCGAAGAATGAAGTCGTCGAGGGCTTCGGGAAGGACCAGGAGCGCTCCGTCGAGGACGAGGCCGATCACGATCGCGTTGGCGATCGTCCCAATGCCGATCCGCTCTTTGAGGGGGATCCAGAGCAGGAGCACGGCGAACCCGGTGATGATGACCACCGTCCCGATGGGGATCCCCGTCTGTCTCGAGATTCCCTGGTGAAGGACGTCCCAGGGTGAAAGACCGAGGTTGGCGATCACCATCAACGCAAGCCCCAGTCCGAACAGGGTGAGTCCGAAGAGCAGCCGCGCGAGCCGGGACCACAAGTCGTGGAGGGGCGGGAGAGGGAGCACAACGTCAGCGTAGGGCTAGGACATGCGCGAGGTGGCGTCGGCCGAGAGGGAGGGAGACACGAGACACGAGACACGAGACACGAGACCGAATCGGTGTTCGGGTCTCATGTCTCGGGTCTCATGTCTCGGGTCTGGTCTGGCGACCCGGCCTCTCACGCCGGACCACCAGTACCATCGCGGCTATGCCTGTTGAAATCGATATTGCGCGTGTGGCGCACCTTGCTCGTATTGCGTTGACCGACGAGGAGCTTGCGGCGTACGCAGCGCAGCTCGAGAACATCCTCGAACATGCAGAGCGGGTCCAGGCCCTGCCGACCGAAGGGGTTGAGCCGACATCGCATCCGCTCCCGGTGGTGAACGCGTTCCGACCCGACGTTGTGACCGGTTCGCTCGATCGTGATGATGCGCTCGCGGGGGCACCCGAGGTTGAAGACGGCTACTTCCGCGTCCCGAGAATCCTCGACGAATCATGACCGATCTCGCCGATCTCACAATCGCGCAGGCGACGGCCGGCCTTCGCTCCGGCGAGTTCACCGCGATCGACCTCCTCGACGCGGTCGAACGCCGGGCTGCGGTCACCGAGGCGCACTTGCACGCCTATCTCACGCTCGATCGCGAGGGAGCCCGATCGGCCGCTCTCGCGGCAGACGAGGCGATCACGTCAGGCGATCGTCGCCCGCTTCTGGGGATTCCGATTGCGGTGAAGGACAACATGGTGACCAAGGGCGTCGAGACGACGGCGGGGTCGCAGATCCTCGCCGGTTGGAAGCCCCCGTACAGCGGCACGGCCGTCCTGCGCCTCGAAGAGGCCGGCGCTGTGATCGTCGGCAAGACCAATCTCGACGAGTTCGCCATGGGTTCCTCAACCGAGAATTCCGCGTACGGTCCAACTCGGAACCCCTGGAACACAGACACGGTGCCGGGGGGATCGTCCGGAGGGTCGGCGGCAGTTGTGGCAGTCGGTTCGGCGCTTGGAGCGTTCGGCTCCGACACCGGAGGTTCGATTCGCCAGCCGGCGTCTCTCACCGGAACCGTCGGCGCCAAGCCCACCTATGGGCTTGTCAGCCGCTACGGCCTGATCGCGTTCGCGTCCTCGCTCGATCAGATCGGTCCGATCGCTCGCACCGTCCCGGACGCGGCCATGCTGCTCGAAGCCGTCACAGGTTGGGATCCGCTTGATGCGACCAGCTATCACGGGGATGTTCCGGCGATCTCACGGTCGTTGGACGCAGGGGTTGCCGGCATTCGTGTCGGGGTGGTCTCCGAACTCACCGGCGAAGGCATCGATCCCGAAGTCCTCGCTGCAACAACTGCAGCCGTTGACCGGCTCGCTGATGCCGGTGCGGAGATCGTCGAACTGTCCCTTCCCGCGATCGAGTACGCCCTGTCGGCGTACTACCTCATTGCCCCCGCAGAGTGCTCCGCGAACCTGGCGCGATTCGACGGCGTTCGGTACGGCCTCCGTGTCGATGGATCGACCACGGAAGAGATGATGGCCAGGACCCGAGCCGAGGGGTTCGGACCGGAGGTCACTCGTCGGATCCTGCTTGGCACCTACGCCCTGTCGGCCGGCTACTACGACGCGTTCTACGGCCAGGCACAGCGGGTGCGCACACTCCTGCGTCGCGACTTCGCCGCGGCGTACGAACGCGTGGACGTCCTTGTGTCGCCGACGAGCCCGACCACCGCGTTCGAGATCGGCTCGAAGACCACCGATCCGCTCACGATGTACCTCGCCGACATCTGCACGATCGCAACCAACCTCGCCGGTGACCCGGGAATCTCCGTGCCGGTTGGCCTGGATGCGGAAGGCCTTCCGATCGGATTCCAGATCATGGCGCCAGCCCTCGGCGAAGAGGTCATGTTCCAGGTAGCCGCTGAAGTCGAACGACGTGCCGGGTTCAACACACGCCCGCGACTCGCGACGTCGAAGGTGGTGGCGCCATGACCGAATGGGAAGCGGTGATCGGCCTCGAGACGCACGTTGAGCTCCAAACGAAGTCGAAGATGTTCTGTGGCTGCCCCGTCGACTTCGGTGATGAACCGAACACGGCGGTGTGTCCGGTGTGTCTCGCGATGCCGGGGGCGCTGCCCGTGCCGAACGAGCAGGCGATCGAAGGCATCCTGTCGATCGGCGACGCGCTTGACTGCACACTCACGGAGCGTTCGTTGTTCTACCGGAAGAACTACTTCTATCCGGACCTTCCGAAGAACTACCAGATTTCCCAGTACACCTTCCCACTGTGCGTCGATGGACGCCTCGATGTTGATGTGGACGGCGAGCCGACCACCGTCGGGATCACTCGGGTTCACATGGAAGAGGACACGGGAAAGAGCACACACCTCGGTGAGAGCGGCCGGATCCACGGAGCCGAGAACACGCTGCTCGACTTCAACCGCGCGGGGGTGCCGCTTGTTGAAGTCGTTTCGGAACCAGACATCCGCTCACCTGAGCAGGCGCGGGCCTACGGCGTGGAGCTCCAGCGGATCGTACGGGCGTTGGGCGTGTCGGACGCCCGCCTCGAGGAGGGTTCGATGCGGTTCGACGCGAACATCTCGGTCCGCCCGGTCGGTACCACGGAGCTCGGCACACGCACCGAGGTGAAGAACGTCAACTCTTTGCGATCACTGCAACGGACCATTGCGTACGAGATCGAGCGCCAGATCGAGATCCTCGAGGCAGGCGGCTCGATCCATCAGGAGACGCGCCACTGGGACGAGGCCAAAGGTGTTACCCGGTCGGGCCGCACGAAGGAGGAGTCGGAGGACTACCGATACTTCCAGGACCCCGACCTTCTGCCGCTGTTCATCGACGACGCGTGGAGAGAGCGTGTCGCAGTACGGCGGCCGGAACTCCCCGCCGCGAAACGCGAGCGATATGCCGGCCTCGGCGCCGACCGGCGCACGGCCGAACTTCTCGTTGATGCGGGGGATCTCGCGGAGTTGTTCGAGGATGCCGTCGCTGAGGGGGCCGACCCTAGGAATGTAGGGATCTGGCTCACCGGAGAGGTCGTGCGGTATCTCAGGAGCGAGAACGTCGACGTCGCCGAAACCGGACTGACCGCGGCGTCGCTTGTGGAACTTGCGGCGATGGTCGGCGATGGAGACCTTTCCGCCACTGCGGCGAAGGATGTTCTCGCAGCCGTCCTCGCCGGCGAAGGAGAGCCCCGCGACGTCGCCGAGGCACGGGACCTCCTTCAGATCTCGGATGTGTCAGCGATCGAGGCCGAAGTCGCGGCCGTGCTCGACCAACATCCCGAGGCGCTCGAGAAGATCCGATCAGGTGACTCGAAGCCGATCGGATTCCTCGTCGGCCAGGTCATGCGGGCGACGGGCGGGAGAGCCGATCCGCGTATGGTTCAGGACCTGATTCGCCGCACGGCGAGCGGGTGAGCGATGGCTCGTATCGTCGTGCGCGACGAACGGAGGATCGAAGGCCGCGATGCTGCCGAGATCTGGTCGCTGGTCGCCGACCTTTCGAGATTCGGTGAGTGGTTTCCGGTTCAGCGCGCCACTTCGATGACAGGCGACGTGCCGCAGGTCGGCAACATCATCTTCGTCACGATTGGCCGCCGCACCGATCCCGCGGACGCGGTCCGTCTTGAGGTCTGCGAATGGGAGGCGGGGCGCCGGTTCGCCTGTGAGGTGCGAGAAATCCCCGGCATCGAGGAGGGGCTGTTCTCGGTCGAGGTCGACGGGCCACCCTCGGGAGGAGCAAAGGTGATTCTGCGCTTCGTGGGAGAGGGCGACGGCGTGTCCGGCCGAATCTCAGGATATGAGATCGGCAGGCGATTCCGAGGCGCGCTGAATCGGCTTGCGTCATGATCCAGGCTGTTGTGTTCGACTGTGATGGTGTGCTCGTCGACTCCGAGCCACTTGCCGACGAGATCTGGAACCGGGTTCTGGCCGGCTTCGGACACCAGACGTCCATCGACGACGCTGAGGACATTCTCGGAACGTCGGAAGCCACCACCTATGAGTACTACGCAGCGAAGGTCGACCTGCCTCCGTTCGACGAGTTCATGGCGAAGATCGACGCCATCCGGGTACCCGTCTACGAGGAACGGCTCGTCGCATTCGACGATGCCGTCGCGACGGTGCGGTCGCTCGCCGCTCAGGGGACCACCATGGCGGTTGCCTCTTCATCACGGCGCCACGCCCTCGAGGGGAAGCTGGCCCTCACCGGGCTCGATCGGTACTTCGATGTGATCGTTGGGGGTGACGAGGTGGAACATGGCAAGCCGGCGCCGGATGTGTATCTCGAAGCTGCCAAACGACTAGGCGTCCCCCCGACCGACTGCATCGCGATCGAGGACGCGGATCTGGGAGCTGAGTCGGCGGCGGCTGCCGGGATGCGCGCGGTCATGATCCGGCGCGACGGTTCGATCTCCCTCGACTACGCGAGTGTGACCGAGCTCACGGCCGACGTGATCAACTCGTGGTTGTGGCGCTTCTGACACGCGGTTCTTGAAGCGAGGAGACCGCCTCGTGAGCACGATCGTTTCGGTCACGCACCGACACAGATCTACCTTGGGGTCTTCATGGACTTCATCTTCGATGCTTTTGGAGAAGCAGCCGACTTCCTACGCGAGTCGTCGGGTGAGCTCGGCGCGGTCGTCGGGCTGACGCTGCTCGTTGCCGGAATCGCAACGGTCGTGGCCGTCGCTCTCGGTGTGCCGCTCGGC
>Ga0316198_10002954_pt1 | contig 10320 bp, 9 predicted proteins | sample OudBieAanoxic_MG_FD_204935 | JGI IMG/M metagenome (GOLD analysis project Ga0316198, IMG submission 204935) | Coastal sediment microbial communities from Oude Bieten Haven, Netherlands - site A anoxic | ecosystem: Environmental > Aquatic > Marine > Coastal > Sediment | place: Netherlands...
CAACCTTCACACCCCAGGGGCTGTAGAACATCTGGTCCTGTTCTGTCCATTGGTCGATGATCTCCGTCTCCCTGATCGTCATGTCAGCGTTCATGTAATAAACGCCAAGTTTGAGCACGTCGAGTGGCAAATCGGGTTCCTCAAAGTGGGGTTCCCCTACCATGATGATGTCTTTGACACCGTCCTGGTCGAGGTCGTAAACATCCAGGTAGATAGCGCCGGGTACAAAGTCATCCTCACCGAGCATGTGTTCCTTCCAGAACAAACCACCGGTCAGCCTTTCGGGATGATACGGGTTCAGGTCACTTGGATTTCCTTCCGGAATATACAGGTCGACATCACCGTACTGCAGGGGCTGTGCGGGGTCGTATACCATCGTGCCATCGGAAAACCCGCGTGCATCGGTCGGTTCGACGACAAAATTCGCCGCTACACCGGTCACCACCACCAGGCCCAGTCGCTCGCCGATCACATCGGCGCCCGAGAAGGTGAAGAGGTTACCCGCGAGCGGAATACGGATGTTTATCGGAAACTCATCCGGCACCGGAACGGTTTGGGTAACAACCGCAGTCGGTGTGGGCAGGGTCAGGAAATCTCCCGGCCACGCGGCCTCTGTAGTGGAATAAAACATCAATTTCAGATCCGGCCCGGTTACTTCCTCGGCGGTGACCGTTACGCAGACCTCGCCGGCATCGCAAGGCGGCGCGGTGGAGGGTGGGCTCAGATCAACACGTCCCAGGTCCAACCCGGAATCCGCCTCGAAAGCGTCGGTCATGCTGGAGAACCCACGGGGGTCATCCTCTTCGATTACATCCCCTGCGGAGGAAGTGACCATCAGGCCAAGCGTGGTGTCTTCCAGGGTCTTACCGGTAAGTGGGAGCAGGTTACCTTCCAGCGGTATCCGCAGGCGGGCGGGGAACCTATCCGGGATTTCCGGCGGGTCAATCAACACCCAGTCGGGGATGGTCAGCGTGTCGAAATCAGCTGGCCAGCCTTCCGCAGTAGTCTCGTAAAACAGGAAACTTAGCGGGTTTTCCAAATCTGTTTCGCTGTCTAGAACGATGCACAACTCATCGGCCGGGCATTCGGTGGAAAGCGTCTCAACGGCGTCCTTTTCCAGTGCCTCCATCACCGCGATCTTGCCAAGAAACTCTAGGCCTTGCCTGAATTCGGTCCGGCCTGGTTCATGATCAGCAAACCCACTGGACGAATAATAAACCCACATACCCGAGGGGCGTTCGTGCTGGACTATTCCTTCAGCAGGTAAAACGGACCTTCCAACCGAGGCATGTGCTACGTCATACATGGTATGCAGCGCGGCAGTGGGGAACGCGGATGGCACCACGATCACGTGGGTGAAACCGTCTTTATCCATCTCATCGAGTGAATCTTCAATCGACGGCGTGGAGTAATTCATCCTGCCGGTGCGTGATACCCACGGCAGCCTGGTCTGCAACTCCTCGTGGAACGCGTCCTCGGTTGGGATCAGCTCGGAGTATATGTCACCCTCGACCCAGCCGAACTCCTCGAATGGCGGCAGATAGGGTGTTCCATGCGAAGCCAGCAAAACGCCTACTTTGTGTTCTTCCACATCCAGGGGAACCGCGTTTTTGAGCTGGTGCGCCATGGCGACGATGCTCTCACGGAGGCTCTTGCGCATGAACGGCACTTCGAAAAACGGTTCGGCTACCATAACCTCCATTTCGCCAATCAGGTGGTGGGCTTCCTCCATCTGGTCCGTGATTTCATCGGTGTGCGTCGAGCTCGAGACCAGCATCGGTACGACCACCAGTTCATCGTAATCCTTGTTTGAAATCTCGTAGACCACATCCCGTATCCGTGGTACCTCGTCCAGCAAAGCGAGATAGATATCAACCCGCGCACCCTTCACATCAATTTCCAGGCTATTTATATGCTGGTGCAGAGTGCTGTTGTGAGGGCTGAAATTTGCCACCTCGTCGTAATGCTGATAGATACTGGCGTGAAAAGCTTCCCAGTTGAAGAAACCGGGTACATCACCGGCAGGAACTATGGCGACTTCATGCACCACGCCGTTGGCGTTAGTGTCCCCGAATATATAGGCCAGCGCGGTTGCGATCTCCTCGTAGGCGGCTGCCCATTCCGTGTACTGGTAGGCTTCGGGTACACCCAGTTCTACACCATGCGGGCCGAATGGCGACCCATCGGCAAAAACAATGGGGATATCACCGTCCTCGGCCGTTTCCGGTTCGCCGTGCCCGACAAACATCAATGCGACTTTTTGCGAACCCCACCTGGGTGTTACAAAGCCAGCAGGCGCTTGCAACTTTCCGTTGGAAGGGGATGTTTGGCTATCAGCAGCCTGTTGGGGGTTCAAAGTCTCTTTATCAGCTGAGACGACGGGTGAAAGAATGAAAGACAATACAAGTAGAAACGAAGAGATCGTGCGGGTAAACATGATTTTCTCCCGAGTGGCCTATAAATCGTCCCTGATCGAAAATCCTTTTTTTATTGTGCGCTTAGTATAGCCGAGACGGCGGCATTCATACCAGTGTCAGGCATGTATATCGTCGTGGTCGAGAAAGTCGTTCGGCTTTCGTAACAGACTGGATTCAAAGCACTTTTTGCGGTTTAGATGCGAATGGTTGTCGTTCAATCATCCTGGGGGCAATGGGTATTTCTCCTCAGCGAGTCGTCTTGCATTTTGCTCACGAGGTCTTTGTTCCACCGTCAAGTCGCGCATGGTATATTCAAACCACCCTTAGGGTTTCGGGTTTATGAAGAAGAAGTATCCACACGCGTTACTGGAAGATGCTCACGAGTTATCAGGTTATTGTGGGTGGAGCAGGGAGGTGTACGAGGATTTCCTGGCTTGCCAGCAGGGAACACTCAGCTACCCGGAATTCCACGAGAAATACCAGCAGCAAAGCACCATCATGTCGATTGATATGACGGGGCTGACTGCCAGCGCGATGAACATCGGTGAGTTGCAAAGTTTGCTGAGAATACTGGATGCCCAGAAAGTGTGCATCCCGGTATTGAAGGGTTTTTCAGCTAGGTTGATAAGGTGTTTCGCCGACGACCTCGTCGCAATATTCGAAGATCCGAATGACGCAATTGACTCGGCCTTCGAAATCCATCGGCGAATAGAGCTATTCAGACATTCAGACCAGGCTTCAGATGACCCGGCCCAATGCTGCATCGGAATAGGCTGCGGCAAGGTATTTGCAATCGGCCCCAACCTGGCACAAGGCGACGAGATGAACCGCGCATCGAAACTGGGGGAAGATATTGCACGCGCCAATGAGACCCTTCTGACCGAACAGGCTTTCGAAGCGCTAAAGGGTCGCAGCGACATAAATTTTGAATTGCAACTCAGCGATGACCAGTTGTTTCCTTTCTACCGGGCCACACCTGTCTGATCCGGCGGCAACACACGTACCGGCGGAACCCGTTGAAAACTGGCTTATGACCCTGCAGACATCTCCTCCAGGTACCGTTTAAGACCGCGAATGCTCATGCGCATTTCCCGTGCAACCACGAACCGCACCAAAACGGTATCGAGCAAGGTACCAAGCAAACCCAGACGCATAGCATAAGAAACCACGATGGTCAGCAGGGCACCGCTATCAGCAGGTCTCAATACCCAGGTTTCGCACACTTCGCACATCGGGAACGGTGCTTTTACCAGCTTGAAAGAGTACCCGGCGCCAGTTGACCACTCAGTGACGATTTCTTCAATCCTGAACCCCCATGCATGTCGCATGATACGGTGTGTGCCCACGCCGGTTTTCTTGTCACCCTTTAAGCTGGATTTGCGCATTCCCGGGGCCCAGGTTGCAGCATTTCCAAAGTCGGCCATTGTGTCCCATACCGCCTGAGTTGTTGTTCTTATTTCAGCTTTTTCTTCAAGCTTCCGCATTTCGTTGACCTACATCATGGTGATGGAGCCGGTTATCTGGACACTCGCCCTTTAAAAACCTGTAGAATTATAACGGACAAAGAACGAGGGAGTGCATTATGAAACGCTCCACGGATACGTCCGTGGCGGACTCATTCTCATCTCTTGCCGATGATGAGGAAACAGGGCTTACCCTGTCAAACGGATCGCGTATTGCTGTTGTGGGCGGCGGTCCTTCCGGATCATTTTTTTCGTTTTTCCTGTTGAAAATGGCTGCCGCCATCGATCTCGATATCGAGGTGGACATCTACGACCCGAGGTCATTCAACCACTGCGGGCCTGCAAGTTGTAATCATTGTGCCGGTATCGTGTCCGAATCCCTGGTGCAAATACTGGCGGCTGAAGGCATCAATTTGCCTCCCAGTGTCGTGCAGCGTGGAATAGAGTCCTATGTCGTTCACATGGATGTGGGTTCGGTCGCCATCCAGAGCAAGGTGGATGAACAACGCATTGCAGCCCTGTACCGTGGCAATGGCCCGAGAGAGGGTGGCGAATCCCCTTGGGAAAGTTTTGATGGCTACCTGCAGAAGTTGGCTGTGCAAAAGGGCGCCGGTGTGGTTCGCAAGCTGATTACAGACATCGACTGGCGCTCCGGTTATCCATGGCTGCAGTTTGCAGACCGGTCCGAGTCAAGATACGACCTGGTCGCCGTTGCGACCGGTGTAAACAGCAACTTTCTTAAAATGCTTGATGACATGCCCGCCGGGTTTGAGCTACCGAACACCACCCGCGCCTATGTTTGCGAGTTCAGGTCAAGCGAGGACGAGATACAGCGTATCCTGGGTAATTCCGTGCATGCATTTCTATTGCCAATTCCACGTCTCGAGTTCGCCGCAATCGTCCCCAAGGGCGAGTATGCAACGGTCGTCATGCTCGGCGATGACATTGACGAAGAACTCGTCCACAGCTTTTTGAGCCATCCGGCCGTGCTCAAGTGTTTCCCTACCAATGCACTGCCTTGTGTGTGTAGCTGCGCACCCCTTGTCAATATGGGCGCCCGAAAAAAACCCTATGGTGATCGTATCGTGCTGATTGGCGACAGCGGTGTTACCCGTCTCTACAAGGACGGGATTGGCGCAGCTTTCCGCACTGGAAAAGCGGCTGCAACCACCGCCGTTTTCCAGGGTGTTTCCGAGGCCGCTTTCAGTAAAAGTTTCTGGCCGACTTGCCGCTCTATCACGAACGATAACGCAATCGGCAAAGTCATGTTTGGAACGACCACTATACTAAAACGACTGGTTTTTCTGCGACATGTCATTTTTCGTATGACCGTCAGGGAGCAGTCATCGGAATCCAGAAAACCACACATGAGTTCGCTGTTGTGGAACATGTTCACCGGTAGCGCGCCTTACACCGAAATTTTTCTCTCGGCCCTTCATCCGGGGTTCATTGGTAACCTCACACTCAATGTTTTTGCTAAAGCATGGCCCGGCAGGTTTAGGAAAAAGTGAGCTGATCATGGTGAAAGGTGCGCTCGGTAAAATCTACGCTGACGGCGAAGTCATTATTGAACAGGGCCGTGAGGGTAAGTGTTTTTACGTCGTTCAATCCGGCCGGGTGGAAGTTGTGCAGACAAGTGAGCATGGTGAGCAGCGCCTGACCTTTCTCGAGACCGGCGATTCTTTTGGTGAAATGGCGATCTTTGAAAAAGAAGTGCGTTCAGCAACGGTCAGGGCCGTGGGGGAAGCCCGGGTGTTCAGGGTTGATCAAAAAACCTTGTACAGACGCATCCAGCAAGATCCACTGCTCGCCGTAGGCTTGCTGAAATCCATGTCACACCGCATCCGGGACCTGTCTGCACAATTGTCCGAGGAGGAGAACGACCCCGAATGAGTGGTGATTCAAAAGCCAGGACTGGTGACCTTGAAACGGGCAACGCTCCTGTCAACGCTCCTGTGACACCCACCTACCATCCCAACCAGGTGGAAAAGCGGCCACCCTGCCAGGAAGGTTGCCCGAATTGTGGTGATATCCGTCACTGGATTGGTATCGTTGCGCAACGAAAAAAGATGGGTATTCAACGCCAGGAGGCTTTTGCCCGAGCATGGAGGATGATTACCGATGTGAATCCATTTCCCGCTACGCTGGGACGGATTTGTCCGCACCCTTGTGAGTCGCATTGCAACCGTTCAGATGTGGATGAACCACTGGCGATAAACGCCCTTGAACGCTTCCTCGGTGACTGGGCGGTCAACAACCGCCTGCCGCTCAAGCGGCTACACAGTGAGCAGCACGATGAATGGATCGGTGTAGTTGGCGCAGGTCCTTCCGGTCTCTCGTTTGCTTACCAGTTGGCAAGGCGTGGATACCGTGTGACTGTATACGAAGCAAAGGCCAAGGCCGGAGGTATGCTGCGGTACGGCGTTCCTGATTACCGGTTGCCGCCGGCGATCCTCGATGCAGAAGTCGCCCGGATACTGGAACTGGGGGTCGAACTGAAAGTGAACACACGTATTGGTGGTGATATCACGTTGGAAGAACTTCGTAAACGTCATGCAACCCTTTACCTGGGCCTGGGCGCACAAAAAGGGAATAGTCTCAAACTTGCAGGTGGTGATGGCCCGTCGGTCTGGACCGGTATTGATTACCTGGCACGGGTTAACAGCGGTGAGAACCTGGAATTGGGAAGCAACGTGATTGTTATCGGCGGGGGTAATACAGCCATCGATGCAGCCCGAAGCGCCAAGCGCAACGGCGCCGATGTCACTGTCCTTTACCGCCGGTCACGTATCGAGATGCCGGCTTTCCAGTCAGAGGTTGACGAGATGCTGGAAGAAGGCGTCAACCTCATACTACTGGCGTCACCGGTGCGTCTTGAGCGGGACGGTGAAGGCAAACCCAAAAAACTGGTGTCCTGTCGCACAACGCTGGGCGAGCCTGATTCATCGGGCCGTCGTCGCCCGAATATAGTTGAAGGCTCAGAGTTCGGTTTGCCCGTTGATTCACTGATAACCGCGATATCAAAAGCGCCGGTGCTAAAGGGTTTCGAGGCGCTCAAAAATGACGGAGACCGCTTATTGACTGACAGTCACGGGAATGTGGATGATCACATACTGGCCGGTGGTGACACCCTGGGTATTGGAATCGCAGGAAACGCTATCGTCCAGGGCCGTACCGCTGCCGAAGCTTTGCACGCCCGGCTTCGTGGCAAGCAGGATACATCTTCAACAGTCGAGACGAGGTCATTGATCGGTTCGCATCAAGTCAAGCTTGACTCCAAACCAAATAGCGCTGCGGTCCGGCCTGCCAAACTGCCAAGTGATAAGCGCATCATGAAAAGTGAGGCCGAGGTTGTCGGCACCATTTCCGAATCTCAGTTTTTACAGGAAGTTGAACGGTGTTTTTCCTGCGGGTCCTGTATGGGGTGCGGGCAGTGTTCGATGTTCTGCACACTGGCCTGTCATACAGAGTTGGAAGAGGTGGGTCCCGGTATGTACTTCACGCTCATGCTCGATGCCTGTAAAAAATGTGGAAAATGTGTCGAGGTATGCCCCTGTGGTTTCCTCGAGGTCAGCTAGATCAGAGAGGAAAGCACGGTCGTTCTGATTTACACTACTCAATATGGGTGTCCTGACTCCGATTACTGATTTCGATTACCTGGTGTTGATAAACTGAAAAAACGTTTCTGATGATTGATTTGCTTAAAGATTTGTGGGCTTTCATGCGTGAACGCAAAAAGTTCTGGCTGCTGCCCATCATCGTGATGCTGGTTCTTCTGGGTGGCCTGCTGGTGTACGTCCAGGGTTCGGTCATCGCGCCCTTTATCTACACGCTTTTTTAGTCGCGCCCGTCTTTTATATCCAGGTTTTCGATCAGCGTGTCCGCGATCAATGCGTGGCCCTCATTGTTCCAATGCACATCACCCTCGATGAACAGTTGTTTGATGACTTCTTCGGATGAGTTTTGCTTGTTTATAAACAGCGGAAACAGGTTTACAAAGCGCAGACCGCGATCTTCCGACCAGTTTCCCCAGTGGAAAACCTGGCGTGAATCCAGGTCGCGGTGCCAGATCTGGTTCGGCCACGGGTAGACTACTATCGAGAGTTCGAATTGCTTTTCTACCGACAATTCGTACAGCATGCAATACCGATACCTTCGGTGAAGGAGTCGCCGATGAAAATGATGCGTTTATGTCCGGCAGCAAGCACTACCTCCCGTGGAGCACGGTCCTTAAAACCGAGCGAGTTGCTTGAAACCGAGTAGCGTATTGGCCCGAACGCTGCGTCGTAGCCATCGATATTGGCCTCCAGCGTGTGATGGTACACCGGATGAGGTATGCGGTAGCGCTGTTCAATCTTGTGCGGTGGGCTGTGGATTCCGGTGAACTCGAGCACACTGGTCATGAGCAGGTCGCAAATGAAGAAACCCAGCAGGCTGAGTGTTACCAGGGTTTTTTTCGGGTTTCGTTCAAATACCGATTGCCGGCGTGGACTCTGATCTGACTGGGGCGTATGTTCGTTCAAAGTTCTGGAACCCTATTGACTCGATAGAAATTTAGCAAAGAGTTCTGTCGCCCTCAACTATTCAATTCCTGAGCCGGGGTGTCCTGAATTGCGCAAACCTATCCCGTAGAAAGGCCCGCCTGGTGGTTATCCCAGTATGGGTTATCACCAAAGCGGTCGACGAGGAAATCGATAAATAGCCTGGCCCGCCTGGAAAGATAACGTGTCTGCGGATAAACGGCCCAGGCGTGCAGATGCGGCGGGGTGTAGCGCTCCAGTACGGGGACCAGTTCACCGGAGGCCAATGAATGCCACATGATGAAGGTTGGAAGCATCACCAGTCCATGACTCGCCAACGCCATGTTGTGCAGGAAATCACCGTTGTTTGCAACCACACGGCCCGAACCGTGGATTACACGTTCGTTTCCATGCCCGTCTTTCATCCTGATCGCCGTACCACCGCCGATATCATAGACCAGTAGTTCGTGGGTCTTGATGTCTTCCAGCGTTCGCGGTGTACCGCGCCTGTCGAGGTATGCGGGGCTCGCACACAGCACCAGGCGAATAGGGCAGATGCGACGGGCCTGCAGTGTAGAGTCCTTCAGGTCGGTTATGCGTATGGCCAGGTCGACACCTTGCTCAACCAGGTTGACGAGACGGTCTGAGAAATCGATGTTGAAGGACAGTTCCGGTTGCTCACGGGCGAAATCATCGATCGCTGACGAAAGGTGGGACAGTCCAAATGATAATGGGGCCGCGAGGCGCAATACACCTTCGAGTGACGACCCGGTGTCGGCGGTGACCGCATCCAGCTCGGTAACATCGGCGATCAGCTTTACCGCCGCCGCGTAGTACTCACGCCCGGCATCGGTGACGCTCGTCGTGCGTGTCGTGCGGTTGATCAAACGTGTGCCCAGGTGGTTCTCGAGTGCGGCGAGGCGTCTGGAGATACCCGATTTGGCCAGTCCCAGCTGCTCAGCGGCCTTACCGATACCGCCAGCCTCAACGATACGGACGAAAACACGCATATTTTCGAGTTGCCCCATACTTATTGTTCCGATTTAGTGAATAATCATTTGCAATTATCACTGTTTATCTTGTTTATCACAATAGATACCATAATGTGAAATTAATGCTCAGTAAGGAGTGAGTAGGCATGGGATTATTAGTTGAAGGAAAATGGCAGGACCGCTGGTACGACACCGACAAATCCGGCGGAAGATTCATACGAACGGACGCCCAGTTTCGTAACTGGGTAACCGCTGACGGCAAACCTGGCCCAAGCGGGCGAGGGGGCTTTAAGGCCGAGGCCGGACGTTATCATCTGTATGTGTCGCTCGCATGCCCCTGGGCCAACCGGACGATGATTTTCCGTTCGCTCAAGGGTTTAGAGGATATGATCTCCGTATCCGTTGTGCACTGGTACATGGCCGAGCATGGCTGGACATTCGAGCCTGCCGATGGCGTTGTCGCTGATCCCATCAACCATGCCCAATTCATGCACGAGGTATACACGGCCGCCGACCCGGCTTACTCGGGACGTGTCACGGTACCGGCTTTGTGGGACAAGCAGACCGGCACCATTGTTTCCAACGAGTCATCGGAAATCATCCGGATGTTTAATAGCGCATTCGATGATATCGGTGCGAAACCGGGTGATTACTACCCCGGGGAATTAAGAGACGAGATCGATGAGATTAATGCGCGTGTTTACAGTAATGTAAATAATGGTGTTTACAAATCCGGTTTCGCCACCACCCAGGCAGCATACGAGGAAGCGGTGATGCCGCTGTTTGACACTCTCGACTGGTTGGAGGACCGGTTATCACGTCAGCGTTACCTGTTGGGCGACCGCCTGACCGAGGCCGACTGGCGCCTGTTTACCACGCTGGTCCGATTTGACCCCGTTTACGTGGGTCATTTCAAGTGCAACATCAG
>Ga0316198_10002955_pt1 | contig 10319 bp, 10 predicted proteins | sample OudBieAanoxic_MG_FD_204935 | JGI IMG/M metagenome (GOLD analysis project Ga0316198, IMG submission 204935) | Coastal sediment microbial communities from Oude Bieten Haven, Netherlands - site A anoxic | ecosystem: Environmental > Aquatic > Marine > Coastal > Sediment | place: Netherlands...
CCCCATCGTGGCAAGCGCAACGAACCCGCGTATTCGGCATTTACCGCCCGTCGCGGTGCAGAAACCTTTGGCATGACCTACCCCGACTTCGCAGCGCAGACAGAGGCAAATTTCGAACGCCTGTTCTCAAAAGCGGCCACATGGAACAAGGGCGTCTGATGTCACAACTGCACTTTACCATTCTGGGTTGCGGGTCGTCAGGTGGCGTACCACGCCTTGGCGGGCACTGGGGGGACTGCGACCCCGACAACCCCAAAAACCGCCGCAGACGTTGCTCATTGCTGGTAGAGCGCAAAGGACCCGCCGGAACAACAACGGTTTTGATCGACACCTCGCCCGATCTCCGAGAACAGCTTTTGTCCACTCAGGTCGGCCGCCTTGACGGGGTGATCTATACGCACAGCCATGCCGATCATGTGCATGGCATCGATGATTTGCGCATGGTCGTTTTCAACATGCGGGCGCGCCTGCCCGTCTGGGCTGATCCGCCGACCCGTGACGCCCTGCTCAACCGGTTCAGCTATGTCTTTGTCCAGCCCGAAGGATCGACATATCCGCCCATCCTCGACATGAACCTGATCGACGGCGACGTGACCATCGACGGGGCGGGCGGGCCGATTACCTTTTCGCCATTTGAAGTCCCGCACGGCGGGATGAATGCCTTGGGTTTCCGGATCGGTGACGTGGCTTACTTGCCGGATGTGGCATCGATACCTGAAGATGTCTGGCCCAAGTTACGTGATCTGGAATGCTGGATCATCGATGCCCTGCGCCGCGATCCCCACCCGACCCATTCACATCTTGCCCAGACACTTGACTGGATTGGAAAAGTTGCCCCTAAGATGGCTGTTTTGACGAACATGCATATCGATCTGGATTACGACACCGTTCTGGCAGAGACTGCCGACCATATTCAGCCCGCCTATGACGGCTTGCGTTTGAGCTTTCCTGCCCCGTAAGCTGACATTAATACTCACTCCCTCGCGCAGGAACGCTGCTTGCGCGTGCAAAGGTTCACATGCAAACGCTCCTTGACGTTATCTTGCCGGTCTTTCTGGTCATCGGTTTTGGATATGTGTCTGTCTGGAGAGGTCTGTTCCCTGTCTCGGGGATCGACGGTATCATGCGGTTTGCACAAGGGTTCGCTATTCCTTGTCTGCTGTTCAAAGCGATTGCGGAACTTGACCTTGGCGCCTCGTTTGACCCGCGATTGCTCGTCAGTTTCTATACAGGCGCGACCTTGTGCTTTTTCGCAGGCATTTTCGGTGCACGCATCCTGTTCAAACGCGACTGGGAGGACTGCATTGCAATCGGCTTTTGTTGCCTTTTCTCCAACTCGCTGCTGTTGGGCCTGCCCATCACTGAACGCGCGTATGGCGCAGACGCGCTCACTGGCAACTATGCCATTATCGCCATTCACTCGCCTTTTTGTTACGGCTTGGGCATCACCGCGATGGAAATCACCCGCAATCGCGGCAAGTCTCCCTTGATGATGGCACGCGGTGTGGCAACCGCGATGTTCCGCAACGCATTGGTCATCGCAATCGTGCTGGGGTTTATTGTCAACATCAGCAATATGCCAATCCCCGGCGTTGTGAACGAGGCCTTGTCTCTCATCATTCGTGCAGCATTGCCTGCAGCGCTTTTTGCGTTGGGCGGGGTCTTGTTCCAATACAAACCCGAAGGTGACCTGCGTACCATCGGCATGGTCTGCGCAATCGCACTCCTACTGCATCCCGCATTGGTCTGGGGGATCGGGGCCAGCCTGTCGCTGCCACCCGACGCGTTCCGCTCGGCGGTGCTGACCGCCGCAATGGCCCCCGGTTTTAACGCCTATATCTTTGCGGATATGTACGGTCGGGCGCGGCGCGTAGCCGCTTCTTCGGTATTGCTGGCCACCCTCGGGTCAATCCTGACTGTTTGGGTCTGGCTCACCCTGTTGGGCGGTGTCTAACCACGAAAGAGCCGCCCCGGCGCACGATCAGACGGCTGCGTGCCCGCCAGACGCATCATATGCCATGCAAGCACCTGATTGCTGGTCAGCACCGGCTTTCCCAACCGCGCTTCCAGAGGTTCAATAACGTCCATTGTGCGCAGGTTCGTGCATGAAATGAATAGCGCATCAACGTTAGCCCCTGACATCAACGAGACGGCTGCATCCGTTATCGAAGCGGGTGAAATTCTGACAACGGTTGCCTCGGTTGACGCCTCAAAGCTGCCAAAGACAGGCGTGGAAATGCCTGCTTGGGCCAGTGCATCCTGCAACCGCTTCGAAACCTGAGCCACATAGGGCGATAGCAGAGCAATGCGCGAAAGCCCCATTGCGCCGCAGGCCTCGATCAGGCTGGTCAGCGGTTGCGTCACGTTTGCCACCGCAGCGGCCGCGCGCACCTTGCTGGCAACGTTCTCAACCCCGATCTGCGCCGTTCCCGACGTGCAGCCATACCCAACCGCGTCCAGGGATGCCCCAAGGGGAAAAAGCGATGCAGATGCAGACAGATGGTTTTCCATTGCCGATAACGTGGCAGAAGTGACTTCGACGTCCGAAGGAACACGGCTGACAAAAAGCGTTGCGACATCAGGCAACATGAACCGCATGTCCCGCTCAATCGTTTCGTCAGACTGCAAAGCAATCAGACCCAAACGGGGCTCGGTCAAGGAAACAACGTCGAAGGGGAAAACCTGTCCGCCCATCAGTTTAACTCCATCATATCCGGCCCCGAGGGCGCTGATAGCCATTCCGCACCCGTGTCGCGAATAACGATGTTTTCCTCGTGTACCATGATGCGCCCCTGCCCCGTGTCGATGCCCGGTTCCAGTGTCCGTACCATCCCCGGCTCAAGCACCGTATCATCAGTTGAGATCAAAGACGGAGGTTCCGTCAACTGCATGCCAAGCCCATGGCCCAGACGCCCTGCATCTGATCCACCGCGACCGCCGGTAACGACTTGGTCCATCGCTTGGAACAAATCAGATGCCCGCGCGCCCGGACTTGCAATCTCAAAGGCGGCATGCGTCGCTTTGATCAGTTTCGCATGGGCCTTTCTGGTATCGCGTGACGGTGGCCCGACTGAATAGTTCCTGTCAAAGTCACAGAAATAGCCGTCGCATACCAATCCCGTGTCCAACATCAGAACGTCCCCTGAGGCCAGAGGCGTATCAGACGCAGGCGAGATGACATCGGCATAGCCGCCCTGCCCTGCGCCACCTGCCAGATAGGGAACCCAGTCAGCGCCTTCTTCCAGACACAGCATCTGGAACCGGCGAAAGACCTCTGACAGCGGCGTACCGCTGCGCGCGATCTCAGGCACGCGTGCAAACGCGCGGGATGCAACCCTGCACGAGGACGCAATCTTTTCGATCTCGGCTTCTGATTTTACCATACGTTGCGCGCACATGATCCCTTGGTCATCGGCAAAACATCGGTCTGGCACGAGCCCCTTCAAACGGCCCCAGTCGGATAGCGGCATCCGCAATGATGTTCCGTTGCCACTGGGCACGGCAATTTTTCCAGTCTTTGACGTGATCTCGGTCAGCGTATCCGCCAGCAGTGTTACGCCGTCATCGCCATAGTCCGGCGCGCGCCATGTGCGGATGTCAGCAATCCAGGTGGTTTGCATCAGCGCAGCCCCGATGGATGGAATAACTGCAATCGGATCACCGCTCGCCGGTACAACCAGATACCAAGGACGCGTCGGGCTTTCCCAAAAGCGGGTCAGATATCCCGTGAAATATCGCACATCCGCCTCTGTCGTCAGCAGCAGGGCCGACATGCCGGTCTGCGCCATGCGCGCTTGCATTTGTTCAACGCGCGACTTGTAGGCGTCAGAAGGAAAGCCAGGCGCCATACCTGCTACGCAGCCTCGCTCAAGACAACAAGCACCCGCGCCTGATCTGTCAGTCCCAGTTCTTGCGCCCCACAACAAAGCCCGGCTATTCCTGCCGCTCCTGACGGCGTAGAAGCAAAACCCGCCGCCTGCGCCCGCGCAGCACCCGCCAAACCTTCCTGCTCGGAGATGGTCATAAACACATCGGCATCCCGCGCGAGGCTCTTGAGGGCAATCAAAGAAGGCTCTTTGCAATCCAGACGCCCCATCGTCGACACAGGACCCGATGCCACAACGGGCGCGCCCGCACCAATAGACGCGGCCAAAGCCGGCGCGGTCTCGGGCTCGACCACGATGATCTGCGGGCGATCTTTCCACACCAGTCGCGCGTGGGCTGCACAGGCCCCCGCTAGGCCACCCACACCGGTTTGCAGAAAAATATGCGTCGGTGGCTCTGGCATCTGGCTCACGGCCTCGGCCATCAAAATGAGATAGCCTTCCATTAATCTGTGCGGTCTCTCAAAATAGCCGGGCCAGGAACTGTCGGACAGCAAGATCAAGCCTTCGTCGTCGGCAGCTTGCGCAGCTGCGGCCATGCTGTCTTCGTAGACGCTACCTTTGCGTACAACTTCTGCCCCATGGCTGCGCAACCGTTCCGCAAAGGCCTCGGGCACGGTTTCCGCAATATAGACCTGCGCCTGCGCGCCAAAAGCCTGCGCGCCGGCAGCAACAGACAGACCGTGGTTACCCGCACTGGCCGTGACATAGGTTTGCCCCGCGGCCCGGCCCGCTGCTGCATCACAGGCAATGACATAGGCGGCACCAAGGGCCTTGAAGCTGCCCAACCCCATGCGGTCCCGCTCGTCCTTGATGTGCAGCGCGCCCACGCCCAACTCGGATGCGAAGGCCTTCGCATCAATCAACGGCGTTATGGTGGCGCGGGGACATTTGGCGACAAGCGCCTGCGGTGGTGCCGCATCCGCCGCCGTCCAAGGCATTTCTAAAAGGTCCGGGTGGTCCAGACCAACAGAACGGTAAGGGTTTTTGAGGATATCCATGTGACATTGCTACGCCAATATACCCGCGGGTCAATGGCTGGATACGACCTGTGGGTGGCGCAATCCAACCTTGTGAGCAGACAATCCCGTGGTACGTTCTCTTAACAGCACAACGGAGGCACCATGCCGGAACTACCCTTTGCCCAGTCCGAATACGACGCGCGCCTTTCCAAGACCCGCGCCCGGATGTCAGAACGTGGCCTAGACGCCGTTTTTATCACCGACCCGTCCAACATGGCGTGGCTGACCGGATATGACGGATGGTCTTTTTATGTGCACCAGGGCGTGCTCCTGGGCTTGGAAGGTCAACCGATCTGGTGGGGGCGCGCGATGGATGCCGTCGGCGCGGGCCTGACCACCTATCTCTCTGCAGACAATATTCACGGATACGATGACACCTTCGTGCAGAACCCCGAAAAACACCCGATGACAGACCTGTCACAACTGATGGCATCGCAAGAATTGCACGCCGCGCGGATTGGCGTGGAAATGGACAACTATTACTTTACCGCGTCCGCCTACGCCGCCCTGCAAAAAGGCCTGCCCCAAGCGGATTTCACAGATGCAACGGGGCTTGTGAACTGGCAACGCGCGGTAAAATCAGAAACAGAGTTGACCTACATGCGCCGTGCCGCTCGGATCGTAGAGCAGATGCATGCCGTCATCCGGGACCGCGCTGAACCCGGCATGCGCAAAAACGATCTGATCGCAGACATCTACCACACAGCGCTCAGCGGCGCGGACGGGCATTGGGGCGACTATCCCGCTATTGTGCCGATGGCCCCGTCGGGCATGGACGCCACGGCCCCGCACCTGACATGGGATGACAGTCCGCTCCGCCCAGGTGAAAGCACATTCTTCGAGATCGCAGGCGCGCACAAGCGCTACCAATGCCCACAATCGCGCACGCTTTTTCTGGGCAAACCGCCACAGAAATATCTCGACGCGGAAAAGGCTGTCCTCGAAGCCGTCGACGCAGGTCTGGAACAAGCCAAACCCGGCAACATGTGCCAGGATATTGCCAATGCGTTCAATGGCACGCTCAACAGGCTTGGATTTGAAAAAGACAGCCGCTGCGGCTATGCGATCGGGCTTTCCTATCCCCCCGATTGGGGCGAACGCACAATGTCTTTCCGCGCAGGGGATACAACTGTCCTTGAGCCCGGAATGACCTTTCATTTTATGCCAGCACTTTGGCTTGATGACGGCGGGCTTGAGATAACAGAGCCTATCGCAATCACACAAACCGGCGTCGAATGCCTGTGCGAAACACCGCGTGCACTGGTGGTCAAGGAATGACAATGCGCCAGAACCCCATTTCATGCACAGTTGAATTTGACCGCGATGGTGCGCATTTTGGTCACCTCCGCCTGCCCTACAGCCATAACGACAGCGCGTGGGGCGCGATCCTTATTCCTATTTGCGTCCTGCGGAACGGGAAAGGTCCTTGTGCGCTGTTCACAGGCGGCAATCACGGAGATGAATACGAAGGGCCGATTGCCCTGCATGATCTGGCGCGTCGGCTGGCACCGGATGACATACAGGGTACCGTGATTTTGGTCCCTTCCATGAACCACCCCGCATTTTTGACCTCTACACGTGTCTCACCTCTGGATGGCGGGAATATGAACCGCAGCTTTCCCGGACGGCCGGATGGCGGGCCAACCGAGAAAATTGCCGACTACTTTCAGCGTATCTTGCTGCCCATGGCGGATATCGTTCTCGACTTCCACTCTGGTGGTAAAACGCTGGATTTTTTGCCGTTCGCGGCGTCACACGTGCTGGACGATCGCGGGCAAGAAGACCGCTGCCGGGCAGCACGAGACGCTTTCAACGCCCCCTTCAGCATCGAAATGCGCGAAATCGATGCCTTGGGCATGTATGACCATGCCGCAGAGAGCATGGGCAAAACCTTTGTGACAACTGAGCTGTCCGGCGGTGGAACCGCGCGCCCCGAAACGGTCGCTATCGCAAAGAAAGGCGCGCGCAACCTTCTGATCCATGCCGGCATTCTTGACGCAGAACCTGAAAAAGCACCGACACGGTACCTGACGCAACCCGACGATGCCTGCTTTCATTTCGCCGAAACCGAAGGGCTGGTCGAGTTTACATCTGAGCTGGGAAGCACCGTAAATCAAGGGGACGTGGTTGCCCGTATCTGGGATCACCGACGGGTCGGCGCAGCACCCGCTCAGGTGCGGGCGCAACGCGACGGTCTGTTGGTTGCGCGTCATCACCCCGGGCTTGTCAGCATGGGAGACTGCCTTGCGGTCTTGGCCGTCGAGACGTCAGCCTGACACCCCGAGCCGCGGGTACATAGATCGCTCTTGGTAAATCAAGGCAATACAGACCGTGCGAAGTCAACATAGCAGCCGGAAAGCGCGCAAACAGCTTTTCGGGGCAATCGCATGCACCGCTTACGACCTGCCCGACCGTTACCCGGAATATGGTTGAATCATTGATATCTTGGGAAAAGTGGTGCGGATGAGAAGACTCGAACTTCCACGGGTGTTACCCCACAGCGACCTCAACGCTGCGCGTCTACCATTCCGCCACATCCGCACGTTTATGGTACGCGGTCTTTAGCGCGACGGAACAAGCTTGTGAAGGGCCATTTTTCAAAAACCGTTCCCACTCGTGTTGCGCAAACACTAGGCGCGGCGCGCAAGCTGGGTTAGAGCATTGGAATGGTTGAATGGATCGTATCAGAAGGGCTTACGGACTATCGTATGGCCGAACGGTGGATGGAGGCACGCGCGGCCGAGATCGCATCGGGCCATAGCGATGAATGCATCTGGCTTGTCGAACACCCGCCTCTCTATACAGCGGGGACCAGCGCCAAGCCCGAAGATCTGACAGAACCGGACAGATTCGCGGTCTATGAAACGAAAAGAGGCGGTCAGTACACCTATCACGGCCCCGGACAGCGCGTGGCCTATGTTTTGCTTGATGTTGGTGCACGGGGGCGCGACGTGCGTGTTTTTGTGCAACAACTGGAAAACTGGGTTATCGCAACCTTGGCGCATTTCAATGTCACCGGCCACATTCGCGAAGGGCGCGTAGGCGTTTGGGTAGAACGGCCTGACAAGCCGCTACAAGCCTCTGGCAAGGTTGCCGAAGACAAGATTGCAGCGATTGGAATTCGATTGCGAAAATGGGTCAGTTTTCACGGCCTGTCGATTAATGTTGAACCCGATTTGTCACATTTTGACGGGATCGTGCCCTGCGGCATTTCCCAGCACGGTGTCACCAGTCTTGTAGACCTTGGATTGCCTGTCACTCTTCATGATGTAGACGTCGCCTTGCGCAAAGAATTCTTTTTGACGTTTGAGAACCAACCGGAAGGTGGGAAAAGCCGCCCAGTTCAGACTGCAGATCCACTCGCCGACTGACAATTGCGGACGATTCGGCAAAAATCGTCTGACGAGAGCGGTTTGATTTCATAGGCTTTCACAAGAACGTCCGCTTCTGCGCGCGCCTTATCCTGTCGCAGGATAGAGGTAGAAACCATCACAATGGTTTGGCTTTGGTGTAAATCTTCAGGCAGCGTGGCGTATTCGGCCAGGAACTCAAACCCGTTCATACGCGGCATATTGATGTCGAGCAGGACCAGTTCTGGCTGTGTCTCGCCGGCCGTTTCCCGTCCGGTAAGGTAGTCCAAGGCAGCGCGCCCATCGGTGGCAACATCGACAGATGCCGCGAGCTTATATTTTATGATCTGGCGTTGATGCATGAGGTTCGTGACTTTGTCATCGTCGACCAGCAAAATTCTTCTTAGTGGGTAAGCCATTTTCAGACCTTGCTTTGCCCGGCACAGGGAAAGGACAGCAAAAAATCACTGCCCTCACCCAAACGGCTTTCGACATCAATGCTTCCGCCGATCCGTTCCACGATTCTGCTGATTGTATACAGGGCTACGCCCGCGCCCGATGGTGTGACATGTGCTCTCTTGAACAAGCCAAAAACTTTTTCGCGGTCTCGCGACAGATCGAGACCCAAGCCGTTGTCAGATACAGTCACCACGACAAATTCACCTTTGCGCTGGCACCCCACGCAGATTCGGGGCGGCCGGTCTGGCGCGCAGTACTTCATCGCGTTCGAGATAAGCGCCTGAAGAATATTTTCGACTTCCTGCGGTAAAAACCAGACGGTGTCGTGCTTTAGATAGGTGCGCACTACGGCTTTGTTTTCTTTCATCACATAGTGCAGGCTCACATTTATGCGCTCGACGACACTGGCAATGTCGACGTCAACGAAAGGCATATCAGGCATCGCATTGGCTTGGGCCACGACAACAAGAGCTTCTAGCTTTTGTGCAGCCTGTTCGCATGCGTCCCGCATCCAGCCTAGCGTTTCAGCGTGCTCTTCGGACTTGGCCTCCATGGTTTCTTCCAGCATGTGCGTCAGGCTCGCCATATTGTTGACAGGCACCTTTAAGTCATGCGCCGCGACATAACTTAGCTGCTCTAGATCTCTGTTTATACTTATTAATTCATTGGTTCGATTGATTACGCGGCTTTCCAATTGGGCATTCAGCTGTTTGAGTTCTTCAGTTCTTTCACGTACCCGCTCTTCCAGCTCGGCGTTGAGTTTAAGTAAATTCAGCTCGGCGGTTTTTTCCACGGTAATGTCAAAAGCAATGCCGATGTGACGCATGACACTGCCGTCGGCGGCGCGTGTGAAAACAGTTTCGATTGAACGCAACCAGACTTCGCGGCCATCGCGGTGCAGCGCGCGGTATTCCCAAATGGCCTGCTGTCCCGCGCTGAGATTTTGCAGCGAGCCTACATGTTCCGCCAGCCTGTTAAAATCATCCGGATGCACAATTGTGGGAAGCAGGTTTTCCCCCATGGCCCTTACTTCTTCGGGGCCATACCCAAGCAGTTCGGCAATCGAGCGGTTTGCGTATTCGTTGCTCATCGTCTGGTGATTAAAGACGTAAATAATGCCCGGCACGAGCGATACCATCTGGCTAAGGAAAGCCACGCTTTGCAGATCGACTTCTGCAGAACACTCGAATTGCGCGGAAACGCGTGCCACTGCCATATTCATCTTTCCCCGACCATATCGATCACAACCCCCTGAAAGCATCCGTTTCCTGAGTATCTGATCGAGATGTGAAGTCTCTGTTAATGTGCGCACATTGACGCGTGTGGCATGTCCCAAATGAACAGATATTTTTAAGCAAATGATTAAAAATGCCGTTCGTACGGAGCAAAATTAAAAAAACATGCAATTAATCTGATGTATGCGACATTACTGTCATTGCTCCCGAGGGCAACTCTCTCTAAACGTATGGGGACTCTGGCTGGAACGGGAACCCCGGCCGAGAAACTATTCCAATTAGGAGGCACCGCATGGCAGACGCAGCCATTCACGGGCACGACCACGAAGACGAACGCGGTTTCTTTACGCGCTGGTTCATGTCCACCAA
>Ga0316198_10002956_pt1 | contig 10317 bp, 3 predicted proteins | sample OudBieAanoxic_MG_FD_204935 | JGI IMG/M metagenome (GOLD analysis project Ga0316198, IMG submission 204935) | Coastal sediment microbial communities from Oude Bieten Haven, Netherlands - site A anoxic | ecosystem: Environmental > Aquatic > Marine > Coastal > Sediment | place: Netherlands...
AACAGGAAGCTCACGTCAGTGCTGGGAATCTTGGCCTTGCTACTGGCCTTACTCGCGATCTTGGGCTGCGGGTCCCCGAACGAGGCCGATGCCTCGTCCGGTGATTCCGAGGCGACGACCGCCGAGGCGACCAGCAACGACAAGGACCCCGCGGGCGATTCCGCCGACGACGGCGAAGACGACGGCGAAGAGAAGAAAAAAGAAGAAGCCGTCCCCGTCGAAGTCGCCGAACTCGAACTCGGCGGGATCGAGTCCGTTCTGCGCTTCTCCTCGAACCTCGAGGCCGAAGAGCGGGTCCGGGTCTTCTCCCAGGCCAAACGGCTCGTCACCGACCTGCTGGTCGAAGAGGGCGATCGCGTCCGCAAGGACCAGGTGCTCCTGCGACTGCAGGACGACGAGCAGCGTAGCGCACTGGCCAAGACGAAGAGCCAGCTGGACAAGGCGCAGCGCGAGTTCGAACGCCAGAAGCGGTTGTTCGCGCAGGAACTGATCAGCGAGAAGGTCTACAACGACGCGAACTACGACCTGGAGCAGTTGCAGATCGCGCACGAAGACGCCGAGCGCGAACTGGGCTACACCGAGGTCCGGGCCCCGATCGGGGGTACGGTCACCGGTCGCATGGTCAATCTTGGCGACCAGATCCAGATCGGTCAGGAACTCTTCGACATCGTCGATTTCGATTCGATCGTCGCGCTGATCTACGTTCCCGAGAAACACCTCAGCGAACTGCGCCCTGGCCTGACGGCGCGCCTGTCGGCGCAGATCACCGGTGGTGACGACTACGAGGGCCGCGTCGAGCGAATCTCACCGATCGTCGATCCACGGTCCGGAACCGTCAAGGTCACGATCGACGTCGGGGGGCAGGCCGGTCTGCGTCCCGGCATGTACGTCGACGTCAATCTGGTCACCGCGACTCGCGAGGACGCCGTGCTGGTGCCCAAGCGCGCCCTGGTCTACGACAACGAACAGGTCTTCGTCTACCGCGTGACCGGCGAAAGCCGGGCCGAGCGTGTCTTCATCGAGACCGCGCTGACCGACAAGTTCTACGTCGAGCCGCGCGAAGGTCTGGTCAAGGGCGATCGCGTGGTCGTCGCCGGTCAGGCCGGCCTGAAAGACGGCGCGCTGGTCAAGCTGCCGGGCCAGGAAGAGCCCGATCAGACACTGGAAGCCTCCGAGGACTCGGCGGACGTCGTGGAAAGGGCTAGCCGGTGAACAACGATCGGTTCCGGACCAGCTTCATTACCTCTCGCCCGGTGGCCATCCTGATGGTCTTTCTGGCGGCGGTCGTGTTCGGTTGGCTGTCGTTCGATCGACTGCCGGTCACGCTGATGCCGGAACTGACCTATCCCACGGTCACGGTGCGTACCGAGTACCCCGGCGCGGCTCCGGAAGAGGTCGAAAACGACATCAGCCGCCAGATCGAAGAATCGGTCGGGGTCATCGGCGGTTTGAAGAAGCTCAGCAGCATCAGCCGCGCGGGGATAAGCGACGTCGTGCTCGAGTTCGCGTGGGACACCGACATGTCCGACGCCACGCAGAGTGTTCTCGAAAAGCTCGATCTCGTCTTTCTCCCGGAAGAGGCCAAGCGGCCACTGATCCTGCACTACGACCCTTCGCTCGATCCGGTGATGGAGTTGAGTCTGTCGGGAGAGGGCAAGCGATACGAGGGTGAGTCGGGACTGCGTCGCCTCCGGCGGCTGGCCGACCTGCGCGTGAAGAAGGAACTCGAACCGATCAAGGGCATCGCGGCCGTGCGCGTGCGCGGCGGTCTGGAAGAAGAGATCCACGTCCTGCTCGAGGAAGAGGCGTTGCGCCGGACGGGCATCTCGATCCAGCAGGTCATCGACCGGCTGGCCCAGGAGAACATCAACGTCGCCGGCGGCACGCTGAAAGAGGGCCGGACCGAGTACCTCGTCCGCACGTTGAACGAGTACGAGGACATCGACCAGATCTCCGACACCGTCGTGGTCACCTTCGAGGGCCGCGACGTGCGCATCAAGGACCTGGGCCGGGTCGGCTGGGCGCACAAGGAACGCGAGATCCTGACTCGGACCGACGGCGGCGAGAGCGTCCAGATCGAGATCTTCAAGGAAGGCGACGCCAACATCGTCGCCCTGGCCAAGCGGGTCACGGCCGCGCTGGGCGAGTTCGAATTCGAGGCGGCCGCGGACGAAGAAGACGGCGAAGCAGCGGGCGCAGCCGGCTCCGGCGGTCTCGTCGCCAGAGTATTCAAGGAAGATGGCGCCAAACTCCAGCTGGTGGCCGACCGTTCGCTGTTCATCGAGAGCAGCATCAAGGAAGTCATCAACACGGCGGCCCTGGGCGGCCTGCTCGCCATCTTCATCCTCTACCTGTTCCTGCGCAACTTCCAGGCGACGGCGATCATCGCCGTCAGCATCCCCATCTCGCTGCTGATCACCTTCGCACCGTTGAATCTGCTGGGCGTCTCGATGAACATCATGTCGCTCGGCGGGCTGGCGCTCGGGATCGGCATGCTGGTCGATTCCTCGATCGTCGTGCTCGAGTCGATCTACCGCTGTCGGGAAGAGGGCGACGAAGTCGAGACGGCGGCGAACCGTGGTACCTCCGAGGTGCGAGGCGCCGTCTTCGCGTCGACGCTGACCTCGATCGCGGTCTTCTTCCCGATGGTCTTCGTCGAAGGCATCGCGGGACAGGCCTTCGGAGACCTGGGCCTGGCCGTCGTTGTCTCGCTGCTGGCCTCGGCGGCAGTGGCGTTGTACTTCGTTCCGATGCTCTCGGGGCGACCCGGGCTGGGCCTCTCCGTGGCCATCACCTTTGCGGTCGTGTTGATGCTGACCTTCCTGGCGCAGAACAGTCCCGCGGTCTTCCAGGGCGTGATGGGCTTCTTCGGGATCCTGTTCCTGCTCGGTTTCCTGTTTTCGCTCTTGATCGCCCGACGGGGTCGACTGGAATCGGATCCGCACTCCCGGCAGGTGATGGGGCTGTGGCGGTGGTCCTCACTCCGTGCCCTGGTCGAGGGTGGTGGATGGCCGATTCGCAAGACTGCAGCCCTCTGGCACGCCTGGCGCTCTGCATCGTCCGCGCCGGTCCGGTGGTCGCGATTCGTCGCCGCCCCGCTGATCCCGCTGGTCACGTTCGTCGCCGGCGTGGGTTACTGGCTGCTGGTGTGGCCGTTCAGTGTCATCGCACGCTTCTGGCGCGCCTGGAGTGCCGCGGGGTTCGTGCGCAGGGCCGCGAGATTCGTCGTGGCTCCGCTGGCCTGGCCGTTCGTGGTGCTCGCTGGCGTCGGCTACTGGGTCTACCTGACCGTCGTGCGCTTCCTGCTCGGGACGGTCCTCGAGTGGGGTCTGGGCAAGCCCGCCATCATGGGTTCGTTCGGCGTGATAGCGATGGGTCTGCGCTTCTATGTTCCGGCGCTCGGCGCCATCTTCCGTGTCGTGTCCTGGGCGCCGCTGAAGGCCACGGGGTCCGTGCTGGGGCTCTTGAATCGAACCTACCCGCGTGTCATCCGGTCCGCTCTGGCTCACCCGGGCGTGATCGTGCTGCTCGTCGTCGCGTGCTTCTGGGGAACCTGGCAGGTGGTCCAGACCGTGGACAGCGAGTTGATGCCCGAGGTGCACCAGGGCGAGTTCACCGTCGAGGTCCAGTTGCCCGTCGGCACCCCGCTCGAGTGGACGGAAGAAGTGGTTTCCCCGATCGAGGAAGCGATCCTGACCGAAAAGCAGCACATCGAGTCGTTGATCCTCACCGTGGGTTACGACTCCGCCAATTCCCAGGACTCGGACGAGGGTGAACACACCGCGAAGTTCAAGGTCCTGCTGGACGAGAACAGCCGGGGAGCCGTCGCCGAGGAGGCCGTCGTCTCGCGGCTTCGCACGAGGTTCGAGGGCATTCCGGACCTCGAGGCGCGTATCGACCGGCCGGTGTTGTTCAGTTCGAAGACACCGATCGAGGTCGAGATCCACGGCAACGACCTGGGCGAGTTGAAGCATTACTCGGACCTGGCCCTGGCCGAGCTGTCGCGACTGTCGGAACTCGCCGACGTCGAGGCGACGCTGAAGAGTGGCGCGCCCGAAGTGCAGATCATCTACGACCGGGACCGCCTGTCCCGCTACGACCTGAACATCCGTCAGGTGGCCCGTCTGGTCCGCGACAAGGTCCAGGGCTACGAGGCCACGCGGTTCAACATGAAGGACCGTCGCGTTCCGATCCTCGTGCAATTGAGCCTCGACGACCGTGAGACGGTCGAGGACATCCGCGGCATCATCATCAATCCCGGCACCGACCGCCCGATCCGTCTGGCCTCCGTCGCCGAGGTGACGCTGGGCGAGGGACCCAGCGAGGTGCGCAGGATCGACGCCCGGCGTGTCGCGGTGATCAATGCCAACATCGCCGAGGGCTCGCTGAGTGGCGCCACGCAGCGCATCGCCGAGACGCTGAACCGCAAGATCGACTGGCCCGGCACGATGACCTTCTTCATCGCCGGCCAGAACGAAGAGTGGGAGGCGAGCCAGCGCAGCCTGTGGATCGCCCTGGCCCTCAGCGTCTTCCTGGTCTACGTGATCATGGCCGCGCAGTTCGAATCGCTGATCCACCCGCTGGTGATCATGGTGACCATCCCGCTGGCTTTCGTCGGCACCGTGATGGCGTTGAAGCTGCTGGGACTGGCCCTGTCCATCGTGGTCTTCCTGGGCATGATCATGCTGGCCGGGATCGTGGTCAACAACGCCATCGTGCTGGTGGACTACATCAACACGCTGCGCAGGCGGGGGTTGCCCCGCGACGAGGCAATCGTCACGGCCGGCAGTGTTCGATTGCGGCCGATCCTGATGACGACGGCGACGACCGTGCTGGGCCTGCTGCCGATGGCCATCGGTATGGGTGAAGGGGCCGAGATCCGTACGCCGATGGCGATCGCCGTGATCAGCGGACTGATCAGTTCGACCGTGCTGACCTTGATCGTGATACCGAGCTTCTACGCCCTGGCCGACACGTTGAAGTCGAGTCTGCTGGGAACCGCGACGGTCAGAAGCGACGAACAGGCCACGACCGGCGAACTGCCCGGTGCGGGATCCGAGGTAACCCCGTGACCGCTCGAGAATACGAGAAAGAGGGGGGAATCACGCGGTTCTCGCTGGACCGCCGGATCACCGTCCTGGTCTTGTTCTTGACCCTGCTGGTGGTCGGGATCGCCGCGACCAACCGGATCCCCGTGGAGTTGATTCCGGCTGGTTACGACGAACCGTTCCTGAGGGTCTACGTGCCCTGGGAGGATGCGCCGGCCAAGGAGGTCATGGACAAGCTGACCCTGCCGATCGAGGAAGAGCTCAGCACGGTCAAGGGCATCAGTACGCTGATGACCATGTCCAGGACGGGGGCAACGATCGCGTGGATGCGCTTCAAGCACGGCACGGACATGGACGTGGCCTACCGCGAGGTGCGCGACCGCATCGAGCGGGCACGAGTCCAGTTCCCCGACGACATCGACCGAGTCTACGTGGTGAAGGAAGATGCCTCGGGCATTCCCGTCCACGTGATGGGCGTGGCGATCGACGAGTCCGTTTCCGACTCCTACAACCTGATCCAGAACGAGGTCGTGATGCGTCTCGAGCGCATCGACGGTGTGGCCTCGGTCGAGGTCAACGGACTGATCGAAAAGGAAGTCCTGATCGAGCTGGACCGAGACAAGACCTCGGCCGCCGGGCTGAACATCTATCAGCTGGCCCAGGATCTCGGCGGCGACAATTTCACCATGGCCAGCGGCACCGTGATCGACAGCTCGAAGAAGCTGTTGCTGCGGTCGGTGGCTCGGATCAATTCGCTCGAGGAACTCCAGAATCGCCTGGTCGAACGATCGGTCAGGCTTGGCGACATCGCCACGATCAGCTACGACCAGCCCGAGCGGGATTTCCGCGTGCGGGCGATGAGCAAGCCGGCCGTGGCCGTGGTCGTGCTGAAGGAAGGTGACGCCAACATCCGCGAGGTCTCGGCCCGGGTCGCCCAGGTCGCGGACGAGATGGCGGATAACCCGCGCCTGCAGTTGCTGGAGAGCGTCACGCTGTTCAACCAGGGTGAGGTCATCGACGAGGCGTTGTCGACCCTGCTCGGCTCGGGTCTGATCGGTGGGTTGATCGCCGGTTGCACGCTGTTTCTGTTCCTGCGCCGTTTCCGCCTGACGATGATCATCGCGATGGGTATCCCGGCGAGCCTGCTGATCGGGCTGACGGTGATGTACTTCTTCGGAGAATCGCTCAACCTGCTGACCTTGCTCGGTCTGATGCTCTGCGTGGGGCTGCTGGTCGACAACTCGGTCGTGGTCGCCGAGAACATCCACCGCCTGCATCGCAACGGCCTGGAACGTCGCCAGGCCTGCATCCAGGGCGCGGGCGAGGTCGCTCTGGCGATCACGATGTCCACGCTCACGACCATCGTCGTCTTCCTTCCCGTCGCTCTGGTCGACGGGCCTGGACAGTTCTTCCTGCTGCGACTGGCCATTCCGGTTTGCGTGTCGGTGGCCGGTTCGCTGCTCGTGGCCCTCGTCTTCATTCCTCTCAGCGTCTACCTGACGTTGCCGATGAAAGGGGCCGCGGCGCACGGTGGTCTCGTCGGCCGTATTCACGACCGGGTCAACGGCATTCTTCGCGCGATCTACGACGCGACGTTCGAACGGTTGAACCGTTCGTACAATCGCCTGCTGTCCAGGTCACTGCAGCACAGGTTCGCGCTGGTCGTCGTCGTCCTTCTCGTCTTCGCCGTCACGGGCGCGGTTCCGATGAAGGAAGTCAAGTTCGTCGACATGCAGGAGGAAGAGCGCGGAGGATTTTACATCGGCGTCGAGATGCCGCAGAGCACGACGATCGAAGAAGCCGAAGCGTGGTTCCTCGAGGTCGAAAAGGTCGTCGAAGAAAAGAAGGAAGAGCTGGGACTCGACGGTTGGTTCCTGTTTCACCGCAAGACCTTCGGCGAGTTCCAGGGCTGGTTCGCACGACCCAAGACGGTCGACGTCACTGCCGCGGAGGCGACCGAGGCCGTGATGGAGGCGATTCCCAAGAAACCGGGGTTCAAGCTGACGACCGGCGATGACCGCGAGACCAGCGACATGCGAGGCGAGAAGCTATTCTCGGTTCAGTTGACCGGAGACGACTGGGATCAGCTTAGCGCGGTCGGTGAACAGCTCGAAGATCTCTTGGTGCAGGTGCCGGGAGTGCTGGGCAGTAAAGGCAGCAGCGAGCAGGAAACAAGCGAGCTGGCGCTGGTCGTCGACCGTCAGCGGGCGCAACAGTACGGCGTGAACCCGGAGGTCGTCGCCGGCGTCGTGGGCTATGCGCTGCGCGGCACGCCGCTGCCGAAGTTCCGCAAGGACGGCAAGGAAGTCCCGGTGCGCGTGCGGTTCAAGGAAGACGACCGCGAGAGCCTGACCGAGCTGGCCGATTTCCCCGTTCCCACCGCGAGCGGAGGTGTCCTGCCGCTGTCCGCGCTGACGGACACTCGAGTCCTGCCGACCCAGCAGAACATCTTCCGTCGCGACAAGCGCATCTCGCGCTCGATCATCCTCGAGCTGGAAGAAGGCAAAGAGGTCGAGACCCGGGAACGGCTGGGCATGATCATCGCCGCCATCGATCTGCCGGAAGGAGTCGCTTTCGGCGCGAACGTCCAGGAGCAGAGCCAGGACGAGGAACTGGCGACCATGATGATGGCAATCATGCTGTCCGTGGTCTTCATCTACTTGCTGATGGGCTTTCTTTTCGAGAGCTTCATCCTGCCGCTGTCGATCCTGTTCACGATCCCGCTGTCGGCCATCGGTGTCTGGTGGATGCACTTTCTGATGGGATACAACATCGATTTCCTCGGCGTCGTGGCCATCGTCTTGCTGGTCGGGGTCGTGGTCAACAACGGCATCGTGCTGATCGACTACGTCAACCGGCTGCGCAACCAGGGACACGCCCGCGCAGAGGCGCTGCTGACCGCCACCGGCCGGCGCTTCCGGCCGATCATGATGACGGCGATCACGACCATCGGTGGCATGATCCCGCTGGCCTTCGCCGGGGCCAACAGCATCGGACTGAGCTACACGAGCTTCGCCTTGACCCTGATCGGTGGGATGACGACGGCGACTCTGCTGACGCTGCTGGTCGTGCCGGTGTTCTACACCTTCTTCGACGATCTCCGTGACGTCTTCGTCTTGACCCTGCGACGCGCGATCGGCGGCGCCGTGAAGCAAGCCCAACCCGAGGGCGCTCTCACCCAGGAGTCCTGATCGCGGCGATTCACTCCTGACCGGCGCGGTACCGCCCGCGTGCCCGTCGGGAAATGGGGACATTCCTGATTTCCCCAGCTTCGAAGCAAGACTCGATGTTTTGGCGTTCCGACAGGAAATCAGGAATGTCCCCATTTCCCGCAATTTTCTTTGATCGGTCGACATCGCTCTGCCTATCATTGCTCGGGTTCCCTGCGCGGGCGGGGGGCCGCGCGGATTCATGGTCAGTTTCACCCAGGGGAGTCGACCCATGAAAAGATGTCAGAGGAATCTCCTCGCAACCTCGTGCATCGTCCTGCTCGTGGCGCTCGGCGCGACGCCGGCGTTTACCGCGGGTTTCGCCATCTACGAGCAAGGCGCCAAGGCGATGGGGATGGCCGGGGCCTTCACGGCCCAGGCGGACGATCCATCGGCAATGTTCTACAACGTTGGCGGGATCGCCTTCTTCGAGGAACAAGAGTTCTACGCAGGGATCAGCCTGATCTCGCTCGGCGATTCGACGTTCCAGGGCGCCTCGCCGTATCCCGGGCCAGACGCCACGGGAGAGCAGGTGGATCAGATCGTGACTCCACCACACTTCTACTGGGTCAGACCGATCAACGACAAGATCGTATTCGGCCTGGGGTTGAACTCGCCGTTCGGTCTGGTCACCGAATGGGACAACCCGGACGACTGGTCCGGTCGCTTTCTCAGTGAGAAGGCCGAGCTGATCAACATCGATCTGAATCCAAACGTCGGTTTCCGCCTGTCGGAGAAGACCGGCATCTCGGTTGGTGTGATCCTGCGCGCCGCCGAGGTCGAGTTGAAGAGTCGCCGCGCGGCGATCAACCCACAGACCCAGCAGCCCGCCGAGATCTCCAAAAACACTCTGACGAGCGACCTCGACACCGGCTTCGGGTGGAACTTCGGCATCCTGCACAAGTTCAACGACAGGGCTTCACTGGGCGTCAACTACCGCAGCAAGATCACGGTCGAGTTCGGCGGCGAGGCCGAGTTCGAGCAAGTTCTGACCGGCGACCCGATCTTCGACGGCGCCATCGACTCGGTGCTGCCGGACCAGCCCGTGTCGATCGGTACCGAGATCCAATTCCCCGACCAGGCCAACCTCGGGTTCGCCTACAGATTCGGTGAGAAGTGGACCGCCGAGTGGGACATCGTCTGGACGGGGTGGAGTTCGTTCGACACGTTGAACGTGGATTTCGATCCTGCAAGCGGCATCGATCCGCTGGTCCGCCCACAGGGCTGGGATGATTCGAACACCTATCGCGCCGGTGCCCAGTACATCTTGAACGGTCGATCGCAAATTCGCTTCGGTCTGTATTTCGACGAGTCGCCTCAGCCGTCCTACTCGGTCAGCCCGCTGCTGCCCGACGCCGAGCGCTGGGGCTATTCGCTGGGCTACGGTTACACCGGAAACAAGGTCGACGTCGACGCCTACGTGCTCTACGTGGCCTTCGACGACCGGACTACCATGGACAACCTCGACGGCTTCTACGGCACCTACAGCACGAACGTGCTGATCCTTGGCGCCAGCGTGGGCTTCTGATCGTGGGCAGCGGGAATCAAGGAGGTCGTGACATGACACGCAAACGATCCAGTCTTCTTCTGGTGCTCTTGCTAGCGGCGGCACCGGCAATCGTCGAGGCCGATACCGGGTGCGCCGACTTCACCAAGTTCGTGGCCCTCGGAGACAGCCTGGTCTCCGGTGAGTGCAACGCCTCGGTCGTCGACATCTTCCAGGCCAGCGCCTTTTCGCGCCTGATCTACATGCAGGTCAACGGAACGGACGTGGGATTCGAGCAGGCCACGGTCAGTGAGACCGGAATGCCGAACCGACTGATCCTGGGGCCGACCGGACCGATGCCGGTACCGGGTCCAAAGGGCGTTCCGACCAACGAGGGGCTCGAGCGTCCCTACGACAACCTGGGCATGTCCGGAGGCATCCGAGTTCAGGATCTGCTCACCGTTTCCGGCTTGGCGTCTTGCGAGGCGATCAACGATGCGTGGCCCTACGAGCGATTGGGGTGTGAGCGCATCGAACTGGTCCTGAGAAGTCAGGGCACCGCGGTGGAGCAGGC
>Ga0316198_10002957_pt1 | contig 10317 bp, 7 predicted proteins | sample OudBieAanoxic_MG_FD_204935 | JGI IMG/M metagenome (GOLD analysis project Ga0316198, IMG submission 204935) | Coastal sediment microbial communities from Oude Bieten Haven, Netherlands - site A anoxic | ecosystem: Environmental > Aquatic > Marine > Coastal > Sediment | place: Netherlands...
CCTTGCCGAAGCGAACGCGATGCGATGCGAGGTAGTCGGCGGCAACCTGACCGATGTCGGTGCTCGGTCGAAGCACGAGCGAGCTGACCAAGCGCCGCGGCGCCAACGCACCGCGCGCCTTCGCAGCGTCGTTGAGTTTGTCGAGGAACTCCGGACCGTACGCTCGCACGCCGTCGAGTAGGAAGTCGTTGATGCGTTGTACTTCCAGCAAGTCGGTGTTGACGTGGTCGAGCAGGAACGCGTTCAGCACCTTTCCGAGCATGTAGGTCGCGCCCGGGTACTTGCCATCTTGAACCGCGCGGCGACCGGCGACTTCGGGCGTCGAGAGACCGATGACCAACAGACGATTCATGCCGAGATGGATCGACGGACCCATGGGGGTGTTGAGCCGAAGCCCGCCGTCGCAGTGGATCTCGTCACCGATCTCGACGGCGGGAAAAACCAAGGGAATTGCAGCGGATGCGAGGACGTGGTGCTGGCCGATCTTGGCCCGGCGGACCAGCGCATGGAGCCCCAGGCTCTTGGGAATTCCAACGCCTGGGGCGGCATCGACGAAGATCACGGGCTGCCCGGTCCCGACGTGCGTGGTGCTCACGGTGAGCGCTTGTAGTTGCCCGGTGCGGATGTTGTGTCGAAGCTTTCGCCAGTTGACGTTACGGCCGACCAGCGCAGACAGAGGGGTCGGATCGAACACGCCCCTGGCCTGCCCGGGACCGCCGAGCAGCACCCGGTAGAGACCTGCGGCTTGGCGAAGCCCGAACCCGAGAACGTGCGCGAGCTCGAGGCCCGTCCAGACGGAGACCAAGTTGCGGATGCCTCCGGGGATATCGTGGAGCATCGACGCGACGAACGCGCCGTTGACCGCGCCCACGCTGGTGCCCGAGATCAAATCGATCGCAGGCGGCTTTCCCGCGACGTCGCCAAACTCGTTGAAAACGTATTCGAGAACGCCGACTTCATACGCGCCTCGCGCGCCGCCGCCGGAAAGTACTAGTCCAAGTCCACTCAATGCTCGTCCTTACCTTCCCATGTTAACAGGCGGAGGGGCTCGTCGCAGACTTCGTCGCTATCGAGGAGGGCGCGAATCTCGGGCGGAAGCCAGATGTCCCGATGGGGCAATCGGCGGAGCGCATCCAGAAGGACCTCCGCACGGCGCCAGGGCGGTGCCGTCGGAGAAACATAGAGCACGAGCTCGTCGGCCACCCTGCAGAGGCCTCCATCGATCTGCGCCTCGTCCGGAAGCTCCTCTTCGAGGAAGCGAATGCCCATGCGCGTCAAGGCTCGCTCGAGCGCGCCGAGCTGGCTCGTGAGGTCCACCAGGGTAGGGTGCGCTCGCACCATCGACCCCGCAATCTGGAGGTTTTCGAGGGTCCGCTGGTAAGATGGAGGCGCTTTGATTCGCCTAGCGAAACCGTGGATTGGTGAGGACGAACAGCGCGCGGTCGCCGCGGTTCTCGAATCCGGACAGCTCGTACAAGGAGCCTTGGTCGAACGCTTCGAGCAGGCGGTCGGGGCGCTCGTGGGCCGCAAGCACGCCGTGGCGGTGTCGAGCGGAACCGCCGCGCTCCAACTCGCGCTCAAGGTCCTGTCGATCGGGGCAGGCGACGAAGTTCTGTGCCCGGCCCTCAGCTGGCCGAGCCCCGCACATGCTGTGAGGGTCGCAGGGGCCAAGGTGCAGTTCGTCGACGTGGATCCGGACGAGTGGAACAGCACGGAGGACGCGCTCCGGTCAGCGAGGACGGGCGAAACCAGAGCGGCCATCGTGATCGATCAGTTCGGGAACCCTGCGCGCGCGGCAGCCATACGAGACGCGCTCGGCTCGTTGCCGGTCATCGAAGACGCAGCGTGTGCGCTTGGCAGCCGGTTTCCCAACGGCCCTTGCGGCAGCCTCGGCAAAGTCTCTTGTCTGAGCTTCCATCCGCGGAAGATCCTGACGACGGGAGAAGGTGGCATGTGCCTGACAGACGACGACGACATGGCTGACAAGCTCCGCATGCTTCGAAATCATGGTCAGCTGCGCGGAGAGTTCGTCGTCGCCGCTGGCAACCACCGAATGACGGAGATCGCAGCGGCGCTCGGGCTCGCACAGCTACAACGCCTCGACAACATCGTTGCCCGTAGGCGGGAGCTCGCCGCGTTGTATCGGGAGAGCTTGGCCGGTGCGGTCGGATTCCAGAGCAGCCCCGTCGGCGCGGAGAGCAACTTTCAGACGTTTGGTGTCATCCTTCCGCAAGGGCGAGACCGCAACACGGTCCGCGATAGGATGCGCGAGCGCGGAGTCGAAGCGGGTCTTCTTTCGTTCGCGATTCACAAACTCGGGAGTTTCGCGGGCAGCCACGCCTCGATGCCGGTCGCGGAGCACGTCGCGGCGCGCGGGCTCGCACTACCGCTGTTTCCCCAAATGCGAAACGCGGAGGCTGACGAAGTAGCAAGGGTCCTACTCGGAGTGCTGAATGAGTGACGACATCGTGTTGGAGGTGAAAGGCCTTCGAAAGGTCTTCCACATCGGGTTCTTTCGAAAGCGGGTCGAGGCCGTCAAGAACGCGAGCTTCTCCGTGAAGCGCGGGGAGATCTTCGGACTTCTCGGCCCGAACGGCGCCGGAAAGACGACGACCATCAAGTCGATCCTGCGCTTGATTTTCCCGACTGAAGGCGAGATTCGCATCTTCGGACGCTCCGCAGGCGACCGTGAGGCGGCCAAGCGGGTCGGATACATGCCGGAAAATCCGTACGTGTACCAATACCTCAAGCCCTTGGAGTTCCTCGACCTGTGCGGGCGACTCACCGGGATCCCGAAGGGTGAGCGACGCGACCGCTCCGAAGCGATGATCGACAAGGTCGGTCTGCGGCACGCGGTCGATCGGCCCATCGGGAAGTTCTCGAAGGGGATGATGCAGCGTGTTGGCTTGGCGCAGTCGCTTCTGCACGATCCGGAGCTTCTGGTTCTCGACGAGCCGATGAGCGGCCTCGATCCGATCGGGCGAAAAGAGGTGCGCGACATCTTGTTGGAGCAGCGGGCACGGGGGAAGACGCTGCTATTCACGAGCCACATCCTGAGCGATGTCGAGCTTCTGTGCGACCGCGTGGTGATCATGCAACGGGGCGAGATCACGTCGGAGGGGCAGGTCAAGGACCTCCTCGAGACGGCCGACCGCCGAGTTGAGATCCGACTGAGCGGCGCATCGGAGGCCCTCAAAGCATCACTCGGCTCTCGAGCTACAGTTGTCGACGCTGGGGCGGGGCACCTCACCCTACGTGCCGACGGCGACAAGGCAGTCGACGAGATTCTACGCATTTCGAACGCCGCGGGCGCGCGCCTCGATGCATTGGTGCCGGAACGGCAGACCCTCGAAAACCTCTTCCTGCAAAACGCCGGTCGCTGACCCACGCTGCTTGCACGCGACGAACAAGTCCCTAGATCTTCGGGATGACGGTCAAGAGGGTTTCACCAGTGGAAGCGGATCAGCTCATTCGCGAGGGCGGCTACGTGTACATCGACGTGCGCTCGATACCCGAGTTCGAGGCCGGCCACCCAGCCGGCGCATACAACATTCCGATCATGCACAAGACGGGAGCCGGCATGCAGCCGAACACCGAGTTCGTCGAAGTCGTCGGAGCGGTGTTCGAAAAGGACGCCAAGCTCGTGCTCGGATGCCGATCGGGCAATCGATCGCTGCGGGCAGCAGAAATCCTGATCCAGGCTGGCTATGAAGACGTGGTTGATCAGCGTGCCGGCACCGCAGGCGCTCGCAACGCGTTCGGGCAGCTTCAGGAAGCCGGATGGGAGGCCGCGGGGCTCGAGATAGGAACCCAAGCTCACCCCGATCGGGCGTACGACGCGCTCCGCGCCCATAAGCAAAGCTAGCCGCGAATACTGGCCCAAAGCAGGCCGGGTATCCTGACCAGCGATGGGTCCGCGTTGAAGTAGGTCATCTTGCGCCCGATTTCAGCGGCGTTCTTGTTGGTGATGAACCACGCAGGCGTCGGGGAGACGCGAAATGGACCTCGAAGCACGGTCTTTTGAGGTTTGTCGAACATGTAGGTGTTGTGAACGACGCCTTGCCCCGAGCGAATGTCGTCCACCGCATGCCCCGGAAACGCACCCCAGGTCGTCGTGCCCAGCGCATAGTTGATCCCCGCCCAGTGGTTCACCGCCACACTGCCGTAGCGTAGGTCCGCGATCGCGCGTTCCACCGCGTCGGCGACCGCGGGGTTTTTCAGAGACTTCGGATGCACGATGATGCTCGCGTTGAGCGTGCCCCAGATTCGGTCGTTGCAGAACGCGACAGCTTTGTCGATGTACTCGGCGACCGAGCTGGCGGGCAGCGCGACTTCGCTCGTCTGGGCGCACCAAGACTCCATGTTGAAGCAGATCTCGTCAGCGTCGTTGGGGTCGAGGTGGTGCATCAACGTCCATGGGACATGGCCCTTTCCCTTCGTACCGATCTGCTCGGCGTCGGGGTGGCGCGCGACGAAGAATTTGTGGCGTTCTTCGGAACCCGGATAGTAGGGCGCGCGGTCGCCCGCGTTCCGGAATGCTTTACGCATCGCATCGATGAACGCGTCGCGCTTGGCCCAGTGCTCATGCTGAATCACGACGCGAGTCGCCGAGCAGTTGTATCCCGAGTTGTTGATGATCGAAGAGGCAACATTGACCCCGTGGAAGTCGAGGTCTTTCTGAGACCAAGGCCCGGGCACGATGATGACCGGGCTCACGTTTCCGAGCTCGCAGGTGAGCCGCTTGTCGTTCACCGGATCGTTGGCAGCCTTGCGCCGCGCGCCTTCTTGGCCGACACCGTACACGATCGCATCATGCGTCTTGTCCGACCCGGTGATGTGGATCTCCTCGATGAGGGGGTGCTTGCAGAGGTAGTCTCCCTCCGCGATGCCGCCGTACACGACCTTGAAGAAGCCTTGCTCCGAAAGCGGCGCAAACGCTTGGTCGATGAAAGGGCCAACGCTCTCGTTGACCGGGTTCATCTTCATGATGACGACCTGTCCTTCGACAAACAGCTTGTAGAGGGCATCCATTGGACCGATCGAGGTGTGATTGCCGGCACCGAGCACCAGCGCGACCCGTCCCTTGGGAGACCTCTGCTTGTAGAAGGTCGCCTGGTTGTCCTGCAACTCCTGGAGCTTCACGCCGGGCTGCATCCAGACTTCTGCCGTGAAGCCCTGAAAGAGGAGGCCATCCCATCCGTTCGAAGGAAGTACAGGGGCCACTACCTGGCCATCCGGACGCTCATATGCCGGCTTCGGAAGTTGCGGGACGCCATAGTCGCGGATGTCGCCGAGTGACGAGATGAGCAAAGCGATGTTGCGTGCCACCGCCCCCGGGCCGGTCAACCATTCCTCGCCTTCTTCTGCAGTACCGGCCGTCATCCGCTTCGCTTGTACGGAGGCGGCAACCCACGATTCGGCAGCCTCGACCAAGCTTGCGTTGAGCTTCTGTAGAAGATCGATGCGTTCGTCTATGTCGAGGGCGACCCAATCCCGCTTGCTGTCTTCGAGAATCGCAAGCGCTTCGTCGAGCCTCGACTGCGAGGTCGGCTCGATTCGGTGCTCGGCTTCGGGGATTGCGACGGAACCATGCACTTCCGCGGCGACTTGGGTCACTGGGCCTCCTTACTCGGCGAGCACGGAGGATATCAGGAGGGGCCGAACTTCGTCGAGGGTGTCACTGACACGAGCGGGCGGAAGGCTCCGCATGAAGACCTTTCCATAGCCCTTTGTGCGGATGCGCGAATCGAGAATGGCGACGACGCCCCGGTCCTGCGTCGTTCGGATGAGCCTGCCAAAGCCCTGCTTTAGCGAAAGCGCGGCCGCAGGGACCAGATAGCGCATGAACGAGGACTCGCCCGCTTCGTCGAGCCGCTCGCAACGGGCGGCGACGACGGGGTCACTCGGAACTTCGAAGGGAAGCTTGTCGATAATCACCAGGCGCAGCGCGGAACCCGGCACATCGACTCCCTCCCAGAAGCTGGCGGTCGCGAAGAGTACGGCGTTCCCCTGGTCGCGAAACCGGTCGAGCAGGGTCTGCTTCGGCGCATCCCCCTGGACGAACCACTCGTAGTCGAGCTCGTCTCCAACTCGCCTGGCGAGAATGCGCATCATTCGGAGGGAGGTGCACAAGACGAATGCGCCGCCCTTCGACATTCGAATCAGCTCCAGGATTTCCTTGGCCGCCTGCTCCGGGAAGTCCGCCGAGCGCGGGTCAGGTAAATGCGTCGGCGCGTAGAGGGCGGCCTGTTCTTCGTAGCGGAAGGGCGACTCGACGACCTCCTCGCTGACCTCGGCGTCGATGCCGAGTCGGCGCTTGACGAACTTGAAGTCGCCACCGGTCGTCAACGTCGCGCTCGTAAGCACGATGCACGGGACGCGCTCATGCAGGCGTTCCCTGAGCAGGGGGCCGACGTCGATGGGGCTGGAACCCACCGAGGGGCTTCGGCTGCCACCGAGGGACCAGCTCACCTGTCCGGGCGCCTCGAGCGAGCCGAGCGCGTCGCGAAGCTGCTCGGCGCGGCGGGCGATCTGAAGCACACTCTCTTGGAGCGGCTTGGCGTTGCGGCAGGCGGAACCGAGCTCGGCGAGGGCGTTGTCGAGGGCGAAGAGCTCCTCCTCGGGAACCGCGTCTGCTGGAAGAGGGGCGCGCCCGCCGTTGGCGTTGGCGGGAAGGGCAGCGAAGAAATTCGAAGCGCGTTGGAGAACCGCGTCCAGCAGGACCGTCTCGTGTCGCTTTCCTCCCTTCTCGCCACGAAGGGCGATTCGCGCATCGCGAACGAGCCTCTCGATCATCGCCGTGGAAAGCCGCGATCCGAAGAAGAGGGTCGCCGTGTCTTCGAGTTGATGCGCCTCGTCGAAGATGACGGCGTCGTAGTCGGGAAGCACCGAGGCGAACCCGGTATCGCGAAGCGCCAAGTCGGCAAAAAACAAGTGGTGATTGACGACGATCAGCTGCGCGCTCTCAGCACGGCGACGCACGCGGGTCACGAAGCAGTCGTCGTAGTGCTCGCAGCGCGCGCCGATTCGCGTGTCGGACCCACTGACGACACGCGCCCAGATTGGGTCTTCTTCCGCGATGGCGGCGAGGTCCGCTCGATCCCCCGTCTCCGTCGTCTGGACCCAGTTTCGGAGCACCGGCAACGCGCGCGCGAACCTCGGTTGCTGCGCGTCGGCGCTTCGCTGGAGCTCGCCGAAGCGGCGCAGGCAAAGGTAGTTGCCGAGGCCCTTGACGCACGCGGCGTCGATGTCGATGCCGAGGTGCCGCTTGAGGGCGGGCAAGTCCTTTTCCATGATCTGGTCTTGAAGGGCGCGCGTCCCGGTCGAGACCAAGACGCGACGACCGCTCAGCGCCGCGGGGATCAGGTACGCCCACGTCTTGCCGGTGCCGGTTCCGGCTTCTATCAGGAGCATCCCGTCGTGCTCGAGCACCTCCTGCACTGCCCGCGCCATGCGGATTTGGCCGGGCCGGTGCTCGTAGCCGGAGACGCCACGGGCCAGGGGTCCGGTTGGTCCAAGCAGGTGCCCCGCGTCCATCTCGCGTGCTCTAGCACGTAGCACTGCCGCTGCCTCGGCGGCGCGCTATAGAGAGCGAACGTGATCCCGATTCGCGACCTCAATCAGACGCGCCGCACGCCGGTCGTGACCTGGGCCCTGATCGCGGCCAACCTGCTGATCTTCGTCGGCAGCTTGAGCCTCGGTCAAGGGGGGTCGGAGACGTTCGTGATGCGTTTCGGTGTCATTCCCGACGTCATGGTCAATGGGAGCTGGACCTTGCCCCGCGCGGCAGGCGGTGCTCTCGGGAGCTGGGTCACTCCGTTCACCAGCATGTTCTTGCACGGTGGCCTGCTGCACCTCGGCAGCAACATGCTCTTCCTGCACATCTTCGGTGACAACGTGGAAGACGTCCTCGGTCGAGGCCGTTTCGTGCTCTTCTATCTGCTCTGCGGGCTCGGCGCGGTCGTAGGGCAGATTCTGGTCGACCCAACGAGCATGGTCCCGATGATCGGAGCATCTGGCGCGATTTCCGGTGTGCTCGCCGGCTACGTGACCTTGTTCCCGCACGCGCGTGTGGTGACGTTGATCCCGATCTTCATCTTCATCCACTTCATGGAAGTGCCGGCCGGCATCTTCATCGTGCTGTGGTTCGCGCTGCAACTCGTGCAGGGCTACCTGTCGCTCGGCATGATCGCGGAGGGCGCCGGCGGCGTAGCGTGGTTCGCACACATCGGGGGCTTTCTCGCCGGCCTGGTGTGCATTCGAGTGCTCTACAAGAGAAAGCCTAGGGCGCGTCGGCGGCGGCTGGTTCGCTAGGCGCTGGCGCCTCCTCGACCGGCTCTCGGTCCACAGCAGGCTGGGCTTCGACCTCGGCCGGCGGCTCCGCGCTCGCCGTGGTGGGTTCTTCTGGCGGCGCCGCTGCGGCCGCCGTAGGCTCAGGCGCTGCCTGGCCGGCTTCCTTCGAGAGTGTCACGCGGACCGAGGTCGCCATGCGCGTCTTTTCTTCGACGAAGCTCGAGCGGGAAACGCTCTTGGTGACCGTCGTGTACCCGTCCTTCGAGATCACGATGTTCCGCGAGCCCGGCATCGTTCGGAAGGTGAGCTGCCCTGGCGTGGTGACTTGGCCGCCGCCCACCGCGCTCGCGCGCGCGCCGACTGGATCGGTGACAACCTCAACGACGTATGGAAGTGGTGACAGGACCAACTTGACTTGCGGCTGACCCGCCTCGACTGTGACCTGCTGCCGGCGGGCCGAGAAGCCTCGCGCCTTCGAGAAGAGAGAGAGCTTGGTGCCGGCCTCGTACTGCAGGCTGAGTGGGGTTCGGCCCGCGCCCTTGCCATTGATGCTCACGAACGCGCCGCTTGGAATGGAGACGACCTTCACCGTCACAAGCCCCGTCTCGGTCGCAGCGGCTGCTTCCGGTGCTTCGGCTGCAGCTTCGTTGACCGCAGCCTCTTCCGCGGCGAGCGCTTCCTCAGGAGACGGCGCGGCCACTGCTTCTGCCTCTACCGCTGTGACGGGCTTGGGAGCCGGCTGCGCGACCACCGCGGGCGCCGCGGCGGGCTCGTCGACCGCGCCTAGATACGGCGCGCCGAGGTCCATGAGATCGTCGGCGAGCCCAAGCTGCCATAGGGCGACACCCGCGGTCGCGAGCAACAGCATGAACAGCGTCAGAAGCATTCCCACTCGGGAGCTCTTCTTCTCAGCCTTGGGTGGCTGCGCTCCTACTGCCGCCGGTGCTTGAGGCACTCGGAAAGCCTCGGAAGGAATCGCGGCAGCCTCCGGCACCGCGCCGCGAGGCAAGGCCGAGGCCTTGGGCGGCACGGTCGCCACGCCCGGGTCGAGGAGGCTCGCGTCGATGAGCTCGCCCGGCGCAGGGCCGAACGAATCGGGCCCGAACAAGTCGGGCACAGCCTGCTCCAGCGGAGAGTTCGACTCCATGACAGCCGGCACGACCGGGGTTTGATTTCGCTGTGCGATGAAGGGAGCTTCGGAGGCAACCACGGTCGCAGCAGCGTCCGGGAACTCCGACACCGAGGGCAGCTCCTGCACCTTGGTGGTCTCGTTGTCGAGGAAGTCGTCTTCTGCGTCGAGCTCGTCCATCGCCGGAGCGGCCGAGCTGCGCATCCCCGCGCTTGCACTCAAGGAAGCGCCACCAAACGCGGACATCGCGCCTCGCGCGGGCGCGTCGGAGATCGATCGGCCCCTATTGGCTGCATCTCCGGGCGCGCTGAACGCCCCTCGCGCTGCGCCGATTTGATGGCTCGCTTGCCGTGCGCGCTGCGCGCCGGCTCGTGCTTCGCGGGTGGCCGTCTCCCCGGCTCCGCCTTCTTCGAGAGCGGATGCGAGAAACTCGCTGACATGCCGCACCTTGGTTTCGTCGGCGCCTAGCTCATTGGGCTCGGAGAGCGCAGCAGGCGGCGTCTGAACGCCTTCCTTGCCCCGCTCGAATACGCCAGGAAGGCCGCGGTCTTCGACGATGCGTTCCACGACGGAGCGCGATTGGGGGTCCATCTTGATGAACTTGATCCCCATCCCAGCAGGGTTTTCCGCGTCGGCTTCCGTTTCTTCCCGTCGCCACACGACACGGCCAACGCCGTGAATCAGCGTCGACTGATCTTGAAGCATAAACTCGAACTTGAGAAGCGTACCGACGGCCAACGGCTTCTTGGCCTTGAGGAATACCCCTCCACCCGAGATGTCCATGCTGTAGCGTTCGATGAAGTCCTCGAGCGTGGCGCTCTTGTACCGGATCTTCAGCGAAAGCAGCGTGCGCCTATCCTTGCGTGCGTCTGCCATCTTCGTTGTGTGAAACCCCC
>Ga0316198_10002959_pt1 | contig 10315 bp, 11 predicted proteins | sample OudBieAanoxic_MG_FD_204935 | JGI IMG/M metagenome (GOLD analysis project Ga0316198, IMG submission 204935) | Coastal sediment microbial communities from Oude Bieten Haven, Netherlands - site A anoxic | ecosystem: Environmental > Aquatic > Marine > Coastal > Sediment | place: Netherlands...
CGACAGTCCACAAGGCAAAGGGGCTTGAGTTTCCCGTGGTGTTTGTCATCGGTATGATCGAAGGGGTGATGCCCAATGCAAACGGTGATGGCGAGGAGGAAAGGAGAATTGCATTTGTGGCCATGTCGCGGGCAATGCAATTGCTCTACCTATCCCATTCCATGACATATCTGGAAAGGGCGGCAAGGCCATCCTCGTTTATCGCCGAAGCATTGAAACGAAAGGAGGTGGTACGAGAGCAGCGCAGGAGCCAGGACTGAGCGCCTCTGACGCTTACCGATAGGAAACAACCGGCGGCCGAATTTTGGCTTTGGTCAAATAACAAAAACAATCTGAATCAAATCTATGAAGCCCTGTCGACCCTATTGGTCGGCGGGGTTTCTGTTTTCATGGAGGCTTTAATGACAAACGAACAGATGCGTCAATACAGCGAGCCCGAGCTCCTGAAAGACATCTTGGTGCGCGTTCTGAAAGGCAAGAAATTCAAACTCGAATGCGGTCATTATGTTACATTTGGCCATAACCTGGGCAACAATATTACAATTTACAACGGAAAAGAATTCAAAATTATTTGCAGCCAGTGCGGCTATTAAACACAATCTGACAAAGGAGGGATAAATTATGTGTGATTTTTTTGATGATTTCGGTGATGATTATGATGAGGGTGAATCTATGAATGAGGATTCATTCGAGGATGAATATGATGCGGATACGGAAATGGATGATCCTTTTGACGGTGATTCTGATCTCGATGGTAAACCTAATGATGCTGAATCAAAGGATGATGATTTAACGGTCGATCCGTTTATTTTGGGAGGTGCCATGGGATTTGCTTATGAGGAAGGCGTCGAGGAACGGCGTCGGAAAAGGCTATTGAAAGATGAATCCAAAAGACGAAAACAAAAAAGATTCAGCGATGAATCAGATTAAGCTATGATTGAAGCAATATGATAGATATGTTCAGACCGTCCTGCCGTCTCTAATGGGATGGTAAAGGCGGTCTGAGCAGTAAATTATTATATAAATTGTAAATATAATAACGGTGTGATATTCAAAATTCACGCTGGTTTAAAATTTAAATATATTGTAATTTTCTGATTTTGTTATATTATTTCGATTCTGGCAAAAATCACAGATTTGACATCCCAAATGATTATGGTATATATCTAAAAAACATACCGAACCGATTAAGCCGATATGCAGCGGCTAATTTAACACGATTTTTCTTGACTCCAAAGAGAATCATTATAAATCAGATCTAAAATCCATCGAAATTGACAATATAAAGAGGGCGTCATGGCATCAGGAAAACTGCTCAGGCAGCTTATAAAAACAGGTGCTGAGGGGCATCATGAAGCTTTTCGGCAAGTGTCCGAGGAAGTCATTCGACAGGAGCGGTCGAAAAACCACCATCTATTAGCCAATGATCTGGAGAAGATTCTATATGGCCGTGCTAATTCGGTAAAAAAAATTCCCTTTACATTGAATGACAATTTGCCGAAAGATCGAGAGCATGGAATTCCCCTGCTACAGATAAAAGAACCGACAAGAAGACTAGAAGATGTTGTTTTGTCGGACGAAAACAGCTCGCTTTTGGAAGAAATTCTTCAAGAACTTCATAGATCTGAAGTTTTAAAAAGCTATGGTTTATATCCCGTTGATCGGCTGCTTTTCTGTGGCCCTCCGGGATGTGGAAAAACTTTAACCGCCGAAGTAGTCGCCAGCGAGCTTGGTCTCACCTTATCCATTGTCCGTATAGATAGTGTTGTTTCATCGTATCTTGGTGAAACAGCCTCAAATCTGCGCCAAGTCTTTGATTTCATATCGACCGTTCCTATGGTGGTCCTTTTGGACGAATTCGATGCCTTAGGAAAGGAGCGTGATGACACCGCTGAGCATGGGGAATTAAAACGAGTTGTAAACGCATTTCTCCAGATGTTGGATAGTTATGAGGGAAAAAGCCTTCTAATCGCAGCAACTAATCACGATCAAATATTGGACTCCGCCGTTTGGCGCCGTTTCGACGAAGTATTGGTTTTTGATATGCCAAACATTGAGCAGCTGCGTCGCCTGCTGTCAGTCAAATTACGAGGAATCAGACGCGAATTCGAAATTGAGGATGCCGAATTTGTTAGCCAATTAAAAGGTATGAGTCACGCCGACGTTGAAAGGGTTTTGCGTCGCGCGGTAAAAGATATGATTTTTTCAGGAAAGGAGTTCTTGAGCGAACGTAATGTTCAATCAGCAATTCGCAGGGAAGACGCTAGGAAAGCACGATTGAAAAGGAGCTAAAGCCATATGGAAGAGTCTTTTCCGCACCTATCTCTGAACCGTGAAGAACCAGTTACTGAAAAGAGACCTGGAGGAAGACCTTACTTTGAGCCGCCTGCAGATCCCCCTGCGCATGGACGAAGGCTTAAAGAGAGCCTTGAAAGCGCAAAAAAGCAAACGGATGATGATATCGGGGGATTCGATGATCGGCGTTTATTCCGTTTTACCGTAAATAAGGGATTTGATCCTGACACGCTAGGGAATGTTTCTCCTGAAATTGAATTCGTCAGTCAGGAAGGAGACGAAATTGTAGTCGCGTTTGTAAGCACAGCAGCTCTTGAATCTTTTGAGGCCAGGCTGAGCTCATTAGCCAAAGGGGAGCAAGTAAAGTATAAGCAAGTGCTTTATGCTTTTCAGAGTTTTGACCGGTGGAGCCCGGAGGACCGCACCGGCTGGGCATTGCGCCAGGAAGGGTTTCCAGATCAAGCATCCTTCGTGCTAGATATAGAGCTGTGGCCGATAGAGGACCGTCAAGACGAACGTGAAAAGTTGTGGGCCGCATTTGAAATTTGGTTAAATGAAAACAATATTGGGCTAATAGACAGTGTTAAGCAGCCGGGCCTGAGTCTTTTTCGAGCAAATTGTAATCATCAGCAAGCCGAAGAAATACTGCAGCATCGTGATGTTCGGACAGTAGATCTGCCACCCAAATATGGTCTTGATTTAAGCCTGCTTCAAACAGATATAGAAGATATCCCGGAAATCCCCTCTCCTCCTGAATATGCTCCAGGTTTGGTAATATTGGACAGTGGTTTGGCGACAGGCCATCCCTTTCTTGCTCCGGCCGTGGGCGAGGCAAAAAGCTTTTTTCCAGGAAAAGACGCCGCAGATGAGCATGGTCATGGCACCCTGGTTGCCGGGCTGGGTCTATACGGCGATATTGAAACCGCGATTCAAACTGGTGAGCTGACGCCAGAGCTTCGCATCTTTAGTGGGCGGATACTTGATGAAAATAATGAAAATTTAACCGGTTTTGTGGAAAAGCAGATTGATGAGGCCGTAAGATATTTCCATGAATTACATGGCTGTAGGATATTCAATTTGTCATTCGGCGATCTTCGAAAGCCCTATCTTGGTGGTCACATCAAAGGCTTATCATACGTCATAGATACCCTTTCCAGAGAACTTGGAGTGCTTTTTATAGTATCGGCAGGAAATGTGCCTGGTAGCCAAAAAAATGGTTTGGAGTGGAAAAACGGATATCCTGACTATATGGCCGAAGATACATGGGCCATCGTGGAGCCAGCTCCAGCACTCAATGTCATCACCGTTGGCAGTATAGCTCGCCATGATCAGACCACAAATAGCCAACGCTACTCAGGAGATCCGGCTGAAGTGCCTATTGCTCGACAGAATCAACCCTCTCCGTATTCAAGACGCGGCCACTCAATTGGAGGAGCCATCAAACCTGACCTTATGTCCTATGGTGGAAACTGGGCTGTGAATACCCGGGCGGGGGCAAATATTTTGGTTCCAAATAGCGGCTTAGGTGAGCTATCGACCAGCAGGGAATTTGCTGGTGGCAGACTGTTGGCGGATGAAAGTGGTACTAGTATGGCTTCACCCCATGTGGCGCACCTCGCAGCCTCGATTTTGGTTAAAAACATTGATGCCAATAGAGATATTATCAGAGCTTTGCTTGTCTCCCATGCTGCGATATCTGAATCAAGCGAAGCGCTTTTTGAAGACAAAGAAATACTTCGTAGGGTTTGTGGATACGGCCAAGTGGACTCACGTGCTTTATCCCGATCTTTGGAAAACGAAGTAACAGTGGTAGCTACTGGGGAAATACCTAATAAAAGTCACCACTTCTATGAAATTCCTATTCCTGAGGATTTTTTAAGCGACGGTAGACGTCTGCGCGAAATTTCTATTGGAATGAGCTACACTCCCTATGTACGATCTACCCGAGTTTCTTATAAAGCCAGTCGAATCGATTTCAAACTGGTTACCGCGCCAAACATTGATTACGTTACAACAATGTTCAACAAGGCAACCGAAAGGGACGATTACGATAATATACCCGAAATGAGCAATCGTAATGTCAGCAGCACTAAACGTGGGAAAGGCACGGCTCAAGCCGCAACTTGGAGCTTCACCCAGTTCAATCGTCGATCCAAGCTACGAATCAATCGACCTTTTGTTGTCGTGACCCGAAATGATTATCCCTGGGGAGAACCACATAGTGCAACTTTTGAACCATATGCTTTGGTAGTTTGCCTTCGCGATCGTACCAACCAGGAAGCACGGTTATATTCCCAGGTACAAGCTAAGCTTCGAGCGCGAGAAAGAGCGAGGGCTCGTGTATAATTTATATTTGTCTTAAAACCTGCCAGGAAAATAATTAAGTTCTGCGATGTTGTTGATCTATATCTGGAGTGGCTACAATGGGAGACTATGCCCAAGAATGATAGCTGAGCAAAAGGTAATGAATTCAATGTAGGTTTTGATTTAGAACGCGATCTCGCCATTAACAATTTTCTATACCAGCACAAACTAAATTATGCTTTAGTTGAAATACATAACGGGTATCCAATGGTTCCGGTCGGTTAGTATTTAGACTGAATCCGCCTAAATTGACTCAATAAGCCGATAATTTCTTAATCAGATTACCCTGCCCTCTTTTGCCTTCCAGCTTTATATTCTTATTCCCCAATACATCCGTTCTATTCCCACAATAAATCCCTTGAAAATTCAATCTTTCTGGTGTGGCTTGTCTGTCATTTCTGATCCTGGCCATGACCGCTTTTATTTGCTTATCCATCATTCGTTGAAAAGTTGGTTCCCGAGGCCGGTCGTTGTGATCTTCTGGTAATGACAAGACTCGCCAGGCAAAGCGCTTCTGTTTGGGAAACCGGATGTTTTAAAGTGGTTGTCATTTCATCTCAAGCTGATTCATTCATCACCACCTACCTTCCTTAACATTTTTTATAATTCATTTTCCATCCTATTTTTCATTCCACTCTGGAATAAACTAACCTCCTATTGGTTACAGGGGCATATCACTGCCCATAATCAAATACCAAGGAGGTTAATGTTATGAATCAAAAAATTCAAGCACCATTCAGTATCGGTGACACAGCGAGAATGACATTCGTTACTCGAAAAAAAATACGCAACTGGGAGGCCCGTGGTTATATACCCGATGCTTACCGAGTAGTCTGTGGGAAACGGTCCTACAGGTATTTTACTTTGGATCAGATCGAAATAATAACCAAAATAAAAGGCTATCTTGACCAGGGATATACCCTTGCCCATGCGAGCAAGATGGCGAGAAACAAAATATGAAAATTGGAGGTTAGTATGATTTATCATGAATATATGACGCTTGAGGAACGTTGGCGCGAAGAAGATCGGAGAAAAAAAGAGTGTGAGTCATACGAGGAAATAATTCGCAGGCTCAGGAAACGAGATGAGGAACGTGCCATGTTGGAACAATCACCCTCCGATGGGAAATCGTAAAACCGTTTTTATTTGCATTACCGCCCCGCCACTTTCTCGGGCGGGGCACAAGAGTGGCCCAGTTCGATCAGGGTCAAAATAATTATTCAGGAGGATTTGTATGGAAACAAAACAAATATTTCTAAATGTTCAGCGCAAGCAGGCAGAACGGGTGCTAAAGCGTTATTCAAAACACAGCGCGCCCCGGTATGATGATCAATTTATCCCGGTTTCATTCTGCCTTTTGGACAATCCTGGTTTTCGAAATGGGTTGATGACCAAAAAGCGATTCCGAACTTATCTCTGGTTGAGGCGCCATGTTATTCGTGGCCATAAAATAGGAGATCCATGTGATGTTTTCTCAAACTATTGGATCAGCGGCGAACTGGCGGCAAGCATGAGGCTCGAAAAGATTGCCAAGGATTTAGGCCTTTCGAAATCCACCGTCAGCGATCACATCCGGCAGCTTGAAAATGAAGGTATCATAACTGTTAATAAAATCGAAGCTTCTGAGGCACCGGATGGCAAGACACATCTGGTTTTTATACTTGGAACTTGTGCAAATGGTCATGAAAAATGGTTGATCGATAGTGTTTTTACCGGCTCGAAAAACAAATCAAATTAAGGAGGATTTTATTATGAAAAAGAAAGTAAATTGTTTTTGTTGGAAGATTGGTCCAGTATCAGAAACTGTTTATCTCACGATTGAAACTGAGGTAACTGTAATATCGTGATGGAGCAACAGGAACTGCTGAACCAATCTTACCAGCAATTTAAACAGGCTTTATCAAACAACAGAAATTTCAAAATAAATCGAATAATCGGATACAAAGCTCGAAGGCTAAAGGATGAATTTGGCCTCGAAGATGATGAAATTTATAATGCTATCTTTTTTGAATTCTTGAGCAAAGAACTTTATGAAAAAATCACGCCGGATAAAACTCTATCAACGTTTATTGTTCACACAACCAATTACGGACTCAACGTCCAGCTACGGAAACAACAACAGGAAAAAAGAAACTATCCAAGTATTTCACTGGACAGCCTGGCCGAGGAGTCTTCTGACGGATATTGCGGCTCGGCAATCTCCTTTCTCGAAAGACTCGGTGCCGATGGTCTGGTCGATTACACAACCCCGGAGGATCTCGTCATTGCCAAAGAATTAATGGAACTGATTATCGCTCATTTCGGCGAAGATGATGCCGAGGTGCTTTTGGGATATTCTGACCGCCAGTCTGAATCAGAACGATTGTCAGTCAGTTACTATACCTACTGTAAGCGCCTATCTCGAAAAATACATTCCTTTGTTCCAATTCTGAAAAATGCCGGATACTGCTAACTGGATCAGAGAATGAAGTGCCAGCCCCCTCTTTCGAGGGGGCTCACACAAACCACACCTATCCTACCTACGCCGGGGCCTCATCTCATTTGTTTAAGTTAATTGAGCAAACCTAAACTTACTCAACGAATAGTGATCTTCATTCTGTTAGAGTATATTTGGTTAGCCCTTTTTCGGACCGGCAACGGTTAGACCCCCGAATAGAGAACCTGGCCTATTGGCCAGGGACCGTGGCCTGGAAAGCAGCACACGGTCGAACAATCTTCACTAACGTGAAATGATACTAAGGTCATGTTAGCTTTACCGTGCACTTAGCGTTATGGTCACTTAGAAAATTAGTACTAAGTTTAATTAGTATCTATAGTATATATTGTCATTTTTATCGTGGTTGTGGACATTTTTTTTGAAAAAAAGTGAACAAAGTTTAGTTTTTTAATTTGGGTAGGGTGATTCTGGGAGGGGTAGCAGTAATAATTTAGTATCAATATCCAATTAGCATCACAAATAAATAGCCCTGTACAAGATCTTGTATACGGCTTTTTTGATTTTGATTGAAGAGAATCCTAAGATATTTATAGGATATCAGGAAAATATTAGCAGTTAAGATTTATAGCAGAAACTTGCAATCTGGCATTCCGGGCAGCGATTAAATTTATCTTTAATATTTTTGGCGTTTAAAATTTATAGCTTTGTTGGAGGTATTGCAATGTCAGCCACAGTGTGCTGTTATATTTTGAGATTCCATCATTTTCGGGCACGCACTGCATAGGCTCTCGGCGTTCGAGAGTGCCAGTCCCGGTTCCCGAGGCTGAAATCAAAGAGGCTGGACGACAGGCTATCATCGTTCTCCGTTGACCAAACCCACCAGGCTGCAGTTTCCAACAGCCGGGTCATGTTGCGTTTCCCCTTTCCCTCTTGATAAAGTGTTTCGAACTCTTTATGTGTAGGCATTCGCCAACCGCTGCCATCTATTTTAAGATCTTTAGCCCATTCCTTAGCTTCCTCCCAACTCATGTTTCTGCCTGGCCCCGCTATCCATTCGAGGCCAGTTTTTGTGTCATACACCACCCCGTTTGCATATTTTAAGTAATGGCCATCGCGATCTAAAATCTGGGGGTCGGCTTGCATAATGGCACCTCCTTTTAAGGTTTTAATTAGAGGAACTCATAATATGCGCTGTTGAAAAGAACGCAAATGTCAGATGAAAAATCGGTTTCGATTTTAAAAAATGTTTATACACTGCGGGTCAGACGTAATATGAGAATCAAATCAATATATCTATATTCAAATTGTTAAGATTTAGTCAATCATAATCGAGTATATTGGTGGTGTTAACTTATTGAGATGGTCTAAAATTCGGAAAAATTGAGATATGCTCTAAATTTGGCCCTATTTTTTCGGATTGCCGATGTTAGCTTTCTTGCCAATAGTTTTAATTCGATGATTATCGAAATAAATGATGATATGTTTCGGATATCATACGGTTTTTGCCCTTTCGCCATTCTGGGTTTCTATTTATTCTGATACCAGATTTTTCAGTTTCAAAAAATTCGAAAAAGGCAGAAAATCAGTGATTCGAAAATCTTACTTTTCTATTTATATCCAAACAATTTTCAAACAATAAAGGTGATTTAAATTAATTGGTTAAAGTTGAGTCTTCAAAAACTGTGGTCTCCTAAATAGCGGACAGTTGATTTCAATCAGGTTTGACATCTGAGCTTGGCTTGGAGTAAATAATGACCATGCCAATGGAATTATTAATTCAAAACTAAATAGAGGTCATCAACTTGTTTTTAAAGATAATTTGCGCTTGGTGTTCAAAACATATGGGCATAAAGGGAACTGGTTTGGAAAGTAAATCGCCATATTTAATTAGCCATGGAATCTGCCCTGAGTGCACAAGGAAGTTGTTAGAGCAATTGAAAGATGAAAATTACACCTGATCCCGTCACCAAAACTCCCCCGTTTCATACCGCTTCTGAACATCCGCCAGTGCAGCCAAATTCATGATCTCGATTACCTCTACATCAAAACAGTCATGCTCATCCCGGACTTATTTAACAATCATAATTACAATCTCTGTTGTCATGTTTTTATCAAGAGAATGCCATTGGGGGAGATTATCGTTGTTTTTAACACTGACTTGATTACAGGACATCAATTCTGCCATGCCTTTGCCTGGTTTTCCATCATATAGAATCCAACCACCATATTCTTTGTATAATGCCCATTTGGGCAATTGCTGGCGATACCATTTTTGAACTTCCTCTGATGGCGTGCTTGAGGCAAAACGAAAGCCAACATCCTTATTCCCATATACGAAGGTGGCTTTTGAATACACTGGGATGCCTCCGTCCGCTATCAATTTGGAATCTGAGGTTTGAAGACTCGCTGCATAGATATTTACTGAAAGACCTAAAATTAAAATAACCAAAAACTTTTTCATTGTTTCTCCTTATTGAAATACGACTTGGTGCACCTTGGCTGATACGTTGGGTATTTGTAGGTCAAAATTTGTTATGATTTCAATTGAACAAATACCAAATGGAAATAAAAGGTCAACAATTTAATCGGAGGCTAATTCAGTGCAGAATCGGATATTATCTCTTTGGTAGCGATGGGTGAATGTATCTTGCCATTCTCTGCAATAGAAAATTTACTGAAATCTTTGCAGATTTTTTTTGGAAATCATAAAAATTCGGGCACTTAAAAAGTAAAAATAAATAGCAATACATGCAATTCAACCCTAACAACGGGGATTGATGATATCACAGGTTTTTTTCCTCAATTTTGCCGATTCGTTGGAGTATCTGAAGTTTCTGAATCTAAAAACTATATTTAATACCAAAAGCAACAAAGTTAGATGCGCCAGCGCCAATCCTTCCCCTTATACTCGAGCGGTGATGGATACGATATACGAAATTCCAACGGGGATATTTCGGCAGGCCGAGGGTTAATTCAAACATCAGGTAGCTGAGCCACTTCCCGGCATCTTCATCGTCCTCTTCTTCAACTTTGGAAGTTTCAGTGTTGTAAGATAATCCATCGCCTACGGCAAAGCTTGTATCCACATATTGGTCCCATGGGAATTTAAGCCAGCGCGCGATGATCAACCCGTTTATTTGTCCCTGGTGTTCCTGGCCGAAATATTTGCCGAGTTGCCCCTCGACTTCGAAACTGATAAAATCCTCGTAGCGCCAGAGT
>Ga0316198_10002960_pt1 | contig 10311 bp, 9 predicted proteins | sample OudBieAanoxic_MG_FD_204935 | JGI IMG/M metagenome (GOLD analysis project Ga0316198, IMG submission 204935) | Coastal sediment microbial communities from Oude Bieten Haven, Netherlands - site A anoxic | ecosystem: Environmental > Aquatic > Marine > Coastal > Sediment | place: Netherlands...
GCTGTCATTGACGAGTAATATTAATCGGTGAAATTGAGAAGGCCGGGTGGGTTTTCTTAAATAAGTTCTGGTACACATAATGATGGCCGCCGAGATAAGCTATCGCGACGGTCTTTTATATATTGCACACGTAAAAAAAAGGAAACAATTCATATATTTAAAGGAATCTGTCCTATTCGCCCGCTTCTGCGATGCTCGGCGCGTCACAAAGGGGAAGGTCAACCCCCCTGCGGTGGTTAGCCCCTTGAGGGGCTTTCATAGGGCACCTGCTATGCGGGAGGAGAATCACCTCGATAAATAATGCAGCCTCAAGAGTGATTCCTTATCTCACCACAATTAAATAAAACCATTGGGTTCCAGCGATACAGAAATCCAAATAGATCTTGCCAAGTATGACCATTATTCATGGGGAGGACACGGCATACGGTTTCTCATTGGTTTGCACCGCAGTCTGGAAAATGATATGGGTTTTTACAAGATCGTCGTATTGTTGATTACTATGGGGCTGGGAATGTTTCTATGAAACCACACACAACGATTCCATATCTGATTGTATTAAGCTTGCTTTTCTCATGTGCACTAAAAAAGGTGGAACTGGAACCGGCGATGAGGCAACCGGCCAAACCGGAAGTTATTACAGAGGAATCCATTCTCGCCGAAGCCAATCATGCCCTGGCAACCAAAGACGACCTTCAGGCATATCGTTTGTATGAGGAATATCTGGTGCAATTTCCAGAAGGGGCAAAGGTTGACGAAGTTCTCATGCAAAAAGGGGTGATTGCCGAAACAAGGGGTGAGTTAGAGCGTGCGTTGATTGATTTCCGCTCTCTATGCACCGAATACCCGCAAAGCCCCTGGGCGATGGATGCGCATCAAAAGATTCTGGAAATATTATTTGAGCAACGCAAATATGACCGGGTGATTCAACAAGCCGATAAGGCATTATTTATCGTTAAAGAAAATGCCATTAGGACCAAAATCTATTGGATTCTTGGTGAAACCCACATGCTGAGGGCGGCCTATGTGGGTGCGGTACGGGCTTACGCTGAGGCTTATAATCTGGCCAAGGGGGATTATAAAAATGATATCGCCTTAAAGCTGGGAGCCGCCGCCGATCGACTGGACACGGTCTATCTGAAATCGACTTTGGATGATTTGGCCGAAGGGCCTGCCAGGGGCGAGCTGTTATTTATCCTGGGGAATCGGTTAATGGTTGAGGAGCAATATCCGGATGCGCTCGGGGTGTTTACTGAGTTTGTTGAAATGTACCCCGATAGTTTGCAGAATTCCATGGCGCACAAAAACATCGCTGACCTTGGGCAGATGGCCGTTAATCGCGACACTATTGGCTGTCTTTTTCCCCTGAGTGGCCCCTACAGCCAATTCGGATCTCGCGCGCTAAATGGGGTTGAATTGGCCTTACACCAGTTTTCTGCCGCCAGTCTGGATCCATCAGTACGAATCATTGTTAAGGATACCGGTGCTGATCCTGAAAAAGCCCTGTCCGCTTTTCAGGAGTTGGTCGATGCCGATGTAAAGGCCATTATCGGACCGATGGTTACCGCCGAAGCCGTGGCGGAAAAGGCGCAGGAATTCGGAATTCCCATTATTGCACTTACTCAAAAAGAAAATATTCCCCAGATAGGTGATTATATTTTTCGAAACTATATTACGCCACAAGTTCAAACTGAAGCCCTTGTTGATTTTGCCGTTCACAAGCTGGGGATCAACCGGTTTGCCATTCTTTACCCTTCCGACAAATACGGAATTACCTTTATGCATCAATTCTGGGATCGAGTACTTGCCCACGGCGGAGAGTTGACCAAAATGGAAGCCTACGATCCGGAAAAAACCGATTTTGCCGAGGCAATTAAAAAACTTATTGGAAGGTACGAACCGCCTACCGGCGATGAAGCCCGGCCGGTCATCGATTTCGAGGCGATATTTATTCCCGACGCACCCGAAAAGGCCGGGCTGGTGATCCCCCAGATCGCCTATCACGATATCGAAGGGGTTTACCTTTTTGGAACCAATCTGTGGTATTCTCAACGGCTTGTTGAAATGGCGCAGCAATTTCTTCAAGGAAGCATTTTACCGGTGGGATTTTTTCCCGAAGCATCGTCGTGGCGTGTGGTCGGGTTTGTTGATGAATTTATGGCCGTTTTTGGGAATAAACCAAATTTTATAGAAGCAGTCGCCTATGATACTGCCAAGATTCTTTTTGAAATCATCACCCGGTCCGAAACGTCTTATCGCAGCTTGGTCAGGGATGAACTGCTTCAGCTGTTAGATTATCCGGGCGTGTCCGGTATCACAACCTTCCGGCCCGATGGGGACGTGGAGAAAAAGCTTTTCCTTCTCAGTGTTAAAGGGGATCAATTTATCGAGTTGGAGCAATAAATCCAATTTACGCTCAAACACTACCCACGTCGACTTCCTCAGTGGAAAACCAATACGCCTGCATCGCCATTGCGGCCGACAGCGTTCCGGCTATTAGGTGGTGTTTTTAAGTAATCCTTGCCCGGTGGCGGCCAGCACGCCGCGCCACAGCCCGCCTTTAGGGTCGACCTGTTTACGCTTACCCGCCGACAGGCCCATGGGAACGTGAACAAAGTGGTTGTTCCAGTGACCCACCAATACCCTGGTTTTACCAGCCATGGCGGCGTGAACTGCATTTCGACCCAGAAAATTACAGAATACCTGATCATTGGCATTGGCCGGCAGGCTGCGGATGATATAGCTGGGATCGATATATTTGATGGTAATATCGATTTGTTTCTTATCAAAATAGACAGCGATTTCATTTTTTAAAAAATGACCGATATCTTGAAGCCGGAGGTTACCCGATTCATCTTTTTGCATCTTTTTTTGGCTGAAGAATTTTTGACCGGCCCCTTCAGCCGCTACGATGACAGCGTGCCTTCTTTGTTTTAGCCTTTCTTCCAAATTGTTGAGCAACCCCGAAGGACCGTCCAGATCAAAATCAACCTCGGGAATCAGCACGAAATTGATGTCTTGTTCAGCCAGGGTGGCTGTAGCGGCGATGAAACCGGAATAGCGGCCCATCAATTTAATAAGTCCAATGCCGTTGGGATATCCGACGGCCTCATTATGTGCGGCGCGGATAGCCTGGGTGGCTACATCGACAGCCGTATCAAACCCGAATGAGCGGGAAACCATATGAATGTCGTTGTCGATGGTCTTGGGAATACCGATGACACTGATCTTCAGCCCGCGGGATAAAATGGCATCGGTGATTCGCGTGGCGGCCACCAAAGTTCCATCCCCGCCAATCATGAACAGTGCTCCGATTCCAAGCCGCTCCAGACAATCGACGATGGCGTCCACATCCTGTTCGCCCCGGGATGAACCGAGAATAGTGCCCCCTTTTTTCATGATATCGGTCACTACTTCCGGGGAAAGTTCCATGACATCATGTTGGTATTTTGCGATAAATCCTTGCAGACCATAACGGATACCGTAAATGTGCCGAACGCCGTAACCGTAAAATAATTCCAGAACAACGGAACGGATAATGGCATTTAACCCGGGACATATGCCGCCGCAGGTTACCAGGGCACAGCGAATTTTGCAGGGGTCGAAGTAGATTTGACGCCGGGGACCGGCGCACTCAAGTGTCGGTAAAGATTTTTCTTTCCGGCAGGCATCCGCGATCCGGACAGAGTCGATATCGATGAGCACCCTGTCTTTATCTGTTATAAAACTTATCTGGCTGTTCTGTGCTCGTTCGGCGATGGGAGATACGATATTTGCCATACCCAGGGCTTCAACCGAAGTATCGATGGCGCAATTGTTTTGATCCATAATTTATCCCATGTTGGACACTATTTATTGATATAATGTTTCTATTCCGGTTTTTCCGGACTGAAACGAAACTGCCCTTTGCCCAGGATATTGTGGAGGTGAACAACCCCTTGTATTTTTCCATTTTCATCCACAACGGGCAACACCGTTATTTGACTGGATTCCATGACGTACAAGGCATCATAGGCTGGTGTCTCCGGGCGTACCGATTGGGGGTCCGGCGTCATTATCTTATCTACTAAATAATCGTCGACATTCCATTTTTTAACCAGCATGCGTCGGATATCACCATCGGTGATGATTCCGGCAAGCTTTAGATCTTTGGAAGTGACCAGGATTGCACCCAAACCACCTTCGTCCATACCCTGGATGGCCTCGATCATTTGTGTTCCCACTGATACGGTGGGTATCTGCTGCCCGGTGAGCATGATATCGCCGATGCGGCCGGATAATCGTTGTCCCAAATGGCCGCCCGGGTGGATTTTTTTAAAATCACTGGCGTTAAAGTGATGTTTGTTTAAAAGCACCACGGCCAGTGCATCTCCCATGGCGAGCATGGCGGTGGTGCTGGTGGTAGGGGCTAGCCCTAGAGGACAAGCTTCCCTGGGAACACTGACATCAATGATGATATCGCTGGATTGGGCCAGCGTCGAGCCTTTGGGTTGGCCGGTGAAGGCGATAATCGTACATCCCATATGGCGGATACTTGGCAGCAGAATATTCAGTTCATCGGTTTCACCGCTATAAGACAGGGCCAGAAAAATATCATCCGGTCCCACCTGGCCTAAGTCACCGTGCATGGCTTCCACTGGATGAAGAAACAAGGAGCGGGTGCCTGTACTGTTTAAGGTGGCAACGATTTTACGTCCCACGATACCGGATTTACCGATCCCGCTGACGATCAATCGGCCGGGGGAACGATAGATCCGCTTGACCATTTCTTCAAAGTCATGGTTCACACGTTCAATAAGGCTCTGAATACCCTCAGCCTCTATTTTCAATACCTTCTGTGCTTCTTCTATAATCATTGGCGGATTACTACGGCTGTTCATGTGAGGCCTTTTAAAAACGCGTTTTTTTGACCAAATTCGGTGTCATGCTAGAAAATTCATTTTTCAAATATTTCCATATATTTACCCCAAGGGCATTTCCTGTGGGCCACCTGCGGTTTAATCCACCAAAGGCGGATTAACCTGAACAATAAATGATATGTTTCAAATCTCACAAAGTTGACGGTTATCGTTGACATTTAACGGGTGGCTTTTTACAAAGCCTTATGAACCCCGTTCATACAATATCCAGATCGTAAATCAAAGGGGTAATTAATTGTCGTAATGATTATCAATAACCTGTTCCCGGTCCTTGCCCTGATTGTTCTGGGTTATCTGCTTAAAAATCGTGGCCTAACCACTGACGTATTTTTAAAAGTATCGGATCGACTGGTCTATTATATCTTCTTTCCGGTCATGTTATTTTGGAAAATCGGAGGAACCTCGGCCCAAACGGAAATTCAATGGGCGTACTGCCAGGCGGCTGTCTGTGCCCTGGGGGTTCTTTACATCGTCAGCACCCTATATATCAAGCTATTTAGGGTCGGCGATTACCAGGCCGGAACCTTCTCCCAGAGCTGCTACCGGTTTAACTCCTATATCGGGATGGCCGTGGTTATGAATGCTCTCGGAGAAACCGGCGTGCGCTATTTCGGGATTTTAATCGGTATCATGATCCCTTTGATCAACGTACTGGCGGTATCCACGTTAATATGGTTTTCCGGTAAACAGATCGGGACAAACGAACGCATGCGGCTCACCATTCGGGCACTGATTTCCAATCCCCTGATTGTGGCCTGTGTTGCCGGTATGCTTTACGCCAAATATATGGAGGGATTTCCAGTTTTTTTGGAGAACACTTTTCGGTTGACCGCTTCGGTAACGTTGCCTCTGGCACTGTTATCCATCGGGGGGGCATTGACACTGAAAACGCTTCGCAGCTATCTGTCGCTTTCGCTGATCACAGCGGGATTCAAACTGATCCTGTTTCCCCTAACTGGCTATTTTTTTCTAACGCGCTTCGGCGTCACCGGCCTGCAATATCAAGTTTCCATGCTCTTTTTTTCCATGCCGACTGCTACCAGCATTTTCGTCCTGTCTTCTCAACTGAACAGTGACACGGATCTGGCTTCCGCCACGATCGTTCTGTCGACCATCCTGTCTTTTTTTTCATTAAGCCTGGTCCTACTATTCACCCAATGAAAATTCCCTAACCCGGAGGAAGCTTTCACCATGGCCAGCACATTTAAGATGATTGTCGAATACGATGGAACCGCTTATAGCGGCTGGCAGATCCAAGATAATGTGCCGACCATCCAGGGTGAGATAGAACAGGTGTTAAACCGTATTGTCGGTCAAATGGTCCGCGTGACAGGGTCGGGCCGAACCGATGCCGGGGTGCACGCCTTGGGCCAGACTGCCGGCTTTGTTTGCGAAACAAAGCTGTCGGAACAACAATTGCACAAGGGATTAAACAGTCTGTTGCCCCCGGACATCGTCATTTGTTCTCTGGAGAGAGCCGCCACCTCTTTTCATCCCCGCTATGACGCCGTCAGCAAGGTTTACCGGTACCGAATCCTGAACCGGCCCTGGCCCGGCGCCATCGGACGCCAATACGCCTGGTACCTACGTCGCCCGCTGGATAGTAAAGCCATGGAACGTGCCGTCAACCATCTCGTCGGCATCCATGATTTCAAGGCATTTGAAGGATCGGGCAGTCCCAGGGCAAGTACCGTTCGACATGTATACAGCGCATCGGTTATACATCAGGAGCCTGGTTTCCTGAATTTTGAAATCGAAGCCAATGGATTTTTGCGGTTCATGGTGCGAAACATTGTGGGGACCCTCGTGGAAGTGGGGCTGTCCAAGCGATCATCGGCCGACTTTAAGCGAGTGCTCGCCTTAAGGGACCGTAACCAGGCGGGTCCCACAGCGCCGCCTCAGGGTCTGTTTCTGGTGAGGGTTATATATTCGGAATGAGCACTGCGATTAAAAAACTAAATCCCTGCAAAGGTATATGAAGAAATATATTAAGTGTCAGCCAGGGCTTTTTTTTCAAGGACTTTCTCATTATAAAAGGCGATCACATCCCGTCGGTTGAGCATTCCCAGCAGGACGTTTGGATCGTCTTCTTTAACCACCGGTAGGCTGTCGATGTTCTTCATGGTAAATTTCTGCAAGACCGAGTTGAGATCTTCGGAGGGGGTGGTGACGATGATGTCCGACATGGCAATATCGCGCATCACCACCAGGCGTTCAATTTCCTGGGAAAACAGGACAGCGCGGATATCGGTACTGGAAAAGATCCCGGTCAAGCGACCTGCATCGTCCATTACGGGGAAGTAATGCTGTTTGGTGCTGGAGAAAAATTTCTTGAACTCCAGAAAGGGCATCTTCTCCGGAATCAGGTTTACCGTCTGCATTCGGTCCATCAGGTCTTCCACATGGATGGTCTGAAGGATATCGACGAAGAATTCGCCGGCATGGGCGGGTGACTCGACTTTTGTGCTGACCTGGTTGTGGAAAATAGTCCAATGCCGGGAGGCCAAATAGGATACGGAACAGACCAGCAGGCTTGGTAGAAGCAAGTGATATGAGTTGGTCATTTCGCTGACAAAAATGATCGTCGATATGGGCGTATTGGAAACTCCGGCAAAAAAACCGGCCATCCCTACGACAACGAAGGCGCCAGGTTCGGTGACGACAGTGGGCATAATCTGGTTAAACACCTTCCCGACGACACCCCCCATGGCACCACCCACGACCACCGATGGGCCGAATACACCCCCACTTCCCCCAGACCCGATTGAAAAGGAGGTCGTCAAAATTTTCCCGATGCCAAGCGACAACAGAAAAAGAAGCGATACCCCGGCGGGGTTTGTCAGGGCTTTCTGAACATATCCGTATCCGAAGGCGAGCGTATGGGGATAGAAAAAGCCGATCATTCCGGTTACCAGACCGCCCACCGCCGGTTTGAGATGGTTGGGGATGCCCATGCGGTGAAAGAACCCAGTAACACCGTAAAAGGATTTCACATAGCAATAGCCGGTGGCGGTCAAGACAAGAGCCAGTATCAGATAAGGTCCCAGCTCTAGTGGGTTGGAAAAAACAAAATCAGGGGCCTGAAATAATGATCCCCACCCGAATACGAGGCAGAACGCACAATAGGCCACGACTGATGAGATGCCGGCCGGAATGAGTACTTCCGACTCAAACTCCGGATCACGGTACAATACTTCGGCAGCGAACAGTGCCCCGGCCAAGGGTGCCCGGAAAATACTCCCCACGCCGGCACCGATACCGGCGGCCATCATTATTCGTCGGTCACGGTCGGACAGTTTCAATCGTGTAGCCAGAAAAGACCCAAAACCGGCCCCAATTTGAGCAATTGGGCCTTCCCGGCCGCCCGAACCGCCGGTGGTCAGGGTAACGGCCGAAGCGACTGTTTTGATGATCGGAACCCGGCCTCGGATGGCGCCACCTTTGTTGTGATAGGCATCGATGGCGGCATCTGTCCCGTGACCTTCAGCTTCCGGGGCAAACGTATACACCAGCCAGCCGCTGAAAATACCGCCCAGGGCGGGAAGAATCAACAAAACATAACGATTAAAGGGTGTGGTGGTGGGGGGCAGGAGGTGGTGCTCCCCTGTTGGCGATGGTGGGCGATAACCTGCGAAAGTGTCCATGAAATAATGCATACCGAGCATGCATAAATAATGGAAGATGATAGACCCCAGACCGGCGATGATGCCGATGATTATGAAATTAAAAGTCCATTTTCCGGCCATCGCGATGTCAAATGATCCGCCCTTGCCGGTGATTGCCTTCAAGCGGGAAGAGAACGATTTTTCCATGAGCTAGCCGTTTTCCAACTCCTTAATCCCTTTAAGGATCGTATCAAACAGATCCGAGACTTCATTTACTTCAAGGCATGAGAAGGCAATCCTAAGATCGGTTTTCCCCAGAGAAATAAGTCCCACCTGGTATGTTTCCAACAGATGGCGCCTTAAAGGTTCCGCCTCAACCGTCTTCAGGCGGATGCACATGAAATAACCTGAATTAAAGGGATAGGCGGTAAATGCATCTTGATATTTAGGATCGGATATAACTACTTTGACACGTTCCGCCCGATGTTTTAAGATTTCGTATTTCTCCTTTTTCTCATTGATGAACCGATCATCCTGCATCGATTTTAATACAATGGACTGGCTCATATGGGAAGCGTTGGATATGGTTCCACGAATGCAGCCGGCGGTCTTTTTCTCAAGGGCTTCATAAGCCGGTTCGGCCTTACCTTGAAAATAACCGCCATAGGTGAGGAAACCGACTCTTAATCCCCACACATAATTTTCCTTGGTGGCCCCATCCAGCTTGACCGCCAGCAACCGGGGATGGCGATGGCACAAAAGGGCGAAAAGGGACTCTTTCAGGGTTGCTTCTTCGTAAAATAAACCGAAATAGGCGTCGTCGCAGGTGACGACGATGTTGGTTCCATCCTCGGCAACGGACACGAGGATATCGGCAAGGGCCTTGCCTTCGTTTTTAGAAACGGTATAACCGGTGGGGTTGTGGGGAAAATTGAGGATTACGATGATCTTTTTAGTCGTGCCGGCCGTGGCTCTAAGCGTCTTTTCAAAGGCTAAGAGGTTAAATCCACCATCAGCCGAGAAAACGGGATATGTTATAAATTTTGCTCCCCTTTTTACATGAAAAATCATATTGTAATTCCCCCACATCATTTCGGGGACCATGACCGTATCTCCGGGGTTTACCCATACATCCGACAACGTACTTACGCCGTGGGTAATTCCGTTCGTCACCACAGGTAAACTTATCGCCTTTCCTTCCAGTGTTGGATTCTTCTGGATCAGCATTGTTTGCCACATTTTTCGTAAAGCTGGGATTCCGTAGGAAGGTGCATAGGTTAGTGATTCCCGGGGAGGGATATCCCCAATGAAATTGATGACCGTCTGAAGGGCCATGGTGCGAGTCTGTTCTTTGGCAATGCCGATGGTCGCATTAATGCGATGCGCCTTCTCTTTGGCCTCGGCACCCTGACTAAGGATTCCTTTCGGGAAGAAGAGGGCTTTGCCCATGTCGGACAGCATGTCAAATAGATGGGGATTTTCCGTTTTGATCACCTGATTTAATTGTTCTGCTAGCGGGTTTAGTTTCATCGTTTTATGCTCCCGTAAAAAGTCTTTATCGAATCTCTCCTTGCTTCAATATCTGCCAATATGTTTCCTTGTTTCAGAGGGGTAGTTTCCGAATCACCCGGAGACCTTTGAAAAATGCCCCTTTTTGTCCAATTTCAGGGTTAGGTCCAAAATTTAATCTTCAAAATATTCCATATATTTACCCAAAGGGTAATTCCTCTGGGCGCACCCCAAGGGCACTTCCTGCGGGGCGCACCCCAAGGGCACTTCCTGCGGGGCGT
>Ga0316198_10002961_pt1 | contig 10306 bp, 9 predicted proteins | sample OudBieAanoxic_MG_FD_204935 | JGI IMG/M metagenome (GOLD analysis project Ga0316198, IMG submission 204935) | Coastal sediment microbial communities from Oude Bieten Haven, Netherlands - site A anoxic | ecosystem: Environmental > Aquatic > Marine > Coastal > Sediment | place: Netherlands...
TATCTATATGTTTGATGGCCTCATCTATAGAATCTACAGTTTTGATAGATAAAATAAGATCTAAATATTCTGTATTCCAATCACTGTCACTTGCAGGAACAGCATTGGCTAAATATTTTATAGATCTTTCATCGGCTCGAATTTCTACTCCTAATTCACCTAATTTTTCCCCTAGGCTGGGTAAAAGCTTGGAGATGCTGTCATTATGAACTAAAAGAGTTTCCATTGCATTACATACTCCAGGTCTAGAAGTTTTGGCATTGATAATAATATCTATAGCCATCTTTAGATCTGCACTATGGTCAACATAGGTATGACATAGACCTGCACCTGTTTCTATCACTGGAACACTTGCTTTAGCAAGGATGGCTTGCTTTAATCCTTTGCCCCCACGAGGAATAATAACATCTATAAAATTATTCATGGTAATCAATTCATGTACACAATCTCTATCGATACTTTCAATCAATTGAATAGCACCTTCAGGTAAGCCTAATTTTAGACCTGCCTGAGTAATAACTTTAGCCAAGGCTATATTCGAACAAAGAGCATCTGAGCCGCCCCTCAAGATGATTGAATTTCCAGATTTTAAACTGAGAACAGCTGCATCTACAGTGACATTTGGACGTGATTCAAAGATCATTCCAATAACTCCCAAAGGAACACGAATCTGTGATATTTCCATTCCATTTTCGTGTCTGAATCCACTTAGGGTTTCACCGATGGGATCATCTAAACCTATGATTGTTCTAATCCCCTGGGCCATTCCATGAATTCTTTCTTCAGTCAGAGTTAACCTGTCGATAAAAGCAGGTGTAAGTCCGTTTTCTTTTGCTTTGATTAGATCTTTTTTATTTTCTGACTTTATAAATTCTATATTGTTTAGAAGTTCCTTAGCCATCTCTTCTAATATATTATTTTTAGTAGTAGTATCCATTTGCAGAAGTTCTCTAGAAGCTTTTTTAGCTGAGATACCCATACTATTCATATATTCTTTCATAAATTTATCCCCCCTCTACTTAAAAAATGAACATGTTATCCATATGTATAACTTCGTCATAATCTTTATGGCCTAAAATATCATTGATATCAGAGGAATTTTTCCCTTTGATCAGATCTACCTCGACCTGACTATAGTTAGAAATTCCAACAGCAATCTCATTTTGATCACTGTCACAGACAGAGACAACTTCTCCCCTGTGGAAATCTCCTTCACATTTTACAATTCCAATAGAAAGAAGGCTGTTGTGATTTTTTAGGGCAGCTATAGCTCCATCATCTATAAAGATCTTCCCTGTTTTTGTGGTTCCATAGGTGATCCAGTGTTTACGAGCATTTAATTTAATTTTAGTTTCTAAAAATAATGTCCCAATCTCTTGACCATCCATGACATCTCCTATAACTGAAGGATTAAATCCTTTAATAATGATCATAGGGATTCCAGCAGAAGTAACTATCTCAGCGGCACTTATTTTGGTAGCCATACCTCCGGTTCCTAAATTACTTCCAGCTCCAGTAGCTATAGATCTGATATGATCATCGATCTCTGTAACTGTTTTAATTAGGGTAGCTTTTGGATCAGTCTTTGGATTACCTGTATATAAGCCGTCTATATCAGATAGGATAAGCAATAGATCTGCATCTATCAAGGTAGATGTAAAAGCTGAGAGAGTGTCGTTATCTCCTACTTTGATCTCATCTACAGCAACCGAATCATTTTCATTGATCACTGGGATTATCCCCATTGAAATTAATCTCAGACAAGAATTACGAGCATTTAAATATCTTCCACGATTGGATATGTCTCCCTTGGTCAAAAGCAGCTGCCCTATTTGCTTTCCATATTCAGAGAATAATTTCTGATATAAATGGATAAGAGCAACCTGTCCTACAGATGCAACAGCTTGTTTATCTGGCAGAGTTTTAGGTCTTTCTTTTAATCCCAAACTACCCATTCCAGCTCCAATAGCTCCCGAAGTAACTAATATAACTTCATATCCTCTGTTATGGAGGTTAGCCAGTTCACGAACTAATTTATCTATCCTAGATAGGTTCAGCAATCCGTTTTCAAATGTAAGGGTAGAAGTTCCTACCTTTACAACCAATCGTTTTGTGTCTTTTAAATAATCTTTTCGAGTCATAAAATCCCACCTTCCAAATTATAATTTTCTTTAAAGTATATCATAGTTTTGAATATTCGTTAAAAGTAAAAAATAGATTAAAAAATGATTATTTTTAATTATCTAAAAAAATTATAAAAGATTAAAGTTTTAAATTTCAAGAAAGAAGACTTATTAGTTTTAAGATCTTTAGAAGTTTAACCCATATATGATCTTTATAAACGTTATAGCAGAAACTACTTGTATTACTCCAATTGCTAATCCATATGTTATAGCTTTAGGTCCCTGGCTAAAGAGAGTGCTTAATTTAACTCTCATTCCTATTCCTGCAAGAGCGATGATCTCGAATTTAGAACTTATAAAATGAAATAGATTTGAAAGATCTCCATTGAATACCCCTAAAGTTTTTAAAGTTGTAAAAATGAAAAATCCAGTAATATACCAAGGGATATTTAATTTTTTAAATCCATTTTTTTTAGTTCCTTCTAAAGTAGCCTCATTTACTTCTACCTCAACCTCAATCTCTATTTCTTTTTCAAGCTCAGCCATCTGACTGTCTGCAGCGACTTTTTTACCTAAATAAGTAACCAATACCACTATGAATATAATTCTTATTATCTTAAATATCGTAGCTAACTCTAAAACCTCACTATTAACTAGTTGACCTGCTCCAATAACCTGCCCTACCGATTGAAGAATCCCTCCTATAAGAGCAGAGGTCATAACTGTATCTCCATTAAATATTATTCTAGAGATAAGAGGAAGTAAAAACATCAATACAGTTCCAACTAAGTTTACTATTGTAATAGATATCCCGAGATCACTTTTTTCTGGTTTAACAACGGGAGAGACTGCTCCAATTGCCGACGATCCACAGACTGCGTTTCCACTCCCCATTAGATATGTAAATTTCTTCTCAAATTTCATCTTTTTCCCAATCCATAAAGCAGCTGCTACAGTTGTGACCATTTGAAGGATAATAAAACTTACTCCTTTAACTCCCACACTAAAGACACTATATATATTAAGGGTTCCTCCCAAAAGAACTATAGAATAAGACAATAAATTTGACTCTGAAAAAACAGATCCAGCAGCAAATTTATCACTTTCAGCTAAAGTATTTCCTATAATAATTCCCAGTATGATAGAGAAACTTGCACCTCCTAATTTGGGAAATACCCCACCTAAAACACTTCCAATATATGCAATCACAGAACAAACAATAAATCCTGGTATAATTTTTTTTATATTCATATCTCTCACTCCCTTTATTAATGTATCTATATTTTAAGCTAAATCCAATAGATAAGTAAAATACTAATTATTGATATTTATAATAGGTTATAACCTATGAATATAAAAAAATAGACCTCATTAGGTTAAATTATTACAAGAAAAGTAATAATTTAACCTAATGAGGTCAGCATATATATTTAATATTTAGGTAAATTATATCCTTTGGAAAATTCTATAAACTTTTCTATCAATTTGGAAAATTCTTTATCCTTGTGGTAGAGCAGCTTTAGATGTCTTTTTATCTCTAAATCTTTTATTCTGCTCACAGCTATTTCCTTTCTTTTCTCCTCTTCTCCTATAGTTAACATTGAAACACAAGCTACTCCCAAATCTTTTATCACCGCTCTTTTTATTGCTTCAGTCCCTCCAAAAACAAAGACATTTTTATCTCTTATTCCCATAGCATCTTCGTAAGTTTTTCTGCTGCCGCTCCCTTTTTCCCTGAGGATGAAGGTTTCTTCTTCTAATTTTTTACGATCTATTTTTTCCCCCCATTTTTTATTAGGAGATGATATTATTATCAATTCATCTTCCCAAAGATCCATTGTTTCTAACTCTTCTGCCACCACTTTTCCTTCTACTAGTCCTATGTCTATATTATTTTTTAATAAATCCTCTGATATTTCCTGGGTATTTGTAATATATAATTCTATATCAACTTTAGGATATTCTTGTTTGAAGTCGGCTATTATATCAGGCAAAAGATATGTTCCTATAGTTGTACTAGCCCCTATCCTTAGACTACCAGATCTAATTTCCCTCATATCTTCCATTACTTTCTGTGATTCTTCATATAAATTTAGTATTCTTAGGGCATATTTTTGAAACACCTTTCCCTCTTCTGTTATATAAAGTTTTCGGCCAAGTCTTTGAAATAATTTAACCTTCATGTCTTCTTCTAATTCTTTTATAACCTGACTTATGGAAGGCTGGCTTATATAAAGGACCTTGGCTGCCTCTGTCATATTAAGCATCTCAGATACGGTATAATAGATCTCTAATTTTCTTATAGTCATAATAGTTCCTCCTATTAATAGGTTTATACCTATCCTTTATATAGAATATAAATATTTAACTTGTTCTTGATTTTAATTGTAAGATAAGTTCTAGCTCTTTATTTAATATTATATTTAAAATATATCATTCAAAGAGCCTTTAAGTAAATAATTTAATATTAAAAATTCAATAATATATAAGTTATTTGAGCTTAATTATTAAAAAAAAAAAAAAAGAGGTTAGGCATGAAAAATATTGGATTGGTACTAGAAGGTGGATGAACTAGAGGAGTTTAGAGTACAGATGTTGATGAGATTCATTAGATCTTCTCGAAACATCAACGCCTCTATGATAGAGCACGATATAGATACATCAAATAAATGTTATGAAATAGGTTGGCTGCAAGGTATAGATGAGATACAAAAAGGTTAAAGACTTTTTAGAGGTTTAAAATTAATTTAGATATTTTATGTAATTTTAGTCTAAACCTTGATTTGTCAAGGGATAGATTGGTTTTGTTTTGCAACTTTTGAGTTTTATTTTACACTTGGAATGGAATTGCGAACTAAAAAAACATATGCTATACTCAAAGTACAGACTAAAGTTAATTAGATGGAGGAAGATATGAAAAAAATATTAATAATATTTATAGCTGTGACCTCTATTACTTTTGGTTCAGAGATGTATGGAGATATATCTAATGAACATTGGGCATATAGAGCAATTGAAAATCTATATATAAATGGAATTCTGCCTAAAGATTCCACAAGTTTTGACGGAGATAAAAACATCAATAAATATGACCTGGTTTACTATCTATCTAAAACTCTGAACAAGATAGATGAAACTAAAGCTAGTCAGTCAGATTTATTGATATTAGAACATCTAGTCTATGATTTTTCCAATGAATTAAACAAGATGGGGTTCAATTCAGATCTGTATATAAAGAAGATAAAAGCCAATGAAGATAACATAGAGATCTTAAAAAAAAGAGTTAGAAATAACGAGCTTGAGATTGAAAAATTAAAGTTGGAATTGGAAAAAATGAAATAATTGATATTTTGTTTATTTAAAATTAAGTAATTATAGGAGGATAAAAGATGAAAAAATTATCATTTGATTTTTCTAATAATGACCAGTTTTTTGGTGGTCATGAATTAGAATTTATGAATACTCATATCGAGACAGCTGAAAAAGCATTGATGGAAGGTACAGGAGCAGGAAGTGATTTCTTAGGGTGGGTAAATTTACCAGAAGATCATGATAAAGCTGAATTTAAAAGAATAAAGGCAGCTGCCCAAAGGATAAAAAAACAATCAGAAGTTTTAATTGTAGTCGGAATAGGTGGTTCTTATTTAGGAGCTAAATCTGCAATAGAATTCTTAACACATACATTCTATAATGAATTACCGAAGGAAAAAAGAGATACTCCAGAGATATATTTTGCAGGAACAAATATTTCAGGAACTTATCTAAAGCATTTAATAGAATTGATTGGAGATAGAGATTTCTCAGTGAATGTAATTTCAAAATCAGGTACAACTACTGAACCAGCAATAGCTTTTAGAGTATTAAAGAAGTTACTTATAGAAAAATATGGAAAAGATGAAGCGAAAAATAGAATATATGCTACAACAGATGCAGAAAAAGGGGCATTAAAAAAACTGGCTATAGGTGAAGGGTATGAAACATTTGTAGTACCTGACAATGTAGGAGGAAGATTTTCTGTATTAACAGCAGTAGGGTTATTACCTATAGCAGCAGCAGGAATAGATATCGACGCACTTATGGCAGGAGCGGCAGATGCAGTGGAAGATTATAAAAAACCATATGCTGAAAACGACTGTTATAAATATGCTGCCACGAGAAATATCCTTCATAGAAAGGGTAAAGACATAGAATTATTGATAAACTATGAACCAAGATTACACTATATTGCAGAATGGTGGAAGCAGTTATACGGAGAGTCTGAAGGTAAAGACAACAAGGGATTATACCCTGCATCAGCAGATTTTACTGCAGACCTGCATTCTTTAGGGCAATATATCCAAGATGGAAAAAGACATCTTTTTGAAACTCTGATCAACATAGAAACTCCAGAATTAGATATGGTTATTGAAGAAGATGACTTAAATTTAGATGGATTAAACTATTTAGCAGGGAAAACTATGGATTATGTAAATAAGATGGCAGCAGAGGGAACTAGGTTGGCTCATAGAGATGGAAATGTACCTAACTTAACTATCAACTTACCGGAAGCTACCCCTTATCACTTAGGGTATATGTACTACTTCTTTGAAAAAGCTTGTGCAATCAGTGGATATCTTTTAGGAGTAAATCCTTTTGACCAGCCAGGTGTAGAAGCATATAAGAGCAATATGTTTGCATTATTGGAAAAACCAGGATTTGAAAAAGAAACAGAGGAAATCAAGAAAAGATTAAAGTAATATAATATATTTAAATAAAGAACATAAGATTAGAGATCCGTTATGGGGTCGTCTAATCTTATGTTTTTTTATTGATTAAAAATTATTTTTGACTCTTCACATTAACTTCACAAAAGGGGGTTATTATATCTATGTAAAGAAAAATAAAAATAAATCAAGGAGTGATTAAAATGAAAAAGAAAATAATAGTAGGTTTATTAATGGTATCGGCACTATCTTTTGGAGCAGTAAATAACAACTCAGGAAATACTAATAACAGTGGTCAAAGAGGATTTTATCATACTCAAATGATGGATAACTTATCTGAGAGTCAACAAACAGAATTAACTGAGATGATGCAGGATAGAAGGGAAGCGAACTACAAAAAGAGTTTGGATATGAGGTCTAAGCAATTGGAATTGGAAAAATTATTAGCAGAAGATAAGGTAAATTGGAAGAGTGTAGAAAGAGTAAATAAGCAGATATCAGACATGAAAGCTAAGCAAAGATTGGATGGTATGAAATTTAGAAGTAATATAGAGGATAAATATGGAATTTCTATGGGACACAAAGGTATGGGCAGTAACTGTGGGTCTACAGGTGGAAAACATATGATTAATGGACACATGGGAAATGGAATGAATAATGGTAACCATATGAATAGCGGAAATGGACACAGAAATAACTAAGTTTAAGTAAATAAAAATAGGAGCTCCCAGGGGCTCCTATTTTGCATAACTAAAAAGGAGAATACTAGAAATGTATAAATTTTTATGGATACTTTGTATGATATTGCTGAGTTCAAATATGAGTTTTGCAAATTCGAAGGATATAACAGGGGCAGAGAATAAAGATTATATAAATTATATAGTCAAAAAAGGAGATACTTTAGGGGGGATAGCAGCAAAGTATGAACAGGATTTAGGAGTGTTGAGTTACAACAATCCACAAATTGGGAAATATTTAAATATAGGTGAAAAACTCCTGATAAGTAAGGAAAATTTTATTTTATATAAAGTCAAAGAAGGGGATACATTGTCTGGACTAGAAAATAAATTTCAAATAAAGACAGGACAACTGAAGAAGGATAATGAATTAATATCAGATAAAATATACCTGACTCAAGAATTGATAATAAAGGATCCTAGGATAAATTTTTCCAATGATACAAAGAAAAAAAAGAATAGTTTGAAGGAAATAAATATTTCTTGGCCGGTAGAATGGAAAGGGGTGACCAGCCCATTTGGCAGGAGGCTCCACCCTATCTTAAAAAAATACTTAGGACATGGAGCTGTGGATCTGCGAGCTAACTATGTACCAGTAAAAGCAGCGGAAAATGGGACAGTAACCTATGCAGGATGGATGAAAGGATATGGAAATTTGGTAATAATAAAACATCTAAATGGATACGAAACTAGGTATGCTCACCTGAATAAGATAGAGGTGAAAAATGGACAAAAGGTAAAGAATGAACAACTAATAGCTGAGAGTGGTGAAACTGGCAACGTAACTGGTCCCCACCTTCATTTTGAAGTCAGAAAAAATAGAATACCAACCAACCCTATGAATTATTTCAAATAAAAAAAAACAAGTTTTCACTTGTTTTTTTTTTATAGCCTAGGAAATGATACCCACAAGGAGTATAATACAAGCAATTTATTTCGTAAACATAGAATTTTGCCTGTCTGCAACGTCACGTCGCTTTTTTTATCCCATTAATTTTTTTAAATATCTGAAAAAATCTTTCTTTTGTTCTTGAGATGTGATGCAGACGTTGGAAAACATCTCCATAATCTCCTGATTGGTGCTATTAAGAGCTGATTTAACAGCTAAAGATTGGTTTAATATATCACCACAATATTCACCATTTAGGAGCATTTTTTTCATTCCTTTTATCTGACCCTCGATTTTATTTAACCTTGTGATAATCTTTTTTCTGGCTTCGATTATCTCATCATCATTTAACTTTGAAATGGTGCAGATTAGATCTAGATCCTGCTGCCAAGATTTTAATCCACCCTTCATTTCGTAGATGTTTTCAAATCCCAATTCAACCATATCAAGGCAGGCCTCTTTACTTATATGTCCAACGGCACAGTAGATAAGATATCTAGTCTTTTTATTTAGTTTCTTGATCTCCCTTTTAAAGATACGGGGTTTTTCAAAATCTATTAAGATTGCACCATCTAACCGCCCTTCGTATAAAAATTCTTTTTCGGTCCTTACATCGATGATAATGAGATCACTTTCTTTTGTGATTAGTTTTTTTGCTTCTTGGGGTGTAACAGAATTATATGTAGTTGTTATCGTTTTATTTTCCATGAATAAATACCTCGTAAATTAGATTTTAAGAATAAATATATTATAACCTTATGATTACTTTATGTCAATTTTATCGAAGTTAACGATAATTGAAGATTGTTAAAATTTTCTAGAAGGCATTTTTATTATATGAAATACCGGGGCAAAATAGAAAAATAAAACAAAAACAATTAATGTTGTCTATGGTGGTTTTTAAAGTGAAAAAGTACCAAAAAAGATAAAAGTGAACTAAATCAAGAAATATCCTGCAAAAAACATGTGATTTAAGTTGACTCACAGTTTCTAATTTGATATACTGGGACAGGGTATAACGAATTAGAAAATCAAAGAATAATAAATATAAATGTGAAAATAAATACAACACAAAATAAGGAGGAAGATAATGAGTAAAAGAATACTAATAGTAGGTGGAGTAGCAGGAGGAGCATCAGCAGCAGCAAGATCAAGAAGATTAAATGAAAATGCAGAAATAATCATGTTTGAAAGAGGTCCAGTAGTATCATTTTCAAATTGTTGTCTGCCATACCATATCTCTGGTTTAGTTGAGCAAGAGGAAACATTAATATTAATGACACCTGAAAAATTTAAAGGTCAATATAAGATTGATGCAAGAGTAAATAGCAACGTTATATCTGTGGATACAGAAGCGAAAACAATTGAAGTAGAAAATACTTTAACTAAAGAAGTAACTGTTGAAAAATATGATGCATTAGTAGTATCTCCTGGAGCAGATGCAATTGTACCTCCATTCAAGGGATTAGATAAGATAGATAGTTTCGTATTAAAGACAGTACCTGATGTTTCTAAGATAATGAAATTTGTAAAAGCGAAAAATCCTAAACATATCACTGTAGTAGGTGGAGGGTTCATAGGATTAGAAGCAGCTGAAAACTTGAGAGAAACAGGAATCGAGGTTACTTTAGTAGAGGGGACAGATCAAATAATTCCTTTTGTAGATAAAGAGATATCTTACTTTGGACAAGCTGAAATGGTTAAACACGGAATTGAAATAGTATTAGAAGACCTTGTAGAGGGATTCGACACCAAAAAAGTATTATTAAAATCTGGAAGAGAGATAGAAACTGATGGAGTAATCTTAGCTATAGGAGTAAGACCATCTACTGGATTCTTGAAAGATTCAGGAGT
>Ga0316198_10002962_pt1 | contig 10304 bp, 12 predicted proteins | sample OudBieAanoxic_MG_FD_204935 | JGI IMG/M metagenome (GOLD analysis project Ga0316198, IMG submission 204935) | Coastal sediment microbial communities from Oude Bieten Haven, Netherlands - site A anoxic | ecosystem: Environmental > Aquatic > Marine > Coastal > Sediment | place: Netherlands...
GCTGATCTTCATATCCCAGTTGGCCGGGGCCGACTTGAGTCTATTCCAGGCACTGTTCATCGTCTTGCTCACCATGGCCTCGTCTGCAGGCACCGCGGGCATCCCTGGCGGCGGGATCGCCATGATGGCCTTTATGCTGGACCTACTTGGGCTTCCTCAGACATATTTGGCCCTCTACCTGGTAGTGGACAGATTTTTCGACTATCCGATCACAGCCATCAACGTCTGGGGCGATCTGGTCATCGCCGCCATCGTCGACCGGGACATTCGCCGCGGCTGACTTCGGCTCAAGATACAGCAGCCGCATCAACGGCTTGCAGTCGCGATACGGGCACCGCGCCGCATGGCGATGACAGCGAACGCCGTGATATTCATCAGCAGGGCATAGATGACGCTCGGTACCGCCAATGCCGGGGCGCCAAGTATGCTCACTGCGAGCGTGATGCCTAGGGCGCTGTTTTGCATGCCGCACTCCATGGCAAGGGCGACACGGCCTGGAGCGTCAAGCCGGGCCAACGCGCCCAGCACCGTTCCAGTCATCATGGTGACCAGATTGAGTAACAGCGCCGCCGGCCCGACGGATGGGAAATGATTCGACATGGCCGGCCATTGGGTGGCGAAGGTCCACAATACGATCAGCACGAACAGGCTCGTCGCCACGCGATGTATGGTTGCAGTCGTTCGCGGCGAGAGCCGTCCGGCCTCGCTCAGCCATAGACCAAGACCGACAGGAAGGAGGGTAATCAGGAAAAGTCCGCCAACGGTCTGCCCCACGGGCAGGTGCACGATCTCCGCATCGCCGACGAAGTAGACGAAGCTGCCGCTGACGATGAGCGGTACGCTGATGAAGGCAATCATGCTTGTGAGCGCCGTCAGGCTAATGGAGAGCGCGGTTTCGCCCCGTGCGAGGTGGGTCACCATGCCTGCCGTGACCCCGCCCGGACAGGCGGCGAGAATCATCAGACCGACCGCGGCCTCGGGCGCCAAGCCCAGAGTCGTTGCGATCAGCCAGGCGGTGCCCGGCAACAACAGGGTCTGAGCGACAAACCCAAGCCCGATGGCGCGGGGATGCGCAAGCAGGCGGCGAAAATCGTCGAGCTTGAGGCCCAGCCCAAGGCTGAACATGATGAACGCCAGTGTGGCGGGCAAGAGACCCTTGATCATCGGACAACTACCAAAGCAACGCCGCGCACAGCAGGACACCAAGCAGGATCTGGGCCAGAGCGGTTAGAGTCAATTGATTGTTCATCTCCGCGGTGCGCGGCAAACGGCGAAAGCGGATCGACAACCAGAGACATATCGGTAGCGCGAGCCAACCGGCACCGAGGGTAATGGATCCGAGCTGCAACACCAGGATGGCAAAAGGCGCCAACATCAACGCTGCGTACAGGTGACGCGCGGCGTTGAGACCAATCACCGCGGCCAAGGTGCGCCGTCCAGCCAGACGATCGGTCTCCAGATCCCGCACATTGTTCACCAACAGCACAGCGGCTGCGTGGCAACCCAGGGCTAGGCCGATCCAAAGCGGCGGCAACATCAACTTGCCACTCTGCAAATAGTGGCTACCGGCAACTGCCGCAAGACCGAAGAACAGCAGCACGAAGACCTCGCCCCAAGCGGTGTGCGACAGGGGCCGCGGGCCACTTGAATAGGCCCACCCAGCGGCCAGCGATGCAAGGCCGATGACCAGAATAGGCCAGCCCCCGATTGCCACCAGATAACCCCCTCCGAGCAGGGCAGCGAGGAAGGTCGCGTAGGCGGCACACTCGACCTGCCCCGGTGTCGCCAATCCGCCCGCCGAGACCCGCAGCGGACCGAGCCGGGCAGGACCGTCGTTACCGCGCAGGGCATCTCCGGCGTCGTTGAACAGATTCGTGCCGGCCTGGATCAGCAGGGCGCACATCAGGGCGACGAGAAATGGCGTCCAGGCCATCGCAGCACCCTCGTACCATGCCAGCGTAGTGCCGACGAGCACTGGGATCGCCGAGAGTGAAAGAGTACGCGGTCGGATCGCCAGCCACCAGACCGGAGGTCTGAGACCGCAGCGGTTGGCATCGAGCGGTGGAGTCATCGAAAATAGCGTCGCATGGATTGGCCGTGTCGCGGCCAAGCGCCGCATCGTGGAACTATGCATGAGAGGATGGGTTAGTGCAGCGTAACCCAATAAATTCAAGGATTGTTGGGAATTTCTTCGATAGTGGGATTGATGTCCATCAAAGCTCATCATATGGAGTCTTTCTAGTATTGACTCAACGACGCGGCTCGTGAAAGTTCATTGTCGACGAGTCACGTCGAACAGGATCGCCTGGTGTCTGGAGGAGGTTGGTGTGGAAGGAAAGACAAACGACTTGGCACAACGCTATCCTCCCGGAGATCTCGCAATCTGGATATTCATCCTGGCCGAGCTCGCGGTCTTCGCGGCCTTCTTCGCGGCCTACGCCTTCACCCGCATGGACAATGTGGAACTGTTCGATACCTATCAACAGTCCCTCGACCGACGTGCGGCCCTGATCAACACCTTGGCCTTGATCACCAGTAGTTACTTCGTTGTGCGCGCGGTGGCGGCGGTTCGGGAGGGCAGCAACCACGGTTGCGTGCGCTGGCTACTGGCCGCCCTCGGGATGGGATTGCTGTTCCTGGTGGTAAAGGGCAACGAATACGCCCACCACTTCGGCGAGGGGGTGACGCTGAGCACCAACACCTTCTACATGTTCTATCTATCCCTGACGTTTTTCCACTTCATGCACGTGATCCTGGGGATGATCATCCTGGCGGCCGTGGCGGTGAAGGCCCAACGGGGCGGGTACTCCGCCGCCGATCACACCGGGGTGGAAACCGGGGCATCCTACTGGCACATGGTCGACCTGGTCTGGCTGATCCTGTTCCCGCTGGTCTACGTGATGCGGTGAGAGACATGAACAGACAACGCACATGGATCCGTCCCTGCACCCTGGTCTACCTGGCGATGCTGGGACTCACCCTGGTGACCTTCGGCATCGGCGAGGCCGGGTTGAGCGGGCTGGAGATCTCCCTGGCCGTCCTGGCCGTCGCCCTGATCAAAGGCCAGATGGTGGGCGATTACTTCATGGGATTGAAGGGACTGAGGGGTCCTTGGCGCTGGGTGATCTTTCTCTGGCTCTTTGTACCCGGCGCACTGATCGCAACCGCGTTTTCACTGACAGCTTGAGCCCTTCGACTACGACGCTGGTTGGGGAGGCGCACGCCCATTTGACCCAGGTTAAGGCGGTCGTCGGGATGCTCCCGAATCATCGTCCATCAACCGAACATTCGAGAGCGAAGGCTAGACATGCACGCCATTCATCAGGCCGTTCAACAGCAAACCGACCCCACCGGCACCGCCCAGCCGGTTTTTTACCGGCCCCAACGCAACGAGGCCGGGCTGTTCGAGCACGCCTACCGCAACCGCCTGCCCCTTATGATCAAGGGTCCCACCGGCTGCGGCAAGACCCGCTTCGTGCAGTACATGGCCGCCCGGCTCGGCCGCCCGCTCTACACCGTGGCCTGTCACGATGACCTCACCGCCGCCGACCTGGTCGGCCGTCACTTGATCGGTGACCACGGCACCCTGTGGAGCGACGGGCCGCTAACCCGCGCCGTGCGCAACGGCGCCATCTGCTACCTGGACGAGATCGTAGAGGCGCGTAAGGACACCACCGTGGTCCTGCACCCCCTGACCGATGACCGGCGCATCCTACCCATGGAGCGTACCGGGGAGACCCTGGGGGCACCACCGGAGTTCATGCTCGTGGTCTCCTATAATCCGGGCTATCAGAACCTTCTCAAGGGCATGAAGCCAAGCACCCGCCAGCGCTTCGTCGCCGTGACCTTCGACTTCCCATCGCCCGACCTCGAGATCGAGATCCTCACTGGCGAGAGCGGCATCGGCGCTGGCGAAGCGCGACGGCTCGTCCGCCTAGCCGGGGCGCTACGGGCGCTGAAGGACCACGATCTGGAGGAGGCTGCCTCAACCCGGCTCCTCGTCTATGCTGCAACCCTGATCCAAAGCGGAATGGACCCGCGCGACGCCTGTTACGCGGCACTGGTGGAACCCCTGACCGACGACGTCGAAACCATCTTGGCGCTGCGCGAGGTGATCGATGCAAGCCTCGGGTGAGCAGGCCGCGCCAGCCGGCAGCGGACTCGCCATCGCCGCTGAGTCACTCTATCTGGCCAACCTCCTACTGCTCCCGGTCATCGCCTTTCTGGTATTGGGCGTATTATTCATGCGCTGTGACGAGGACACTCCACCGCTCGCCACCGCCCACGTCAATCAGGCATTTTCCGCCAGCCTATGGGCGGGGATCTTGCTGGTCATCGTCAATGCCCTGATCTTACTCATGGGCGGTTACCAGGGCCTGTTGACTTGGACCTTGGTGATCCTCTACTTCACCGTTTGCCACTCGACACTGGTGCTATTCGGAATAGTCGGCCTCGCCAAGGCCATGGCCGGCCAGTGCTGGCGCTTCCCCTTGGTGGGACGCGCTCTGCCCCGTGGCTGCCCTGGCGCGACCGACCATGGATAACACGGATATCTCAACATGTAACCGCGGAGACGCGGAAAACAGGGAAGAGGCAATCAACGAGTTACCTTTCCGAAACCGGATCGTCGAATATCCATATAAGTTCGCGTATCCGCTTCTTTTTTCTGAATCAATCCTCTGCGCCTTAGGCATCTCTGTGGTGAAAAATGCGAGCTAGAACAGCGCTCCAGCGCAAGCGTGCCTGGTTCCAGGTGGGCTTCTTCGCCCTCTTTGTCCTGGCTCCTCCGTTGGACATCCTGCGCATCGACCTGACCCAGGGGCATGCCATCCTCCTGGGACTGGATTGGACCCTGGGAATCGACGACTTCCTTGCAGGCCGCACGGGCATCGGCGACGCGGCCATTAATCTCTTTTTTCGGGGATTCCTGCCCATCATCGGCGGCGGCGCTCTCTTCATCTGGCTCGCCTGGCGCTTTGGACGCCTCTACTGCGGCTGGCTCTGCCCCCATTTCTCGGTGGTTGAACTCATCAACGGGCTAATGCACCGCGCCTCGGGCAAGCCCAGCCTGTGGGAGCACAACCCCCTGCCCGATTTGCAACCGGACGGCAGCCGGCAAACGCCGAACCCATGGTATTGGCCACCCACCCTGCTCGCCGTCGGCGCCTTTTCCTTCCTCTGGGCCCTGGCGCTGCTGACCTATCTGCTACCGCCTGTCGAGATCTATCAGAATCTGCTCACGGGAGAACTCACGCGCAACCAGGCGATCTTCCTCGCAGCCGCCACTGTGGCGTTGAGCGTGGAATTCCTGCTCGCCCGCCATCTATTCTGTCGCTTCGCCTGCGCCGTCGGCCTGTTCCAAAGCCTGGCCTGGATGGCCAACGACCGCGCCATGGTGGTGGGCTTCGATACCCGTCGCGCGGATGCCTGCGCCAACTGCAACAACGCCTGCGACCATGCCTGCCCCATGCGGCTCAAGCCCCGCACTCTGAAGCGCAAGATGTTCACCTGTACCGAGTGTGGCGAGTGCATCTCGGCCTGCACTCAGGTCCAGGGGGGAATCCCCCGCCAAAGCTTGCTGCGTTGGGTGGAGGGCGAAGCGGCCCTGCCCGTAGTGACGGGACGGCCCGCAGGGACGGGGCAACCAACTCGGACTAAAAACTGGCAACTGAAAACTGATTACTAAGCACATCGAATGGAAGAACACGTCGGTGCACTCTGGCACCGCTTGATCACGCGTGTCGCCGACCGGCGGCATCCGCAGGCGGCGGTCCAACTCGCGGAAGTCTCCCACACCGTGGGCATCCTGTTCCGCGCCCTCGGCGGCGACGGCGGCCTGCAGGTCGAGGCCGCGGACGCGACCGCCCAGGGCGCACGGCGCGGGCTGCTGCAAAGGGTGGCCGGTATTGGCGATAAGGTGGAACTGGCCTGGCGCGACGAGCGCTCCCTGCGCCTCCCGCCCGTCATCGACTGGTTTCCCGAGAGGGCGCTCAACCGCGACCTCTATCTATGGCTGGCCGCCCTGGCCGTGAACCAAAAGGACGCCCCCGCGAACTGGTTCCAGGGCAATCAATGGCTTACCCGCAAGGCGCTTGAGCGCTACCCCGGACTAGCCGACCGCTACGCCAGGCTGGTCTCCGCGCACCTCGCCCAGCGGCCCGACCCCACACATATCCCCTCCCCCGACGCAGCCCGCGAACACGCCATCCGTCGAGCCTTGCTACATCCGGGGAGTGTGAATTTGCTACCTGCCGCCCGGCGCCCCCCGGCCCCCGTTCCCCTGTGGCTGCACCCTGATCCTCCCCTATCGGCCGTCCCCGAGACAAAAGGGCTCGCCGAGCAGGAGCAAGACTCGCGTGACGACCGCGTGGAGGATCTGGGCAAACGCCGCAGGCGACGGGCCGAGAGGGTTGAGATGCCGGAGAAAGACCAGGGCCTGGTTACCATCCGCATGGAGAACATCCTTACCTGGGGTGAATACGTCAAGGTCGACCGCGGCACCGACGAGGAGGAGGATCTCGACCGCGCCCGTGCCGCAGCCGAAGACATGGATCAACTCGCGGTAGCGCGCGACCGCAAGGCATCCGGTGCCCGGCTCAAGTTCGACCTCGATCTGCCCGCGGAAGCGGAGGATGACCTGGTACTCACTGACGGCATCCTGTTGCCCGAGTGGGATTGGAAGAAGGCCAGTCTACTTCGGGAGCACTGCCGCATCGTCCCCATGCTGGCCGCGGATGCCGCTCCCTGCGCCCTGCCGCCTCACTTGAGCCGCACCGCCAAGCGCCTGCGCAACCAGTTCCAGGCCCTGGCCCCCGCGCGTGTGTGGCACCGGCGGCAGCCAGACGGCCAGGAGATCGACCTCGATGCCTATCTGCGCTTTGCCACTGACCGGCACGCCGGCGTAAACGGCAGCGCGGACGCCCTTTACCAAGACATGCAGAGCGGCGCCCGCGACCTCGCCTGCCTGCTGCTCGCGGACTTGTCCCTGTCGACGGACACCTGGATCGACGACCGCGCGCGGGTCATCGACGTCATCCGCGACAGCCTGTTCCTATTCGCCGAGAGCCTCGCGGCCACCGGCGACCGTTTCGGCATGTTCGGTTTCTCCTCCCGTCGGCGCGACCCGGTGCGGGTCCACAACCTCAAGGGCTTCGACGAGGCCTACGGCGGTGCCGTGCGCGGGCGCATCCGGGCGATCAAGCCCGGCTATTACACGCGCATGGGCGCAGGTATCCGCTACGCCGCCAAGCTACTCGCGAAGCAACCCGCCGGGCGCCGGTTGCTCCTGCTGCTCTCCGACGGCAAACCTAACGATCTGGACAGATATGAGGGACGGCACGGCATCGAGGACACCCGGCACGCCGTCCGCGAGGCGCGCCGTTTGGGTCTCACGCCCTTTTGCGTCACAATCGACGAACAGGGCAACGACTACCTGCCCCACATCTTCGGCACCGGAGGCTATGTAGTCATCCGGCGCCCGGCGGAGCTACCTTTGCGCCTGCCGCTTCTTTACGCCCGACTCACCGGCTCCTCGCCCGCGGGTTGACACAAATTTTATAGGTGATGTCTATGACTCAAAGTAGCACGTTCGTAACGCGGGCACCGGCACCCCGGCTACCGCGCCTGCTCGCCCTCCCCTTGGGGCTGATTCCAGAGGGGTTCCATTCCCGCGGGCTGGCCTTGGTACTAGATCGCATCTTCGCACCGGCCCAGGCTGCGGGGGAACTGGACTTTCTCGTCGGCAAGACATTCGGCGTTCGAGTCGAGGACGCCAGACTGTCCTACCATCTGCGTTTCGACGGACAGGGCTTCCGAACGGCCCAGGGGGGTCCGGCGGCAGACACGGAGTTCTCCGGGAATCTCTACGAACTGCTGTTGATGGCAACTGGGCGGGAGGATGCGGACACCCTCTTCTTCCAGCGCCGGCTGCGGATGCGAGGCGACACGGAGCTCGGGCTGGCGATGAAAAATTTCCTCGATGCCCGTGAGACACCCCTGTTGCCCAAGCCGTTGGCTAGCCCCCTGATCGCCATCCTCGAGCGAATCGGGTGAGTGACGTCAGTCACAACGCTAAGTGACGGTTCAGAAACCAGTTAGACAGATTGCGTCGACTAGAAGCGCCATCTTGTCGCTTCTACAATGCCCGCAGCGGCTGGAAGCCGCTTCTACTTAACCCACTCGTTTCTGACAGGTCCCAAGGGTTTGGTTTCCAACCTGCCACCAGGCTCACCCCAAGGTACCGACCTGGGCCATCCCGGGCCGCCCGTGCCAGTAGCCATCGCAGGGCCCGATCGGCATCAGCCCGGCGAGGCTGCGGGCGCCCTCCTCCGGCGGCAGATCCCCATCGATGCAATGGCGAAAGGCATCGACGACCTGAGCAGTATGGCGCGCCTGGGGGCTGATGCGCAGTATATCCACCTCCAGAGCCGCGAGTTGCGGCAAGTCCGCGAGTAGGCACTGAGTCTGCGCCGACTGGGTTTGGATGCCATTCAGCGCCAGGAAGGGTTCTCCTTCGCGGGTGCGTAGGGTGAAGCCGTCGGGGTGATCCAGACAACGCAGAGCGCAGTCGTCTTTCGGTAAGTTGTACGCGCGCGCCGTGAAACAACGCGCCGAGTAGGCGAGTGGAAGACGGCCGTAGGCCAGGACCTCTGTCTGCACCCCGGGCGGGCGGGACCGCTGCAGCCCCTCCAGCGCCGTCCGCGAGAGCTCCACGGGCAATACCCAGCGAATCATTCCGGCCTTCGCCATCACGGACAGTGCGCGCGGATTGTAGAGATTGATCGACGGACCGGCGACGAAGGGCAGACCGCGAGCGGCCAATAGCTGGACCGCGCCCATGTCGTTCGCCTCCACGCGGAAGCGTCCGTTCTCGCACAGATGTTGCAAAGCCTTGAGCTCGGAGTCAGCCTCCAGAAGGGCCATGCCGCTGAGCACCACCTCCTTGCCCGCCGCTGCCAGACGCTCGCCCCAGTCGATCCAGTCCTGGAGCCGGAAGCTGCGTCGCTTCGCGCACACGGTTTCCCCCAGGTAGACCAGATCGACCGGGAGATCAGCCACCTCTTCGTAAAAGGCATCGAGTGTTTCGCGGGCCCAATAGTAGAGCACGGGCCCAATCGACAGCCGTGGTGTTGGAGTCAAGTCCATCGTCCCCTCCTCACTGCCAAGGCCGGTGATAGGCACCGAGCGTTGTCTGAGTCCCCTCTGCGACTCGTCCCAGGACAGACATCCACTCGCGACGGGGTACAAATCTTTCCCCTTCCCGGGCAGCGGCATCGAGCGCCGAGCGCCACACCTTTGTGACTTGCCGGACATAAGCGGGGCTGCGTTGACGCCCTTCGATCTTGATCGCCGAGACCCCCGCGATGCGCAACTGAGGAAGCAGGTCCAGGGTATTCAGACTGGTCGGCTCCTCGATGGCGTAATAGGCGGCGCCACCGGCCTGATAACGCCCCTTGCAGATGGTGGGGTAGCCGGCACTCTCGTGGTCCGCGAAGCGATCGGTCAGCACGCCGCCGAGACGGACCTCCAGGCCCTTACTGGTCTCCTCCCAATGCACCTCCGACGCCGGCGAGCAGCAACCGTGGGTGTTGGGCGACTGCCCTGCCGCATAAGACGACAACAGGCAGCGCCCTTCTACCATCACGCACAGGCTGCCAAAGCCGAAGACCTCGATCTGGACCGGGCTGCGGGCGACGACTTCACGCACCTGCTCGAGAGACAGCACCCGGGGTAACACGGCGCGGCGGATGCCGAAGCGCTCATGATAAAAGCGTAGCGACTCCCGATTAGTCGCCGAGCCCTGTACCGACAGGTGCAACGGCAGGTCCGGATGGTGCTCGCTAGCGTAGTCGAGAACCCCCATGTCGGCCGCGATCAAGGCGTCTACGCCGAGCGCTGCGGCACGATCCACGGCGGCCTGCCAGTTTGACCAGCCGTCGGGCTGGGGATAAGTATTGAGGGCCAGAAACACCCGGCGTCCTCGCTGCTGCGCATAGGCGATGCCCGATCTCATGCCCGCCTCGTTGAAGTTGAGACCGGCGAAGTTGCGCGCATTGGTCGCGTCGCGAAAACCCAGATAGACGGCGTCGGCACCCTCGTCGACGGCGGCCTTCAGGGACGGCAAATTGCCAGCGGGACAGACGAGCTCCACGTTCAGATATACCTCGCGTTGTAGCTTGGACGCATGCTAATTGACCTGGCTCAAATCTGTATCTACGTCCAGCACAGAGGGAAGGATGAGACAGATCGGCGAACGCCATTTTGGCCCGTGACCGAGCCCTAAGCGCGCACAATCGCGATCCCGT
>Ga0316198_10002964_pt1 | contig 10302 bp, 7 predicted proteins | sample OudBieAanoxic_MG_FD_204935 | JGI IMG/M metagenome (GOLD analysis project Ga0316198, IMG submission 204935) | Coastal sediment microbial communities from Oude Bieten Haven, Netherlands - site A anoxic | ecosystem: Environmental > Aquatic > Marine > Coastal > Sediment | place: Netherlands...
CTTTCGACATGAACGCACCATTTTGATGAGTCCACTGCTCTAACCTTGCGCTATCGCGCCCCGCTACAGGCGCATGAACAAATAGATGCGGGAATTGGTGGGCCTGGAAGGACTTGAACCTTCGACCGATCGATTATGAGTCGAGCGCTCTGACCTTGCGCTATCGCGCCCCGCTAAAGGCGCATGAACAAATAGATGCGGGAATTGGTGGGCCTGGAAGGACTTGAACCTTCGACCGATCGATTATGAGTCGAGCGCTCTGACCTTGCGCTATCGCGCCCCGCTAAAGGCGCATGAACAAATAGATGCGGGAATTGGTGGGCCTGGAAGGACTTGAACCTTCGACCGATCGATTATGAGTCGAGCGCTCTGACCAACTGAGCTACAGGCCCCGTAGGAAGTGTGTGATTCTAACGGATCTGTAGTTTTTGTCAGCCGATTTTGTTAACTATTGCTGTCATCGCCCAGGAAGCTGCGCAGATGCTCGGCGCGGCTGGGGTGGCGCAGTTTGCGCAGGGCCTTGGCTTCTATCTGGCGGATGCGCTCACGGGTCACGTCGAATTGCTTGCCCACTTCTTCCAGGGTGTGGTCGGTGTTCATGTCGATACCAAAACGCATACGTAACACCTTGGACTCGCGGGCGGTCAAGGTTGTCAGAATGTCCTTGGTGGATTCGCGCAGCGACTCGCTGGTGGCTGAATCATCAGGCGAGAGTATGTTGAGGTCCTCGATGAAGTCGCCAAGATGCGAATCTTCATCATCACCAATGGGTGTTTCCATTGAAATCGGCTCTTTGGCGATCTTCAATACCTTGCGAACCTTGTCTTCAGGCATTTCCATCTTTTCGGCCAGTTCTTCAGGGGTGGGTTCGCGGCCCATTTCCTGCAGCATGGCGCGGAAGATGCGATTGAGCTTGTTTATGGTTTCAATCATGTGCACCGGTATGCGAATGGTGCGGGCCTGGTCAGCGATCGAGCGCGTGATGGCCTGGCGAATCCACCATGTGGCGTAGGTCGAGAACTTGTATCCGCGGCGATATTCGAATTTATCGACAGCTTTCATCAGGCCGATGTTGCCTTCCTGAATCAGGTCGAGGAACTGCAGGCCGCGGTTGGTATATTTCTTCGCAATAGAAATGACGAGGCGCAGGTTGGCTTCGACCATCTCTTTTTTGGCGCGGCGTGCCTTGGCTTCACCGATCGACATTTTGCGGTTGATTTCCTTGATTTCTGGAATGCCGAGGCCGTAGTCGTGTTCGAGCGCGGCCAGCTTTTGCTGGGTCAGTTTGATTTCTGGTGCAAGTTCGGTCAGTGCCTCAGAGTACTCGTGGCCAGTGCAATATTCTTCAATCCATTCAACATTGGTTTCATTTTTCGGGAACGTGGTAATCATGATCTTGCGCGGCATATGAGCGCGATTAACGGCAAGGTCAAGAATATGGCGCTCGAGCATGCGAATGCGTTCAATGGTTCTATGCAGATCCACTGTCAGCTTTGCTACGGTTATCGGCGTGTACTTGAAGCCGAGAAAGGCTGCCGCCATCGAATGGCGGGCTTTTTCTGTGGCTGCCAGGTCGCCTTTGGCGAAGGTGTTTACTGTTCTGGTGTGCGCGCGTTTGATCTTGGTGAAGAGCTTCCTGACATCTTCAGGGTCAAGGCCAACATCAACCTGCTCGGTTTTTTCGCTGGACTTGCCTGCGGCAGCGAGCTTGGCTTCTCTGGCTGCGTTTTCAAGGGCCTCCGCTGCAAGGCGGTCAAGCTCTTCGTCGCTCTTGTGAAAATCAGCAACCAGGTCATTCAAACGGGATTCGCCTTCTTCAACACTCTCCCACATATCAAGCACAGTGCCTACGGTATGAGGGTTGGTGGCCAGGGCTTCCAGTACCTGTTTCAGGCCTTCTTCGATGCGTTTTGCAATTTCGATCTCGCCTTCGCGCGTCAGCAGCTCAACACTGCCCATTTCGCGCATGTACATGCGTACCGGGTCAGTGGTACGTCCAAGCTCGGTTTCAATCGAGGCCAGGACGGCAACGGCTTCTTCGGTGGTGTCATCATCGGCTTCACTCACCGAGCTGTCACTCAGGATCTGCGACTCACCTTCCGGCGCGGTTTCGCACACGGTAATACCCATATCATTAATGGTATTGATGATGTCCTCGACCTGGGATGGGTCGACGATACCTTCGGGCAAATGGTCATTCACTTCGGAATAGGTCAGGTAGCCTTGTTCCTTACCCTTGGCGATAAGTACTTTAAGACGAGATTTCTGTGCTTTTTCAGTTACTTGTGATGCCATTTAAATGCTGCCAGTCATGAGTGCAAGATATCGAACGAATCGACCATTTTATCATTGATTTTCCAGTAGGGCTATATACATGGGGATTACACGCGCATGTTTCAATGGCTTGCTGTTCGAAAGCGTGTATCCTTTTAACCCTCCTGTGGGAGCTGGTGATAAATAATCCAGCTTGATCATAGGTAAATTTTGACAGATTGATACCAGTTCAGTTCGTCATGAATCGATCTAATTTGCCATATATCCAGTTAGACGCCCTGGTTTGCAGAATATTCGCATTTCTTGTGATGACGCGGCATTTGACAATAATTGCCGCATGATCGGAAATACTGCCAGATGTGGAGATAACCGGATACTTGTACATAACTATGGTGCTGGTAGCATATGCCTGCCAGGTTGCTGGTGAGGCCGGTTCCGGCATCGTCTATCACTCAGAGGTAGTAATGTAATGGTTAGTCTTGAAACACCCGTTTGTGAATTTGATCAGGATATCGTTGATTTCTCCCTGCCCGGCGTTGACGGCAGGACATGGGATGTGGAGTCATGTCGTGGCGAAAACGGCTTGCTGGTCATGTTTATCTGTAATCACTGCCCGTATGTGAAAGCTATTCGCGAACGAATCGTGCGGGATACGCGTGAACTGATCGGCCTGGGTATCAACAGCGTTGCGATCATGTCGAATGACCCGCAAGAGTACCAGGAAGATTCATTCGACAATATGAAGAGCATCTCGCAGCAGTATGATTTCCCTTTTCCTTATCTTATCGATGAATCGCAACAGGTGGCCAGGGCTTATGGTGCGGTGTGCACCCCGGATTTCTTTGGCTATAACAAGGATCTCAAGCTGCAATACCGCGGCCGCCTCGATGCCAGCAGGAAGGAAACTGCCGAGGGCGATGTCAGGCGTGACCTGTTCGAGGCCATGAAACAGGTCGCTGAAACCGGGCGCGGCCCAAAAGATCAGATACCCAGCATGGGCTGTTCCATCAAGTGGAAATCAGAAGTGGCCTGAATAGATTCGGCAGGATTTATTACTAGCCGCAAATGACGCAAATAAACGCTGATAGTGTTTGGGGCTCATGCTTGCATGAGTCCTGAACAAAAGTTCCTATAAAAATTTTGCGTTATTTGCGGCTTATCATTTATTTAATGCACTAGACGCACTCTCTTTGCCATAGATCAATTCCTTTGCTTGCCCATTCGGGTGAATTGAGGGAAAATACGCGCCTTTCGCCGCGTCGGGCACAGTATAAATCGCGCTGTTGGGGGTGTCTGACTTGTTGATTTTATTAAGAATACTCTAAGAATTTCAGGTCCTGAGCAGGCTGTTTTCAGCATGCTTGGGTTACTTTACAGTTTCAAAACTTTTATTGGAGAGCATTATGCCTTCACGCAGAGAGCTGGCTAACGCCATTCGTGCTTTAAGTATGGACGCCGTCCAGAAAGCCAATTCCGGTCACCCGGGTGCCCCTATGGGTATGGCTGATATCGCAGAAGTCCTTTACAACGACTTCATGAACCACAATCCATCAAATCCAAAATGGGTTGATCGTGACCGCTTCGTCATGTCCAACGGCCATGGCTCCATGCTGCCGTACTCGCTGTTGCACCTGACCGGTTATGACTTGCCGATGGAAGAAATCAAGAACTTTCGTCAGCTGCATTCAAAAACGCCGGGTCACCCTGAATACGGTTATGCGCCGGGTATCGAGACAACTACCGGCCCATTGGGACAGGGTGTTACCAATGCCGTAGGTATGGCGATTGCTGAAAGAGCACTGGCTGCCCGCTTCAACAAGGATGGCCACACGATTGTCGACCACAACACCTACGTATTTCTCGGCGATGGTTGCCTGATGGAAGGTATTTCCCACGAATCATGCTCGCTTGCCGGCACACTGGGCCTTGGCAAGCTGATTGCGATATACGATGACAACAACATCTCCATCGATGGTGAAGTCGAAGGCTGGTTCACCGATGACACACCGGGCCGTTTCAAGGCTTATGGCTGGCATGTTGTTCCGAATGTTGACGGCCACAATCCCGATGCCGTCAAGGCGGCTATCGAAGAAGCGCGTTCGGTAACTGACAAGCCTTCGATTATCTGCTGCAAGACAACCATCGGTTTTGGTTCGCCTAACAAGGGTGGCAAAGAAGAATGTCACGGCGCACCACTGGGTAATGATGAAATCGAACTGACCCGCAAGGAACTTGGCTGGACACACGGTTCGTTTGAAATTCCCGATGACGTTTATGCCGGTTGGGACGCTAAAGAAAAAGGCGCTGCAGCAGAAGCCGCATGGAATGAAAAATTCGAAGCATACAAGGCAGCTAACCCGGATCTGGCCGCTGAATTTGAACGCCGCATGGCGGGCGAACTGGTTGCTGACTGGGAGAGCCAGGCTGATGCGTTCATCAAGTCTGTAGCCGAAAAGGGCGACACCATCGCAAGCCGCAAGGCATCGCAGAATGCTATCGAAGGCCTTTCTTCGTTCACGGATTTCATGGGTGGTTCTGCCGACCTCGCGGGTTCAAACCTGACCATCGTTTCCAACTCGGTGCCGATGCGCGCCCACACGGCCGATGCCAACTACCTGAACTACGGTGTTCGCGAATTCGGCATGGCCGCAATTGTTAACGGCATTTCACTGCATGGCGGCTTTGTGCCTTATGGCGCAACCTTCCTGATGTTCTCTGAATATGCGCGTAACGCATTACGCATGGCTGCGCTGATGAGTATCCAGCACATCGAAGTATTCACCCATGACTCCATCGGTCTGGGTGAAGACGGCCCAACTCACCAGCCGGTTGAGCAGACGGCAACACTGCGCATGATTCCCCGCATGTCTGTATGGCGTCCCTGTGATGCTGTGGAAACAGCAGTTGCCTGGAAAGCAGCAGTACAGAAAAAGAACGGCCCGACTTCGTTGATCCTGTCACGTCAGGGCCTCGAGCATCAGCACCGCAGCGATGAGCAGATTGCGAATATCGCCAAAGGCGGATACGTACTGAAAGACAGCGATGGCGCACCTGAAGTTATCGTTATTGCAACCGGTTCTGAAGTTGGACTTGCAATGGCGGCAGCAGAAGCTTCCGGCAAGAACGTTCGCGTTGTTTCCATGCCTGCTACTGACGTTTTTGATTCACAGGATGAAGCGTACAGGGAATCTGTATTACCGTCATCGTGCACCGCGCGCGTTGCGGTTGAAGCAGGCGTGAGAGATTTCTGGCGCAAGTACGTTGGTCTGAATGGTGCTGTTGTCGGTATTGATACCTTTGGTGAATCAGCGCCGGCCGGTGACCTGTTCAAGCACTTCGGGTTTACAGCTGAAAACGTTGCAAGCGCAATAAACAGCGTGGCTTAAAGTATTTTTGTCCGCCCTGTTCACGGGGCGGAGCGTGATCTTTTTTACTTAAAATTTAGGAGAAAACTATGACTATTAAAGTCGGTATTAATGGCTTTGGCCGCATCGGCCGTATGGCATTCCGTGCTATTGCAAAAGACTTTTCTGATATCCAGGTTGTTGGTATCAATGACCTGCTGGACGCAGACTACCTGGCATACATGCTGAAGTACGATTCAGTACATGGCAACTTCGATGGTGATATCGCAGTTGACGGTAACAACCTGGTTGTTAACGGTAACAAGATTCGCCTGACTGCTGAGCGTGATCCAGCCGACCTGGCATGGGGTGACATCGGTGCTGACCTGGTTATCGAATGTACCGGCTTCTTCCTCACCGAAGAAACCTGTCAGAAGCATATCGATGCAGGCGCAAAGAAGGTTGTTCAGTCTGCACCTTCAAAAGACGGCACACCAATGTTCGTATACGGTGTTAACCACACTGACTACGCTGGTCAGGCTATCGTTTCTGCCGCTTCATGCACCACAAACTGCCTGGCACCTGTTGCCAAGGTGCTGAACGACAAGTGGGGCATCAAGCGCGGTCTGATGACGACTGTTCATGCTGCCACAGCAACCCAGAAAACTGTTGACGGTCCTTCGATGAAAGACTGGCGCGGTGGTCGTGGTATCCTGGAAAACATCATTCCTTCATCAACCGGTGCTGCAAAAGCTGTTGGTGTTGTACTGCCAGAGCTGAACGGCAAGCTGACGGGTATGGCTTTCCGTGTACCAACTTCTGACGTTTCAGTTGTTGACCTGACTGTTGAGCTGAACAACGAAGCAAGCTATGACGATATCTGTGCTGCTATGAAAGCGGCTTCCGAATCTGGCGACATGAGCAAGACTCTGGGCTACACCGACGAGAAAGTGGTATCAACGGACTTCCGTGGTTGCGGCTTCTCTTCAATATTTGATGCTGAAGCCGGTATTGCACTGGATGGCACCTTCGTCAAGCTCGTATCCTGGTACGACAACGAGTATGGCTATACCTGTAATATGCTGCGGTTTGTCGAGCACGTAGCAGCAAACTAAGCGGATCTTTTGTCCGGGAGCGGCGTTGCGAAATCAATTTGAGTGCTCACGTACTGCGTGTACGCTCCGCGCTCAAATCGATTCCGCGCCTTGCTCGCGAACAAAACCTCTCGCTTAGTACATAGACAAAAGCGTTAAGCCAGCCCGATCTTTAAAAATCGGGCTGGTGTTTTTAAATAGCAGCGACGAGTGCTGTTTGTTAAGTAAAAAAACTTAACAAACATTATTCATAAAATATTATTCAGGAGTTTCAAAATGTCTTTTATAAAACTCACAGACCTTGACCTGGCAGGCAAGCGCGTACTTATCCGTGCTGATCTCAATGTACCGGTAAAAGACGGTAAAGTAACATCAGATGCGCGTATTACAGCTTCCATGCCAACCATCGAACATTGTGCCAAGGCGGGTGCCATGGTGATGGTGATGTCACATCGCGGCCGTCCGGAAGAAGGCAAGGTGGACGAAGAAAACTCCATGCAGCCAATCGCTGATGACATGACCGCGAAACTGGGTAAAGAAGTGCGCCTGGTAAAAGATTATCTCGATAATGCGCCTGAAGTGGCGGATGGTGAAGTTGTATTGTTTGAAAACGTGCGCTTCAACGCCGGCGAAAAGAAAGACGATGAAGCCTTATCAAAAAAATATGCCGCATTGTGTGACGTGTTTGTGATGGATGCTTTCGGTACGGCTCACCGTGCCCAGGCCTCTACGCACGGTGTTGGTGTCCATGCACCCGTTGCCTGCGCAGGTCTGCTGCTCTCTAATGAGCTTGATAGCCTGGCCAAGGCATTGGCCGAACCGGCACGTCCGATGGTCGCCATTGTCGGTGGCTCCAAGGTTTCAACCAAGCTGACCGTGCTGGAAGCGCTTTCCGAGAAAGTGGACCAGCTGGTTGTTGGCGGCGGCATCGCAAACACCTTTTTGATGGCCACCGGCCACAACGTCGGCAAGTCGCTGTGTGAAGCTGACCTGGTGGATACGGCGAAAATGCTGATCGAAAAAATGCAAGCACGCGGTGCGAACATTCCGATTGCAACCGATGTGGTATGCGGCAAGGAATTCAGTGAAACTGCAGAAGCGACGCTGAAGTCGGCTGATGCAGTGGAAGACGATGACATGATCTTCGATATCGGTCCGGATTCGGCCAAAGAACTGGCTGATATTATCAGCAAGGCCGGTACTATCGTATGGAACGGTCCGGTTGGCGTATTTGAATTCGACCAGTTCGGTGAAGGCACCAAAACGGTTTCAATGGCGATTGCTGATTCTGAAGGCTTCAGTCTCGCTGGCGGTGGTGACACCATCGCGGCGATCCAGAAATACGGTATCTACGACAAAGTTTCATACATTTCGACCGCAGGCGGCGCATTCCTCGAATACCTCGAAGGCAAGACCCTGCCCGCGGTTGCGATGCTGGAAGCGCAGGCGAAGAAATAGTGGCAAGGGACGAGTGGCTAGTGGCAAGGTAAACCCTGGTGATTCCACTTGGTTAGCTGCTAACGGTTTTACTTGCCACTTGTCCCTTGCCACTCGATACTGACTGATGCGTAGAACCAAGATAGTTGCGACACTGGGGCCCGGCTCCAGTTCACCTGAAGTAATTGAGGACATGATCAGGGCGGGTGTTGATGTATTTCGACTCAATTTTTCGCACGGTACGCACGAAGAGCAACGATATCGTTACGCATTGATTCGCACATGCAGTGAAAAAGCCGGCCGTATTGTCGGTGTGCTGGCAGATCTGCAGGGGCCAAAAATTCGTACCGGCAGATTTGTAGGCGGTCGTGTGCAACTCATCAGAGGCGAGCATTTCATCCTGGATGCCAACCTTGGTGATGACGACGGTACCAACGAACGTGTTGGCATTACCTATAAAGACCTGCCCGGTGATGTCAAGCCCGGCAACCTGCTATTACTGGATGATGGCCGCGTCGAGCTTGAAGTTGTTGAAGTAAAAGGTAATGAAATCCACTGTACCGTTGGATATACCTGCGAGCTGTCTGACAATAAAGGTATTAACCTCAAGGGTGGAGGGCTGTCTGCACCGGCACTGACGGAAAAGGACAAGGAAGACATCAAGCTTGCGGCCGAGCTGGATGTTGATTATGTAGCGCTGTCATTCGCACGCTCGGCAGATGATGTAAATCTGTGTCGTGATTATGTGCGTAAAGCCGGCTGTGAGGCGGGTATCGTCACCAAGGTCGAGCGTGCTGATGCCATCGATAATATCGATGAAATCACCGAGGCATCGGATGTCATTATGGTAGCTCGTGGTGATCTCGGTGTAGAGCTGGGTGATGCTGAATTACCCGCGATACAGAAAAGCATGATCAAGAAATCGCGTAGTCTGAACAAGGTGGTAATCACCGCAACACAGATGATGGAATCGATGATCGACAACCCGATTCCGACGCGTGCCGAGGTGTTCGATGTTGCCAACGCGGTGCTGGATGGTACTGATGCGGTCATGTTGTCGGGTGAAACCGCGGTCGGGCGTTATCCGGTCAAGGTGGTGCAGGCGATGAGCCGGATCTGCGAGCATGCCGAGCTGCAGCGTGAAGCGCTGAGATCGGATCATCGCCTTAACCTTACATTTGGCAAGGTTGATGAAGCCATCGCGATGGCTACAATGTACACCGCGAATCATCTCGATGTGGCTGCGATTGCATCATTAACAGAGTCAGGCAACACAGTATTATGGATGTCGCGTATCAGTTCAGGCATACCGATATATGCACTGACCCGGCACCACAAGACGCAGCGAAAGGTGGCGTTGTACAGGGGCGTTTATCCGGTTAATGTCGAAAAAGATAAAATAGGGCCGGTTCATGTTGCGCAATGTGTAGCAGATATTCTGCTTGACAGGAATATCGTAGAAAAAGGTCAACGAATCATAATGACACGCGGAAACCTTATCGACGAAAAGGGTGCGGGGACGAACACGATGAAGATTGTCGACATCCCCGGCGAGTAGGATTTTTAAACAGAATTTTAAATCAAGAGTAAAACTATCAAGTTTTCAGGAGAACGAAAATGGCTTTAATTTCAATGAGACAGTTGCTGGACCACGCCGCCGAGAATGACTATGGCATGCCGGCATTCAACGTAAACAATATGGAGCAGGTGCATGCCATCATGCAGGCTGCTGACGAAACCAACAGCCCGGTCATCATGCAGGGTTCAGCCGGTGCGCGCTCCTATGCGGGCGAACCGTTCCTGCGCCACCTGATCAGTGCCGCCATTGAAATGTATCCGCACATTCCGATTGTTATGCACCAGGACCACGGTTCCGAGCCGGCTGTCTGCCTGCGTTCCATCCAGTCCGGCTTCAGCTCGGTAATGATGGATGGTTCCTTGATGTCAGACATGAAGACACCTGCGAGCTACGAATACAACGTAGAAGTGACCCGTGAAGTCGTGAAGATGGCTCATGCCTGTGGTGTTTCAGTCGAAGGCGAGCTTGGCTGCCTGGGTTCGCTGGAAACCGGTGAAATGGGTGAAGAAGACGGCCACGGTGCCGAAGGCAAGCTGGACATGGACATGCTGCTGACCAGTGTTGAAGAAGCGGC
>Ga0316198_10002965_pt1 | contig 10300 bp, 8 predicted proteins | sample OudBieAanoxic_MG_FD_204935 | JGI IMG/M metagenome (GOLD analysis project Ga0316198, IMG submission 204935) | Coastal sediment microbial communities from Oude Bieten Haven, Netherlands - site A anoxic | ecosystem: Environmental > Aquatic > Marine > Coastal > Sediment | place: Netherlands...
TGTGAATAACTGGGGTAGGCATGCACCAGCGATGTTAATTTCGAAACCTTCATCCGGTTCTGAACCGCTAGCGCCAGTTCATGGATAAGCTCGCCAGCGTGTGGCGCTATGATATGTGCACCAACAATACGTCCATTATCCGTCAGGATCTTTGCGATGCCCGCTTTAGCATTATCCGTTACCGCGCGATCCAGCTGGCTGACTTCAAACTGATAAACCTCGCCTTTTGCAAGCGCTTCACATTGCTCGACACTGATACCGACCTGGGCGACTTCTGGCTCACTGTATACAACAGCAGGTATCACGTCATAATTTATCTTTTTTGGTAGCTTGAAGATCATGTTAGCTATCACGATCCCGGCCTGCAATTCGGCAACATGCGTCAAAGGCATCTCTCCGGTGACATCACCACAGGCAAACACTTTTCTGTTACTGGTCTGCATCTTTCTGTTTACTTTAATTCCGTAAGCAGTGAAGTCGATACCGGCCTGGGCCAGGTTCAACGAATCAACGACAGGTCGCCGACCAATCGCTACCAGCAGCGCCTCGGCACTAAGCAACCGGCCGTCTTTTAAAGTAACCTGCTTTTTAGCTACCTGTTCTGCATCATCACTCTCAGAAACCGCGATGACCTCATTGTTTAATTCGAGAATAACACCTTCTGACACCATTACATCAGCCAATATATCAGATAGCTTTTGATCCATCCTGGGTAACAGGCGTGCTGCCAGTTCGACAATAGTAACCTCCGTCCCCAGTCGAGAATAAGCCTGTGCCATTTCGACTCCGACAGGTCCACCACCTAGAATGATCATACTTTTTGGCAAGGCCGGCAGGCTGAACATATCTTCGTTGGTAAGATATCCCACCTCATGCAGTCCTTTGATAGGAGGAATCCATGCTGATGAGCCCGTCGCAACGACAAAATGTTTCGCAGAAATTTTTGCCGCACCAACTTCGACCTGTGAATGCCCGCAAAAACGTGCTTCACCGGTTATCACTTCACAGCCCAATGCCTCGAATCGCTGACGACTATCATGGACCTGTATGGTATCTATCGCATTTTTAATTACCTGGTTGACGGCCTGTATATCAATCTCTGGCGGTTCGGAACGTATGCCCCAGCGACTGGCCTCTCGTACCACGTGGGCAACAGAAGCGCTTTTCAGTAAGGCCTTACTAGGCACACAGCCATAATGCAGACAATCGCCTCCCATGGCCTCTTCTTTGTTGATCAAAACAACATCGAGCCCTAACTGCGCGGCAACACTGGCGACAACCAGGCCGCCAGCACCACCACCAATTACTACTAAATCACGTAAAACCGCCATCAACTGGACCTGATAAAAAAATAATTATTATTCAGACAACAATGTACCGACCACGAATCGCCCGCATTGTTCACCATCTTCCACCACCTGGCACGAAGAAATGAAAGTATTCGCCTAGCAACAGCCCAAAACCTGATAATAAAAAAGGCCGGTATAAAACCAGCCTTTTAGATAGAAAATGCAGTTACCCTGGATCTATGCAATCGTTATAACACTTTACCCATCAGTGCGAATGACTTTACAAAAGCACCTGCCAGGCTAGGGTCTTTTATCATCGTCGCATAGTCACCTTTAGTAAATCGTAGTTTTCGCGATGTATAAGCGATACCCAGTTTCATTAGTCCGGGTGGTTTTATGATAAGTGATATCCAGTCATCCTTGGTTGCACGGATATCCCACTTTATGTCATCCAGCGGTGAGTTATTTATTGACGAAATCATGCCATTTTGTATAGACATGACAAATGCAGGATCATTTTCTTCGGGTAAGCCAAAGGCTACAACAGAGTTAAAACCCGCACGCTCTAAAGAGCCGGTTATTTCATCATCTGCATTCCATGCATCCTTATAGGCCTGCGCCCACTGATCTGAGAATAAATCTGCCATCTAGTAAATCCTGTTTTTAGGTCAATTTAGTTTTGGTTGTAGGAGTTTCTACGAAAAAATAGTTTTTGTCAAAAAATTCAGTAACTTCCATTTATCCTTGAAGACACAATCTAATCATGATTATTCGGAAATCTTGCCTGAAATTTCAAAAAATGACCAAAGATTCACCATTTTAATAAGATTGTCATCTTTTACATATGGTTTCTTACCCAGGATTGTATATCTGACGCACTCATTGCTCCCGCCTGCCGGGCCATTTCCCTTCCATTTTTAAAAATCACCATCGTCGGAATGCTACGGATATTTAGATTCGCGCCGATCACCTGCTCTTCTTCTGTGTTCAGTTTAGCCATACGGACATATGGCTCCAGTGCCGCTGAGGCCTGTTCAAATGCTGGTGCCATCATCTTACATGGACCGCACCAGGGCGCCCAGAAGTCGACCACAATCGGGATATCGCTGCGATTTATGTGCTTTTGAAAGTTACCAGCATGTAGTGTCACAGGGTGTTTGCTGAACAGGCCTTTTCTGCACTTACCGCAAGCAGGGCCCGCAACGAGCTTATCTGCAGGAATTCGGTTTACGGCATCACACGATGGGCACACAACATGTATTAGATCACTCATATTTATCTCATTTGAATCTGTTAATTAACTGTTATATATGGCTATTTTCATGAGATTCAAGTGGCATAACATCTATATAAACAAGCCATTTTCATAACCAGTTTCCGCGTACGATCCTCGTCAAACCGTTGGCGTATTTAGTCAATTCACACCCGAACCTCCTCGCTATTATTAGGTCATACAATAAGCGGGAGAAAACTATGTTTAATTCAAACAAGAAGCAAAACGACGTTTTAGAAAAATTTAGAATTAAGGCACATTTACGAAGCTATGTTAAAGACCCAATCGTTATCAACGAAACCCTGCTTCAGGAAGCGGTCGAAAAATTAAAGAGATTGCCTTATCAGAAAAACGATCCAACCGATTCAGTTGCCAGAGAACTTGTGCTCGAAGCATATCGATCAGGATATTTTAAACTTGATGACCTGACAGATGATGGATGCAAACTGGTCAGGCTAAGTAAACACCGACGTCATCTGCAACCATCTAGCAGTCGCGTGCCCGAGGCACAATTACTCAGAACCCGTCAATTAAGAACAAGAATTTCATAAAAACATAAAAAAAGGCTCCCGACAGGGAGCCTTTTTTATGAATGGCGGAAGAGGTGGGATTTGAACCCACGAAGGGCTATAAACCCTTGCCAGTTTTCAAGACTGGTGCTTTCAACCGCTCAGCCACCCTTCCTATATCTCGTAATTCGAGAAAGCGCGTATATTACGTGATTTCATCAAGTATTCAATAGACCTTTGAATAGATTTATAAAATAATTGCAGCATCGTCTGTCAGTATCTCTTTACACTTTATTACAGTTTCCTGACAAAGACTACTTTCATGTCATATTCCATTTGAGTGCGCCAACGTCATAACATATTGATTTATTTTGATAATTAAATTATACTTTAAAAATTACATGTCATTATGACAGCATAGTGAGGCAATATGACATTCTCAAACCGTTTCCCGATTAGCTTACAGAGCATAATCGACGCGACAGATAATGGCTTTGTTGTCATCGATAAAGACTACAACATTATTGCCGCCAACGAGGCCTACTGCAACGCCTATGCGACTGACCGTGAAAAAATTGTCGGCCAAAAATGTCACCAGGTATCTCACCACTCGGACGTTCCCTGTCACCTCAACGGTGAAGACTGTCCTCACAAAAAAGTATTTGAAACGAAAGCGCCCCACCAGGTTTTACATATTCATTACGATAATAATAATGAAGAAGAGCATGTCCGCATTAAAGGCTCTCCGATTTTTGGTATGGATGGCGAAATGTTTCTCGGTGAAGCTGTATTTCCTATCGCGAAAACAGATGAACTGGGTTGCGATCAACAGCGAATGCTTGGTACCTCACCCGCCTTCCTCGCCTGTATCGAAGAAATGTCGGGAGCTGCAGCATCAGATGTACCGATACTGCTGAACGGTGAGAGCGGTGTAGGTAAAGAGCTGGCAGCCAAGTTCATTCACAATAAGTCACACCGTAAAGCGCATCCCTTTATTTCGATTGATTGCACCTCGATTTCTGAAGGGATTTTTGAGAGCGAGCTATTCGGCCACGAACGCGGCGCATTCACTGGTTGTGTTGGCCGTAGACATGGGCTGATCGAGTCGGCCGAGCATGGCACACTCTTCCTTGACGAGATCGGTGAGGTCCCACTAGCGTTACAGGGGCGCTTGTTACGCGCACTGGAAACAGGTTATTACAGACGATTAGGTGGCCGTGAAGACCTGCACGTCGATGTACGCATCATCTGCGCTACACATAACAACTTACGCCAGATGGTGGATACCGGGACCTTTAGAGCAGATTTATATTATCGTATTGCGGGGATATCGATTACCATCCCGCCTCTGCGTGAACGGCGAACAGATATCGCTCCCCTGGTCAAGGCGATGCTGGAAAAGACCAGGTCACAAAATGGTTCTGTTAACCGTATCTCCGATGAAGCACTAGAAATACTGCAGCAATATGATTACCCTGGAAACATCAGAGAACTTTATAACATACTACAGAAAGCTGCCGCTGTATCGAGCAGCGGCCTGATAACCAGCGAACAGTTACAACTCAATAGTTTTGCCAACGTATACATCAACCCGCTCGCCGATCGTCGTAAACATTCTCGCGATCTGAAATCCAACACCCCAAGCACAAACCGCTCATTAACCGATGTAGAAGCGACACATATCGAATCACTGCTGCATCAGCACGGTGGTCACCGCGCAAGAGTTGCTGAAGAACTCTGCATCAGTGAGCGTACTCTTTATCGCAAGTTAAAACAGTACAACCTTCAGGATGTCGGTAAAAACAAGGTTTAATATAAAATTATTACACATATTTAGTTCAGGAATTCTAATCAGAGCATAAAAAAGCCCGGTTCATCCGGGCTTTTTTATTGAAAATGCATCATTATTCAAGCTTTTCGATCCCCAAAAGCTTGAGAATGTATTTTTCGTACAACGGCTCTGAAGTTCCTTTCTTCATCTTTCTGATGAAATATTTCTCAAAAGCAATTTTTGCTAAATGCACCCACTTACCTTTTTTGAACCATGCCACATTGCGTGGTGGAATCTGAGGTATCGCGACAAACGCCGCACCGGTATCACCCATATCAGCAAGACAGATCGCGTTCCATGTCGCGGTGGTATTCGGTGTATTACCTTTCAATTCGTCGGCGATATTATGCACGATTGATGTCACCATCGATTCGATCATATAACCTGTCTTCGGCGTACCGGTAGGTACGGGTGTTGGCTCAACTGGCGGTATCGCGATACAGACACCAGCAGAGAAAATGTTTTTATAAGTCGGGTTACGATGCAGTTTATCTACCATCACAAAACCACGAGGGTTACATAAATCTGGCACTGCCGCGACTGCATCCACACCTTTAAACGCCGGAAGCATCATAGCAAAACTGAAGTCTATCTCATGCTGTTTCGCCGTTTCACCTGCTTCATTTAACTCGTCAACAAACAGTTTACCCTCTTCAACTTTCGTCGTTTTGGCATTAGTCACCCATTTAATGTGGTGATTACGCAACTCGCTTTCCAGCATTGATTTCGAGTCACCTACTCCACCCAGGCCCAGGTGCCCGATATAGGGCTCTGAAGTGACATATGTCATCGGGAACTTGTCGCGTATTTTACGTTTGCGTAGATCCGCATCTACGATGAAGGCAAACTCGTAAGCCGGCCCGAAACAGCTGGCAAATGGCATGGCGCCGATGACTATCGGACCGGGATTCTTCAGTATTTCCTGGTATTTATCCCATGCCTTTTCAGCATGATCTGTAACACAGACAGATTCAGTGAACCCTTCCGGACCAGATCCCTCAACTTCTTCAAATGCGAGTCGCGGACCGGTGGCTATGATCAGGTAGTCATAGTCAACTGATTCACCATTTGCCAGTTCAAGCTTGCTGGCAGATGCATCGATTTTATCAACGCGCTGAGCGATAAAATTAATGTTCTTTTTCTTCAGATATTTCTCGATCGGAATACTGATTTCTTTACGTTCACGCCAACCCACGGCAACCCAGGGGTTAGACGGTACGAATTGAAAATCTTCCTTCTCGTTGATAACTGTGACTTCATGTTTCTTGCCGACTGCAGCTTTCATCTCATAAGCCGCAGGCATACCACCAGTCCCTGCACCCAAAACAACGATGTGCGCCATAACAAACCCTCCCAAGAGTTGATAATATCGATCTGTCTTTTTAATTTATAGCGAAGATATTTCCGATACTGAACTTGATCTTCTATGACATAGATACTGACAGATTATAGTGACAGTGTTATGAGCTAACATTGATAATTGTCAGGTTTTTTAGTGCCAATATGGCATGTTTGAAACTTGAATTTTCACCCCTATATTATCTAGTAATTCCGTAAATGACAGCAGCGTGATGAAACCTTCATCTATATTTCAGGTCTCATCTCTAGCTAAATTGATTAAAATATGATCATTTACATAAACAACTTAAATACACCGTTTAGCAGTAAACAATGCTAAGATTATTTGCAACCAAAACTAGTTAAATTTGATTAAAGGTAAAACTATGCAATCTATATCAACCGCTCGTTCAGAAACACAGATACTTGCGACCAACAAGGTTTTAAAGAATACCTATGCCCTGCTCGCCCTGACATTACTCTTCAGTGCGGCAACGGCTGGCGTCTCAATGACATTAAATCTGCCCTACTTCGGACTGATGTCGCTGGTAGGTTATATAGCACTGCTGTTCTTGACCGCTAAATTCCGGGATAGCGGCTGGGGCATATTCTTCGTATTTATGCTGACAGGCTTTATGGGATTAACCCTGGGGCCAATCCTTAATGCATACCTTGCTACCGCAAATGGTTCACAGCTCGTTATGACAGCATTGGGTGGCACCGGCGCAATATTCCTTGCCCTGTCTGGTTATGTCCTGACTAGCCGCAAAGATTTCAGCTTTATGGGTGGTTTCCTGATGGTTGGCATCATGGTCGCTTTCCTTGCCGGCCTGGGAGCCTTCATATTCAACATGCCTATACTGTCTCTTGCGGTATCTGGGATGTTCGTATTACTGATGTCAGGTATGATCCTGTACCAGACCAGTGAGATCATTCATGGTGGTGAGACTAACTATATTATGGCGACTGTTTCACTGTACATCAGTATCTATAACCTGTTCCTGAGTCTGTTGCATATTCTGGGATCATTTTCTGGGAATGATTAGACTCATCATATGAGTTGAATTTAAAAAAGCCTCGTTTCTACGAGGCTTTTTTTATGGTTCATTGTTTGGCATTTACGGTTGGTTATTAGTTAGAGCTTGCGGTATTCGCACCGCGGGCGAGTCACTCTTTTGCTACAGCCCAAAAGAGTAACCAGAAAAGGCCGTCCCGATCCGTTTGCCCCGAAACAAGCATTCGGGGTGCCTGAATCTGCAGCCGTTGCCAACGAGCCCGCCTTGACGCGCTATCCCTGCGCGCAAGGCTAACAGGCCACTCACGATGATTTTTGCTCTACCAACGGCAACAGATTCAGCAAACGAAATGGGAGTTAATACAGAGAAGCAAAAACAAAAAAAGCAAAAACCAGTAAACGAAAGCACAGGTCATAGTTGAGTATGACTGTAGCAATTAACACCGTTTTTCGCTTTTTTTGACTTACCTTCCACCTCCACAAGCCATCGAGGCAGTGCCGTTATCATGGGCTTTCTGTGAAAACTGTCTGAGCGCTATCTGCGAGTTTTTTCACAGCATGATGACGGCACTGAATCGATGGGCACCCCTGTGCTCTTTACAGCGGCGTAGTGGTCGTGGCGGCCTTTTTTGGGTACTTTTTTGGGCTGTAGCAAAAAAGTGCCTCGCCCGCGGTGCGAGAACCGCAATGCCTAAGGAAATATAAGCAGTAAATGCCAACCAACAAGTCACTAAAAAAATAACAGAAACAAAAAAGCCTCGTAAAAACGAGGCTTTTTTTTAATTCAACTCAACAGAGTCTTATCATTACAAAGCATACGCCATCAAATGGTAAAACATCAATCCAGATGCTCCATCCGAATCCGAACTACCTCACCTTGCACTGACGATAAACCCTCGACTGCGGAAATCGCCTTATTAACATTTGATTCAACACACTTCTGTGTAAGCATGACCAGATGTACCGTGTTCTCTCCAGTCGCTGGCTCTTTCTGAATGACCGCTTCGATACTGATACTGTTCTTGGCGAATGTGTCTGATACTTCAGCCAGAACGCCAGGATGATCTTCAGCCACCATCCGCAGGTAATAAGCCGACTCGACATCATCGATGGCAAGTATTGGTGTATCCCTGATTGCATCACCCTGAAAACCCAGTAGTGGAACCTTGTGATGCAGTGGTGCATCGATGGTTCTCACCGTATCGATGATATCGGCAACCACTGCTGAAGCGGTAGGCTCTGCGCCAGCGCCAGCGCCATAATATAAAGTTGGGCCAACAGCATCCCCCTGCACCAGTACCGCATTCATTACACCATCGACATTCGCGATCAGGCGCTTTTCAGGGATGAGTGTAGGATGCACACGTAGCTCGATACCTTTTTCTGTTCTACGCGTGATACCCAGATGCTTTATACGATAGCCCAGTTCTTCAGCATAGTTAACATCTTCCGTCGTGATTTTACTGATACCTTCTGTATAGGTTTTATCAAACTGGAGTTCGATACCAAACGCCAGTGAAGCGAGTATTGTCAGCTTATGCGCTGCATCGATACCTTCTACATCGAAAGTAGGATCAGCTTCGGCATAACCCAGTTCCTGTGCTTCTTTGAGCACATCAGCAAAATCACGCCCTTTATCGCGCATCTCTGTCAGGATAAAGTTGCCTGTACCATTGATGATGCCCGCGACCCACTGAATCTTGTTTGCAGCCAGGCCTTCACGCATAGCTTTGATGATAGGTATACCGCCAGCGACGGCTGCCTCGTAGCACACACTGACACCCTGTGCAGCTGCCGCTTTCATTATCTCGGGGCCATGCGTCGCGATCAATGCTTTATTCGCAGTAACGACATGCTTGCCGTTGGCGATGGCTTTCAAAACCAGGTCTTTTGCTAAGGTATAACCACCGATGAGCTCAACTACGATCTCAACTTCAGGATCGTTGACTACCTCAAAAGCATCTTCCGTCAGTTTCGTCGTTGCTGGATCGACAATGTTCTGTGACGCTATATCCAGTCCGGCAACGTGAAAGATCTCAATGCCACGCCCCAAACGAGCCTCAATCTCATCGGCATTTCTTATTAGTACCGTGGCGGTTCCACCACCGACTGTTCCCAGACCCAATAGACCAACTTTAACTGCGCTCAAGACCGCCTCCTAAAAAAACCTGTATTCGAAAGCCGCATATTCTACTGCATTCGCCATATAACGTGTAACATATGTCATCCCAGTCACTAAACTTATACGATGAAATGAAGTTTGCTCAAGATAGCCAGGAAGATGGCTATGTCATCACTGCTTATGATGCTAACAGCGTTTCGATAAACGCTAAGAAATTCAGCCAGAGCCTGGTGGTCGCCAGTACCCGGCTACATGAAAACTGGGATATCGCTGACATCGAACTGCTCACCTCAAGTCATATAGAGCTGGTTTTATCCTTTCAGCCTGAGCTGATCATTATAGGCACCGGAAACAGTCTTGTTTTCCCGGCAGTTGAGATTTATTCCGGTATAATCGAGCATGGTATCGGTGTTGATTTCATGGATACCGGCGCCGCCTGCAGAACCTATAACATCCTCATGAGCGAGGGTCGTGACGTGGTCGCCGGGCTGATCTTATAATTAACTGACCTGTTTTCATCAAGAAGATGAGACTTCCACTCCTCGACAATTGCTCCTGCATTGTTCTACGCACGGGCTTGCTGCCCTAATACTCACGCCCCCTTATCATCACCGCCACGGATAGCGAAATGCAAATAAATTGGCTGGAACACTTTTTATCACCCAAAAAAAAGCAGATACAAATGTATCTGCTTAATACTATCCTATGCTGGGCTGTCATCAAGCCACCCTGTCACAGCAAAACGAGTTATTATTCTTGGAACAATAACTCTTCTGTGAAGCCCTGATTTTCCAGTATTTTACGTAATTGTTTTAATGCATCCATCTGGATCTGGCGAACACGCTCGCGCGTTACCCCCAGCTCTTTACCTACATCTTCCAGCGTCGTACGCTCATGGTTATTCAGGCCAAAGCGACGAACCA
>Ga0316198_10002967_pt1 | contig 10299 bp, 7 predicted proteins | sample OudBieAanoxic_MG_FD_204935 | JGI IMG/M metagenome (GOLD analysis project Ga0316198, IMG submission 204935) | Coastal sediment microbial communities from Oude Bieten Haven, Netherlands - site A anoxic | ecosystem: Environmental > Aquatic > Marine > Coastal > Sediment | place: Netherlands...
ACTAACAAAATAAACACAAAGATATTATCTGCTTGTAAATACAACATACGCGCTACGTTGAAGTACATATAATGGAAGTATAAACGGAAGTAATTCTTGCGCACATTTGAAAACAGTTCGTTTAATGTAACGGGCATTGCTCGTTCAATGTTATCTTCCCCATACACTAACTCTTTGCGAAATGCCGCTTCAACTTTTTGGTTATTAAATTCTAACCCTGGTAACTTAATACCTATCAATGCTAATAAACCAGTGCCAAAGATTGACCAAAATAACGCTGCATAGAAGAGAGGATGTGCAATTTTACCAACTATTGGTAACTCAGATACATATTCAGATAGGCTCCAGAGTACAGGTAAGAAAGCAAATAATGTCATTATAGCTTCTACTAATGCCACTCCAAGATTTTCCATAATAGAGGCAAAACGCATCGTATCTTCTTGAATACGTTGTGATGCGCCTTCCACTTTCCTTAATTTAAGCCAATGCTCAGTGTAATAATCATTCATAGCTGTACGCCAGCGAAAGATATAATGGCTGACCAAGAAACGCGTCGCAACGAAGATGAAAATAGCTAAGAAAGCTATTTCTCCAAATACAATCAACAAATCGAATAATTGCCCAGTTGCTGCATTAACGGCTTGTGTTTCAACCGCTTCTGTCGGTGCATCACTGCTAACAGGTTTTAATAATGATTGAATTAAATCAAAGAAGGGACGGCGCCAATTATTAATCGCAACCGACACTTGAACTGAGAAGTAAGTCGAAAACAAGATGGTTGATGAGCCAATAATTGACCACCACTGCCACTTATGAGGAGATATCTTGAACCAAGCAACTGCAAACAAAGCTGTACATGCAAAGTAGTAACCGTAAAACAGGAGGAATGAATCTGTCACGAAATGCTTTAAGCCAATAACAGGTTCTGCGTTTGCAATATCAAGACCTAGCAAAGCGGACATCTGTTCATTGTACCCATACCAAATAGCGCAAGTAAGTCCGGAAAATATCAATACAGAGATGAAAAAAATCTTAGGATCGGGAAAAAAGGATTTAAACATAGGTGAGTAGGCTCTTATAATTTTGTAGTGATTGTATAGGGTTAGGTTTGGCATCATTGCATTTTCAATAAAAAAGATAAACAAGTACTCGCCACTAATAAATTAATAGTGGTTTAAGAAATAATCAGTTAATTAGGTAGATCCATGTCGATACTTTCCGTTATAAGGTGTGTTAAATGGCGCTACTTTATTCAATTTAAGGTCATCGACTTTTTGTTACCATGGATCATGTCTATTAGTAAAAATTCAGTGATGTAGAGGCAAGGTGTTAATCGATGTAAATCAAGATATCGCTGGTTAATATATGCAATTACATGTTATGTTATAACGTAACAATAATTTTGGCTGCGGTATGCTTTTTTGTTGTCGTCAATATGTCACTAACTTGAATTTACTAGAATATGGTCCTTTGCATAGAATGACTATTCAGTTGGTTTACTCCTGACATATTTATCCGTTAAACAAAATAATTGTGTGAATAAGTAAGCAATTACTCATGCAACTTATTGAATTTATTTTTATAAACTAATTTTTAGAATAAAGATAGATGAAGCAAACACAGACAAGTTGTTATTCAATAATTATATTTTTAGGAAATAAATAAAAGAGATCCTTATGATTATTCATTCTAGTGTTGCCGCTGATTCTGTTGAAAAAAAATCTTCATATTCTATTGATATTGAATCGAGTATTTTGACTGATATCTACAGTCCTAATCAAAATATTGCGATATGGAAGCGAACATTGCCCGCAGAGGTTGTCGAAGCTGTTGATGAAATGCTCTGCGTACGAAAAGCATTAGCATTAGTAAAATGTGTTTCCCCTGCCAATGCTGCTGAATATATTCAAGATAAGTTATCTGGTTATGATTGTGCTGAGGCATTAAGTGAAGATATTGCGCTGATAGTCGATATGTTCTGCTGCCTATTTGATGTAGAAGAAGCTGGATTACGACTCACGATGTTAGATAGTGCAATGTGCCCTAAATTCCATGTAGACCAAATTCCATGTCGCCTAGTGACAACTTATAAAGGGATTGCTACACAATGGTTAGATAACAAAGATATTGACCGCAGTAAATTAGGTCGAGCTAGTGTAGGTATTGCAGACGATTTGTCAGGTTTATTTATTAATGATCTCGCTATACAACAGATGTGTGCGGGCGATGTCGCATTGCTCAAAGGAAGCGGTTGGGAAGGTAATGAAAGCATGGGATTAGTGCATCGTTCTCCTGCATTAGCGTTCAATGAACGACGATTACTGCTGACATTGGATTTGCTGTAAGAGCATCGTAGTATCGCTAACATTCTTGAAAAAGCCGCACATGCTCCTGCTATTCGTTATCGGATTAAAGAGCGTGGGTTTATTCCATAAATTTTATGTCGAGTTAGTGTTGTTAGATACAAAGACGCTAACACTGGTTAGCAATGAAAATTGTTTATATCACTAGGCTGATCGTCATTTACAGGGCACTCGTTTTCGGCACAAATCAAACATACCCAGTCAATGATGTTTTAGGGTCTGTTGATCTTTCAAGTTTGTTTTTGCAACGAATTGCTGGCTTTTTATACAAGGCTAAGCTTGTGACGTGTGGTTATTCCCAATAAATAATCGAAACCGCAGTAGAAATAGTCAGCAAACGTTGCCTTACGGTGAACAAAGTTTAAATGGGAAAAGATCAAGTCCCTAGTATATGCAAATCAACAAGTGGATGGTAAAACTGCTTAAGCAATGTGATTACAGTTCGACGTTTAGTAGGACTCATTACATAAAGTAGATATCATTACTTATATGTATAATTAGGCTTCAAATTGAGAACAGTTAATATGTTCACAAAATACCAACAGGCAATATGCTTGAGGTATCTAAAGTATAGCACTGGGCTTATCCAATGTTTGATCTGTCTGTAAACCAACTATTTGTCCAAGGTTATAGGAGAATTATTAATGAGCTTTGAAAATCAACCGATTTTAGGGGTTCCAACTAATATTATTACGGGGTTTCTTGGCGTAGGGAAAACGTCAGCGATTTTGAACCTGCTTGCGAATAAACCAGAGGGCGAACGTTGGGCCGTATTGGTGAATGAGTTTGGTGAGATTGGAGTCGATGGTAGTTTGTTGCACGGCCAACAAATTGATAAGCAGCAAGTATTTATCCGTGAAGTCTCGGGTGGTTGTATGTGCTGCGCGGCTGGTTTACCCATGAAAATTGCACTTAATCAGTTGCTATTGAATGCGAAGCCAGATCGTTTATTGATTGAACCAACAGGATTAGGTCATCCAAAAGAGGTAATGGAAGTATTAACTTCAGCTCATTATCGTGACGTATTGTCACTACAAAAAAATATTACTTTAGTTGATGCACGTAATTTATCTAACGCGAGATATACCAACCATGAAACGTTTAATCAACAAATTTCAATTGCTGATACTGTGGTCGGTAACAAAGTCGATCTTTATCAACAAGAGGATTTAGACAAATTAACCGCTTATGTCGCAAGAGTGAGTCGCCCCAATACGAGAATAATATTGGCAGAACATGGCGCCTTTTTGCTCGCAGAACTTGAAGGCGATACCATTATTCAGGAAAAACCTACGCATCATGAACACAACCATGATCATACCCATAGCAAACCAATTGCCTCAGAGGCGACTATTCCAGAGAGTGGCATGCTTAAAGCGATCAATGAAGGTGAAGGTTTTTCTAGTATAGGATGGCGTTTCTCATCTAATAAAGTATTTGATCATAAGAAGCTAATCCTGTTGTTAACAGAACTGAAAGTTGAGCGCATGAAAGCCGTTATGATTACCGATAAAGGTCTTTTTGGCTACAATTTCGCTGCAGACCAATTTACTGAAGTTGTATTAGATGAGTGTTCAGAAAGCCAACTTGAATTGATCGATAATACTATTGATAAGTCTTTTGAAATACAATTATTAAAATGTATCAAGTGATTCTAAAGCCTGAACTTACTAATAAGCTTATCATTACATTATTAAAAATAAGTAAGTTATAATTTCATTCATTATTTATCTAAAGATTCGATTATGCCTAAACCATTAAATCAAGCTGCGACACTTAAATATCTTTCTGCGTATTCGCCAAAGGTGCAAACTCAAATACAGACCCTACTTGAACAAGATAAATTAGGAGAGTTTTTATTAAAAAAACACCCTGATCAACATACTATTAATAATGACAAATTATTGCGTGATTATGTAATGGATATTAAGAATCGTTATTTACGCAAGTCATCACCGCTTAGCAAAATTATCTATGATAAAAAAATTCATGTAGTGAACAACGCACTGGGTTTACATACTTTTGTTTCAAGAGTGCAGGGTAGTAAATTAAAAAGTAAAAACGAAATTCGTGTGAGCGAAGTTTTTAAAGTGGCACCAGAACCTTTCTTAGAGATGATTGTGGTACATGAGTTAAGTCATATTCGTGAGAAAAATCATGATAAAGCTTTCTATCAATTGTGTGAGCATATGTTGCCTGATTACCATCAATTAGAGTTTGAAATGCGCTTATATTTAACTCAGTTAGAATTGAAGGGGGGGATTTATTAGGTTACTTTCTGAACTCTATCATAGTGTTGCGTTAACGGCAGGCAAATGCCAATCACACTAATTAACTGATCTATTTTACTTGTTAAAATAACTTATTTCTTCGTTGTAACTTTCGCAAAGGAAACAACCATTTAGTTCAATTTTCGCCTTGAACTAAGTCATTTTTCCTGCGCAAAATTTAGAACACATTATTTAATGTAATCGGTATAACTAAATTAGTATAAATTAGCCAAAGCTCATTAAAACGAAGCTAATTGGCCACTTAGTGGTTCATTCTTAAGTGATCTTTTAATTGCGCCATCCCTTGATCTATTGTGACTAATGCTTGGTAGTTAAAGTCTTGTTTTGCTGCACTTATATTAAAGTAGTGGCTTGTGGATAGTTGCTTTGCTACAAAACGAGTCATGATCGGTTCATTAGCGTTTCCTGTGCGTAAGTACCACCATTCTAATAGGGTGCCCACCACGTAAGCAAGTTGACTCGGAACTCTGGCGCTTACTTTGGGTAAATTTGCTGCTGATAATATTTTATTTAGCATAGTCGCCATTAAAATGGGTTCATCGTTACTTAAAAAGTACGCTTTTCCTGCACACTGTGAATTTTTTTTATTCAATTCTACTGCGGCAAGAAGATGGGCATAAACGGCATTATCAATATAAATAGTATCTACTAATTTATCTATTTTACCCACTAGTTTTAACTTACCTGCCTTAGCGCGATCAATTACTCTAGGCACTAAATGCGGATCGTATGGCCCCCAAATAAGATGTGGTCTCAAGGCAACTGTTTTTAAATTTTCTGTATTTTGTTGTAGTACTTTCTGCTCAGCGACGGCTTTCGATAAGCCATAAAAATTAAGGAATTGTTTTGCGTAAGGCTGGGATTCATCAATATTAGCTTCATCTTCTCCGCTAAAAGTAACACTGGGTGTGCTGGTATAAACGAGTCGCTTAATATTGTTTATTCGGCATGCTTCAATAACATTCTCTGTACCCAGTACATTGGGAGTGAAGTAGCTTTTTTTATCTCCCCAAACACCGGCTTTTGAGGCAACATGAAATACAAGGGAGCAACCTTGCATCGCTTCAGTCAATAATTGTTTATCTTGCAAATCACCTTGAATTAATGTCACACCAAGTGCTTGCAGATGCGGGTAATGGCCACGAGCAAACCCAACCACGTTTATATTTGCAGCGCGTAAATAACGGCATAATGCCGTCCCTAAAAAGCCACCTGCGCCGGTAACGAATACACAATTAACCTGCTCGCTAAGTTCTGTTAGGGTAAATTGCTGTTGAGGGTGAAGGTCAGAAAAGAGAAGGGGAGTTATCGCCATAATTTATCTCGTTGTCGCTAGTAGTTAACTAAGTGTGCCGTATGGAATCTAGTCAATTTGTTGCTGTGCCCATATTGCTAATTTCTCTCTGAATATTTTAGCATTATGGCGAATATCCATTGGAAATTTTTTATGAATATAAAATAGCTCAATACCTTGTGTATGTGTATGTTGTTTCGATATTTCTTGTAACTCATGAAATAAACGCGCTGAATCGTAAGTATTGCTACTTTCAACTTCAATACAAATAGCAGGGGTGACTTTATTATCAATAACAACCGCAACTAGTGCACTACGTTTAATGCTCTTATGTGTATTAAATATACGCTCACAGGGGATAGAATAATAAAGCTTGTTGCACTCAAGGTGGTTAGACAAAACTTGATGAGCCTTACGTCCACACATCCATAACTTACCTTGGTCGTCCAGATAACCTAAATCGCCCATACGGTGACGTACACTGTCGCCATCTTTAATTTTAGCTTGTGTTGTTGCTTGTTGACGATGGTAATAGGCTGAACTAACCTGTGGACCTTTTACTACAATCTCCCCTATTTCAAAGGGGGCTAGTATTAACTGATTGTGCCATGTATCTATGTTTTGCTCAGTGTTCTTAATGATTTTTATGTCAACATGCTCAATCGCATGGCCAACGCAAATCCCACCACCTTGCTCGGTAATGTTAGTGGTCGTTAATAATTGCTGGCTACCAATTTTACTGATTGGTAATGATTCTGTCGCTCCATAGGAGTTAATGACCTCTGCATCGCCGCTTAACATTCGACTGAATAGATTAATCGCATTTAAAGAAGCAGGGGCTCCTGCAGAAATAACACGTTTAATGCTAGGCAAGGTGTGTTGTTGTTTTTTCCCAGCTTGCCCTAACACGTCTAATAAAGCAGGGTTAGCAAACAGATTGCTACATTGATATTTTTCAATGGCGGCAAAAATATAGTTTGGGTTAGCTTTGATTGGTTGGCTTGCATCCATTTCAGGCACAATCGATGCCATACCTAAGGCCGGGCCAAATAGTGAAAATAATGGAAAAGTAGCTAAGTCGGCTTCACCAGGTTGAATTTGGTAATCATTTTTTAACACGCTGATTTGAGCTTCAAACATGCTATGGCTATAAACCACCCCTTTAGGCGTTCCAGTGCTACCGCTGGTAAATAAAATAGCGGCCAATTGATGAGGGTTAAGTTGCAGCATTGAGTAGGGTTTGCTGCGAGGATATTTTTTTAATAAACTCGATAGTTGAATACCTCCAAAAATAGCCGGACCATTAACATTAATAACATGTTTAATGGTTTGCTTACCCCATGAAAAAAGTAATCGTGCAAGGTGTGCTTTTGGAATGCCGATAAAAGCATCGGGTTGTGACTCTTCAAAGCATTGTTTGAGATTGTTAACGCCCATTCCAGGGTCGACTAAAATCGGTACAATACCGGCTTTAAATAATGCAAAAGTGAGATTAAAAAAAGCGATACTTGGGGTGACCATTAATACTGCTTTATCACCTGCTTTAAGGCCTAACTGGTTTAGCGCATAGGCAATATCATCACTTTGTTGGTGTAATTCTGCAAAGTTTAATTGTTGGTAACTCAACCCTTTAATGGTCTTTTTTTGTACACTAACTGCAAGATTTTCAGGAAACTTTTTTGATGCTACGGCTAAGTGGCGACATAAGTTTCCTTTGTTACTTTTATGATTTTTATTGGATCTTTTGTATGCTTTACGTGCATTGGACATTTATGGGTTCTTATTCATAAATGTTTTCACTATATCGACCACTTCATTACTTGCGTCTTCAAGAATGTAATGACCGCAATCTGCGAATTCGTGCACCTGTGCCTGTGGCATTTTTTGTTTCCAAACACTTAAAAAGTGTTTATCAAAAACAAAATCCTGTAATCCCCAACAAATGACAGTTGGAATATTCTGAAATTGTTGTAAACCTGCATCAATACTTTCCACTAATTGGTAATTACGATGATGCGGTAATAGTGGAATATCTTGTACAAATCGTAGTGTTGAAATACGGTTTTTCCAAGAATTGAACGGTGCGACATAGGCTTTACGAATTTCACTAGGCATTTTATTGCGCTTTACACCTACGTATGAAGCGACTGATGAGAATGCATTAAAGCCACGTACAAGTATTGTGCCTAAATAAGTGTTTCTACAAATCCACAAAGGGATCGGAAATTTTTTCGCCTTCGGTAAATTAAATGCAGCTGTATTTAAAATAACTAATCGTTTAATTCGCTCTGGGTGACGCGCTGCATAACCCATTCCTATCATGCCACCCCAGTCATGCACGACTAGAGTAATATTTTCTTTTATATTAAGACTATCGAGTAAGGTTTCAAGGTCATCGATACGTTGTGCCAGAGTATAGTCATAGTCTTTATCCGATGGTTTGTCTGATAAACCACAACCGATATGATCTGGTACAATGCATTGATATTGCGTACTTAACGCGCTGACTAAATTTCGGTAATAGAATGACCAACTAGGGTTACCATGCACCATTACAACCGGTTCACCAGAACCTTCATTTAAGTAATGGTACTTTTGACCATTTAGATCTAAAAAATTGCGTTTGAAGGGCAATAAATTATCAAGACTCATGTTACCACTCCAATCCAAGCATCATACAATTCAAACCACTGCCTATTCCTAAGAAGCTGACATTATCACCTTTTTGTAGGAACCCTTGTTCATCTGCTAATGCAGCCGTAACAGGTAGTGATACAGTACCCATGTTACCAAGGTATTGATAAGTCGGAAATTCTTTTTCCACGGGAATATTTAATGCAGCAAGTACCTGCTTTTGATTGGCAGAGCCAACTTGATGACAAATCACCTTATTGACACTATCTACAGTCCATTGTTGCTGTGTCAAAAAGTGTTGCCAAGTATCAAGCGCTAGGGCCACACCTTCTTTAAGAAGCGGGACTGCATTGGTACGCATAAATTCTCGATGTAATTTAAGACCAACTTCTTGTAAGCCCCATTTACATAAATCATGATGTTGTGGAGCGGAAAGGTGGCTCGCACCTAATAGTTTATGTTGACGCTGATTATCTAATTGCAATGTGCCATCCGTCAGCAATACTGCTACCGCACCAGAGCCGCCGGTTAAAGTGGCCAATGATTGTGAAAAATTTTGAATAGTAGGATTAGAGATCATATTGTCGATAGTGATATCAACAATATGTCGTGCTGATTCACAAGAGACAACTAAACCCGCTTTTATTTGGCCTAATTCAATACGATTTGCGATGTCTAAAATACCCGATAACACACCTAAACATGCGTTACTAATATCGTAAATAGCGGTACTTTTATTAACACCTATTTCAGCAGCGATTCGACAAGCTGTAGCGGGCTCATGTTGATCGCGGCATACGCCCGTATAAACGACCGCTCCAATATCTTCTACATTAATACCTGTTTCATTTAATGATTTTTTTGCTGCTTCAATGGCACCATCTGATAGGCGATGGTCACTTGGCCACCACCGTCTATCTTCAATGCCAGTTAAGGCAGCGAGTTGACCAGCTGGTATACGTAATTTTTGATATAAAGGCGCAAGACGAGCTTCTAAATCTTTACTTGAAACGATTTCTGGGGCTAATTCATAAGCCATACTATTGATATAAACGCGGGAATATTTCATTAAGTTGTAATTTTTCTCATTAATGCTTCAAAAAGGACCAATTTAATCAACCCTTAAACCGGAGGCGTAGGTTACCGTATATTCTGAGTTTAACAAAGTCCAATCCTAAAGTGACCGCTAAATACTGGTAATTTTAATAAAAATTAGCTTGTTTTAAGCTTTTAACGGTTTGTTTTTGTTTATATAACTTAACCATTGGCGAGAAATTTTCATTTTTTCATCAATATAATTAGCAACAGGTAAGCTTTCTTTATTTATTTTGCTTGCTAAAATCTCTGCTAATAAAGGCGCGCTGCACAATCCACGAGAACCTAATCCCGTCAATAGATAAGCATTGGGTAACGATGTTACAGGGGCGGTGACAGATTCATTCATCTCGTAGTTATTTTTAAGGCTATCATAATCGGTTAATTCACCTACATAGGGGAAATGGTCTCGAGTTGTACAGCGTATCGCAGTATGGGCTTGATCATTTAACACAATGTTATCTACCCAAGCTTTATTGGCAATGCATTTTTTTAATTTTTGATGATTATCGTTTTGTTCTTCTTCACGATAGCCATTATCACTATCATGACGCTTAAATGTTGCTCCCATACAATGTTGTGCCGCTATTGCAGGTGTTAGATAACCCTCATGGCACAGGGG
>Ga0316198_10002968_pt1 | contig 10299 bp, 10 predicted proteins | sample OudBieAanoxic_MG_FD_204935 | JGI IMG/M metagenome (GOLD analysis project Ga0316198, IMG submission 204935) | Coastal sediment microbial communities from Oude Bieten Haven, Netherlands - site A anoxic | ecosystem: Environmental > Aquatic > Marine > Coastal > Sediment | place: Netherlands...
CGTGACAGCTCCAACCGGTTCGGGGAAGACGTTGATCGCGGAGGCCGCTATCGAGATCGCGTTGGCCGCCGGGAAACGGGCGTTCTACACCACACCGATCAAAGCCCTTTCCAACCAGAAGCACCGTGATCTGGTCGCCCGGTATGGAGAGAGCGGAGCCGGACTCCTCACCGGCGACAACAGCCTGAACGGCGAGGCTCCCGTGGTGGTCATGACGACCGAAGTGCTCCGCAACATGATCTACTCGGACTCGGATGCGCTCAACGGGCTCGGTGTTGTGATCTTGGATGAAGTCCACTATCTACAGGATCGGTACCGCGGCTCAGTCTGGGAGGAGACGATCATCCATCTGCCGGCCGATATTCAGCTTGTCAACCTGTCGGCGACGGTAGCTAACGGTGAGGAGTTCGCTGGATGGATGAGGGCGCGCAGAGGTACGACTGAGCTCGTTGTCGAGGAACAGCGTCCCGTTCCGCTCGAGTCGATGTACCTTTTTCGTGACCGCTATCACGGTGACGCTGTCGAGTGGTTCCCGGTCTTTGGCAAAGACGGCCTACGGCCCAACCCGCGTGTTGTCAGCCTCCTGCGCAAAGGCAGAGGTCGACAGCGCCGCTTCGCGACGCCGCGACGACTCGAGGTGTCTGAGGCGTTGCTCGCCGCAGGAATGCTGCCTGCGATCTACTTCATCTTCTCGCGTGTCGGTTGTGACCAGGCGGCCCGAACGGTCGCTACGGCAGGGCTCCGTCTCACGTCCGCCGACGAGCGAGAGGTGATTCGTTCGTTCGCCTCCGATGCCATTGCCCACCTCGATCCGAACGATCTCGGCGTGCTCGGCTACGAATCGTGGCTTGCCATGCTCGAGAGTGGTGTTGCTGCGCACCATGCAGGGATGGTCCCAGCCTTCAAGGAGGCGGTTGAGCAACTCTTCGCCGACGGGTACATCAAGCTCGTATTCGCCACTGAGACGCTTGCGCTTGGCATCAACATGCCGGCGAAGGCGGTGGTCCTGGAATCGTTCAGCAAGTTCAACGGCGAGTCGCATGAACTGCTCCGGGCTGGCGACTACACCCAACTCACGGGGCGTGCAGGCCGAAGGGGGATCGACGATCGTGGAACCGCCGTGATCCTCTACAGCCCCTACGTGCCGTTCAAACAGGTCGCCGAGGTCGCAGCGATGGGGAGTCATCCGCTGGTGTCTTCGTTCGAACCGTCGTACAACATGGCGGTCAACCTCGTGGCCAACTATCCCAAGGACAGGGCCCAAGAGCTGCTTCGAGCCTCGTTTGCCCAGTTCAGCGTTCAAGAACGGGCGCGTCGGCTCGACGAGCGCATCGCAGAACGGGAGGCCGAGGTGGTGCGATATCTCGCAGCGGCTCAGTGCGAACGAGGCGACGTCGAGGCGTACGCTGCGGCGCCATTTGGATCGGACGAGGGAGTGGATGCCACGCGGGTTTTCCTCGACGGGCTCGACTCGGGAGATGTGCTCGACCTGGGCGACGACCATCGATGGCTGATCCTCGCGAGGGGGTATGGAACGAACCCCCAGTATCTGCTTCTCTCGGAAGACGGAAGCCAACAGAAGGCCACATTCGTGGGTTTCGACGTCATTCCGCGCCACCTTGGGAGTATGGAGCTCGACGAACCGATTCTGAGCCATGATCCGGAATACCTCGAGTCCGCGTCGTCGTCGCTCGGTAGATGGGAACCCGACCGGCTCGACGTGGGCGAGGCCGTCCCGGTCGAGGACACCACGATCGCGGGGTGTCCGAAGATTGACGAACACCTCGGCTGGCTTGCGCGATCGCGCAGATCGGCGAAAGATCTGCGCCGCCTCCAGCGACGTCGTTCCCGGAGAGGTGACGACATCGTCGATCGGTTCCAGGCCAGGATGCGTGTTCTGGGCGAGCTCGGCTACGTCAGGCGTTGGGTGTTGTCGGAGAAGGGCCAGCGCCTTCGCCGCGTCTACAGCGAACTTGACCTCCTTCTCGTCGAAACGGCCGCTGACGGTCTCCTCGACGGGCTCACCGCCGCCGAATTCGCCGCGGTTGTATCCATGTTCACTTTCGAACCCCGTCGAGCCGACCCAGAAGAGGTTCGACTTGTTGGGATCGTTGCCGAGCGCCAATCACGCATCGAGGCTGCGTGGAGAGCCGTGACGGCCGTCGAGGAGCAACGGCGCGTCCCCGCGACGCGAGCGCCCGAGCCCGGATTCGCGCCGCTCGCCTACGGATGGGTCGCGGGGGCGGATCTGGAGGAACTCTTCGGCGACGATGATTTCGCGGCAGGAGATTTCGTCCGGAACTGTCGGCAGCTCCTCGACCTCATGCGCCAGATCCGCGACGCGTTTCCGACGCTCGGAGCAGTGGCAGGCGCAGCAATCGCCGCAACGGATCGGGGCATTGTTGCTGTGGGCGGTCGCACGTGAGCCGCTGGTGGGTGATCGTGAACCCGGCGGCCGGAAAGGGGCGCGACCTCACACTGAGAACCACGTCCGCGCTGAATGCGCGGTCGCTCGGCTACGAGGCTCGAACGTCGGAGAGCGCCGAAGCTGTCGGAAGGATCGTCCAGGAGGGTCGCGACCTCGGCTACAAGGCATTCGTCTCCGTCGGAGGAGATGGAACCGCGAATCTTGTCCTGAATCAACTGCTCAAGAACGAGTGGACGGAGCCTCCGACCTTCGGGATCCTGCCCGCCGGATCGGGAAGCGACTTCGTTCGGACGTTTGCGATTCCGAATGAGCTCGAGGCCGCTGCCGATCACCTCCTCGATGAGGAATGCTACCCGGTTGATGTTGGCCACCTGAAGGGACTGTTTGGCCGGCGGTACTTCCTCAACGCGGTGAATGCCGGGATCGGGGCCCGCACCGTCGTCGAAGCAGGGAGGTTCCCGGACTGGATGGGCTCGCGACGGTACCTCGCAGGCTTCTGGTCGGCGCTGGCAAGAACTGCACCGGATGACATCCGCGTCGAGTGTGACAAGCGCACGATTGCAGCGGTTGGATGGAATGTCGTGATTGCCAACGGCCAGTTCTTCGGTGGAGGAATGAACGTCGCTCCGCGGGCCGCCGCCGGAGACGGGCTGTTCGACGTTCAGGTGTACTCGGGTCCGAGAAGGCTCGCACCTGCAGTCATCCGCAGAGTCGTGAGGGGCACCCACCTCACGCATACTGCGGTGCGTCGTACAACCGGGCGATCGGTTGACGTCGAAATCCCACACCACTGGCTGGTCGAAGCCGATGGTGAGATCGTCGGGACGGGTCCATTCTCGGCTGAGATCGTCGAGGGGTCGATGAACTTCAAAATCTAGGACGGGCGGCCGGTTTTCGAGCCCGATCATCGCCGGTTGATTGACATTGGATCGAACAAACAATGGGAATCCGTCGCCGGAACTGAAATGCCCGTGTATGCTCCCCGGCCGCAGGAGGTTGCACCTATGGCTACCGAAGAATTCGTCGATGACGACCTAGCCGAAGACGTGTCAGATCCAGACGAGGACACCGTGGGAGAGGATCTCGTCGACGAGGTGCTCGATGCGGACGACGACGTACCCGCTGAAACCGACGAGACGGAGGCGGCTGACGGCAACGGCGAGGAAGCAGACGAGGCGTTCGACGAGCTCGAGGCCGAAGAGCTCGAGATGCTCACCGAAGATGAGACCACCGAAACGCTCGTGGTCGACGAGGCTGCCGAGATGCGGGCCATCCGACGGGCCGAGCTCGCTATGGACCAGCAGGGTGTTGTCGAAGCGAGTGATGGCGAGTTCGTCTGCTCCAGCTGTTTCCTGGTTCTCAAAACGAGCCAGCTCGCCAATCCCCGCAAGAAGATCTGTCGAGACTGCGCCGGTTGAACGACCGCGGTGGCAACCTGCGTCGCTGTTGAAGCGTCCGCCGCCAAGCCGAGTTCGCTGTCGTCCGAGGTCTTTTCGTGTAATCGCAACCGACCGGGGCCCTACTCATGAGCGAGGCAATTGAAACGCGACCCGGCGATGTCATCGTGATCGTGCCGACCTACAACGAAGCGGAGAACATCGAGGCGATCGCCGCCGCCGTGCGCTCGCAGGGCTTCCGGTTGCTAGTGGTCGACGACGGATCGCCGGACGGGACGGGAGCAATCGTCGACGTGCTTGCCTCAGATGACGACGGGATCACGGTTCTCCATCGGGCCCAGAAGGCCGGACTTGGTCAGGCCTATGCGGCAGGTTTTGCGGCGGCCATCGACCTCGGGGGAACGGTCCTGTGCGAGATGGATGCGGATTTCTCCCATGACCCCCGCGACCTGAGCCGACTCGTGGCGGCGATCGATGCGGGAGCGGACGTCGCAATCGGGAGCCGGTATGTGCCCGGCGGAGGCACGGTGGGGTGGTCGTGGCATCGGATTGCAGTCTCACGAGCCGGGAACCGGTACGCAGGACTCATGCTCGGAATCTCGATCGAGGATGCGACCGCAGGATTCAGGGCCTACCGCAGCGACGCGATCGAGCAACTGCATCCGGAGTTGTGTGAGGCATCGGGGTATGCCTTCCAAGTCGAAATGGCATGGCGGGCTCAACTCGCCGGATTGATGATCACCGAGGTGCCGATCCAGTTCAGCGAACGCGAGGCGGGTGCTTCGAAGATGTCGGCTGGTATTGCCATCGAAGCCGTGCGGCTCGTGACCCGGTGGGGATGGGAGAAGCGTGTGCGGGGGAGGCATTAGCCGCCTGCTGCCGGCCCGGCCGAAACAGCGGAGGATCGGGATCGATTCCCTTAGCGTGTGCGGTGCCTCGCATCGTGGTTCTCGTTCCCACGCGGGGTACGGCATCATGAAGCCATGACGCCCACGCCTTTCATGACGGTCGGAGCGAGACTCGCCCAGCCCGACGACATCAGCGACCTCGAACGGCTCTACTCCGGGCTCGCCGAAGAGCAGCGCGCGATTCGTTCGATCTGGCCACACTCCGACGGCTTGCCTGAGCCCGTGGGTAGGTCTCTGAACACGTTGGTCGAACGACCAGACGGGATTGCTGTTGTTGGGCTCATTGACGGTGTACCTCTCGGTTTCCTCGCTGGTGTCGAACAACCGCTCCTCGCGCCGATGGCCGATCGCCGTATCGGGGTGGTGCAGCTCATCTTCACGGATCACGAGGCGCGAGGCGTCGGAGTTGGGGCTGCGATGCTCCACGTGACGATGAGGGAATTCCGCAATCGCGGAATCGACCTCTTTGATGCCCGGGTGAGTCCCGGACACCGTCTGGCGAAGAACTTCTTCGAGTCCAACGGCTTCAAGGCTCGATCGATCACGATGCATCGCAGCGAGTCCGAGGCTGGGCCGACGCCAACCGAGTACCGCGCATGATCGGCGGTCTTTCCGGTGACAGCAGGAAGACGTTCGTGTTTGATCTTGACGGCGTCGTGTACGTGGATCACACGGGTGTGCCGGGAGCCGGTGAAGCGCTCACGACCCTCGAACGAGCGGGCCACCAGGTGCTCTTCGCGACCAACAATTCGTGGCGCTCTGTCGACACCGTGGCCGACAACATCCGACGTCGCACCGGTTATCGAGCCTCGGCCGGCGCCGTCATCACGTCCGCTCTGGCAGTGGCCGACCTCTTGCGCGACGACGGCGAGATCTGCTTCGTATTCGGATCGAAGGAGCTTGAGCAAACCCTGATTGCTGAGGGGATCGAGGTGACTGCGGAACACACGCGTGCGACGACCGTGGTCGTCGGTCTCGACCGGGGGCTCTCTTACCAACGGTTGACGAGCGCCGTCCTCGCTGTTCGGCGTGGCGCCCGCTTCGTTGCGACCAATGACGATGCGACGTATCTCGCGCAGGAGGGTCAGTACCCCGGAACCGGCGCGTTCGTCGCGGCTGTGGAACGCGCAACGGGCGTTGATCCCGTTGTGTGCGGGAAGCCGAATCTACCAATGCAGAAGTTGATCGAACACAGGATCGAGCACCCGGAAGTCTGGGTCGTGGGCGACAGCGTCGAGACCGATATTGCATTGGCCGACCGGGCCGGCTGGGGAAAGATCCTGGTCTTGTCCGGCGTAACGGGGCCCGACATGACCGCCTCTACGGCTCCACGTCCGCACCACACCATCAACTCCATCGCGGACCTCGACGCTCTGATGTCCGCGGAAACGAACGACGTCGCGGGATAATAGAGCCATGACACAGAAGCCAGACGAACCGGGAGCTGGACATGTCGAGGACCTCGACGAACTCGAGGCGAAGCTGGGAGCAGCGGATGCCGCCGACGCTCCCGAGACTGCCGAGCAGGTAGCTCAACTCCTCGGGAGTGCCCTCGACGATGTCCAAGGTGACCGGGGAAGCGGTCCACCCTGACCAGGCGACGCCTCGATGCCGAGCTCGTGCGGCGAAGACTGGTGCCCTCTCGCAGCGAAGCCCGCCGCGCTATCGACACCGGGCGGGTTCGTGTGCGAGGGAACCCGTCGCCGAAGCCGTCGACGCTCGTGGCCCCGGAGGATCCGCTCTCCATTGAAGGCCCGCCGGCGCGCTTCGTCAGTCGCGCCGGGGCGAAACTAGACGGCGCAATCGAGGCCTTTGGCGTGCCAATCGAAGGTCGAAGGGCGATCGACGTCGGAGCATCGACCGGAGGGTTCACCGACTGCCTCCTGCAACGCGGAGCCGCCGATGTGGTCGCTCTCGACGTCGGATACGGTCAACTCCACCATCGGCTTCGCACCGACCCCCGGGTTGTTGTCGTGGAACGGACAAACATCCGGTACGCCGACCCCGTTCCGCTGGGGGCTCCGTTCGATGTCGTGGTCGCCGATCTCTCCTTCATTTCGCTGGCGCTCGTCGCTCCACAAATCCGCGCTCTCGGGACCGGCGATACCGACTGGATTCTTCTGATCAAGCCGCAGTTCGAGGCTGGTAGGGAGATGGTTGGCAGTGGTGGAATCGTTCGCGACCCGGACGTACACGTGCTGGCGATCGAACAGGCCACCGCAGCGCTGGATCGAACCGGGGTGGGTGTCATCGGCCTCGTCGGCTCGTCGATCACCGGTACGGAGGGCAATCGAGAGTTTCTCGTTCACGGCAGGATCACCGAACGGGGCGTTGATGCCGGTAGCGTACGACGCGTTGTCTCAGAGGAGCATCAGCAGTGAACAGATTCGCGATGGTCGTGCATGATCAGAAGCCGCTCGCAACCGAGGCGGCGGCGGCGTTGGCGAAGGCAAGTGTGGACCGAGGGGTCGAGGCGATCGTCGTTGCTGGTGATGTGCTGCCGGTCGGGGTTGAAGCCGTTGTCGGGGTGGGCGGAGACGGCACGGTTCTCCGGGCCGCTGCGCTCGCAATGGCATCGGAACTTCCGGTCGCGGGTATCAACGTCGGGCGCGTCGGGTATCTCGCCGAGTTCGCTCCCGACGAGATCGACGCGTTCGTGGACGCCCTCGCGGGCGGCCGTCTCCGCGTGTTCAGCGTGATGACGGTGGGTGTGCGTGGCCCCGGGTTCGACGCGGTTGGGATCAACGACGTCGTCATTGAGAAGGTTGTCAGCGAACGGATCATCGAGATCGGCGTGGCAATCAACGGCAACCGATTCGCCGACTATCGGACCGACGGGCTGATCGTCGCCACACCGGTCGGATCGACGGCGTACTCGCTTTCGGCCGGCGGACCGGTCGTTGATCCGGAGGTAGAGGCACTTGTCCTGACGCCGATCGCACCGCACAGTCTGCTCTCGAGAAGTCTGGTTGTTTCGCCCGACGCCGAGATCAGCGTGACCGTGGAGATCGATCGACCCGCGCGGGTGAACGTTGATGGCCGCGAGATCGCCATCGTCGACCCCGGTGCTCTCGTGACGGTTGCGCGCGGCTCGCAGAGAGCGCAGTTCCTGACACTCGACACTCATCCATTCCCCCAAGCCGTACGCCACCAATTCGGATTGGCGCACGCCTAGGTCCGCAGCCTCTCGTTCCGATTCCGGTTCTGATCTGAGCCGTCGCAAACGCTGAACGCCTGATTGGGTCGCATGGTGTCGAATCGGTATCGTCACGGTATGGGAGCAGAACATGCCGGCGTCGACGTACCGTCGGCGCGCGCCTCGAGAGATCGGCTGTTCTGGGCAGCAACCACATCGGGAGTGGCGACCGGCCTGCTTGCAGCAATCGTCGCCCTTCGGATGGGCCTAATTGTGCTCGACCGTCAGATGGTTTTGCCCGATTGGGCCGCGGAGATCTGGTACCACGTTGGAAACGTGTCGGACGCGAGAGTGTTCACCGTGCTCTACGTCGTGACGCCTTTGGCGTGGGTCGTGCTGTCGGTGTGGTGGTGGCTCACGCGACCTCACGTGCGGCGCAGTCTCTGGGTCGCGGCTGCGGTTGCGGCTGTGGTTGTGGTCGCCTTGCCAGCAGCTTGGGCCTGGTTCGCTACGGCATTTTGGCATGTCGAGCGTTCGTTCGACATTGATGCCATTTCCCGCGATCTGGTCTATTCCGGATTCACCGACACCGACTACTGGGGTGTGGCGGTCGTGGCAGGTCTTACGTGTTTGCTGTGCCTGGTGCTCGCCAATCTCGTGTGGATGCTGCGAAAGACGACGCCCTAGGGGTGGCCGCAGACGGACCGGTACCGACTACGGAAGCAGCGGCGGTCCGCCGTCTGTCACACCAGCGGCCTACCGTTCCTGTCATGTTTCGCTTTTCGAACATGCCGGCCGTCGATGGGACGGTGAGTTGAGTTGATGCTTGATGAGTTGACGGTCGAGAACCTCGGATTGATACCGAACGCACATCTTGAGCCGGGGCCAGGCCTCGTGGTGATCTCCGGTGAGACCGGGACCGGGAAGACACTCTTGCTTGGCGCACTGCGCCTGCTCCGCGGCGAGTCGGCCCGCAAGGATCAAATCGGTCCGACCGGGGACGAAACGGTTGTGCAAGCCCGATTTGTGGATGAGGACGGCGAGCGAGTCCTCGGGCGTAGAGTTGATCGGCGGCGGTCAAGCGCGACGATTGACGGTTCACTGGCTACAGCAGCGAGCCTGGCCGAGGTGTTGAGCGGTGTTCTCGACGTTGTAGGCCAACACGATCGGACGATGCTCAGTGAGCCGCGCGCAGTACGGCGGGCTCTCGATGCGGCAATGGGTGCCGAGGGCCGAGAAGCTCTCGATCGATATGCGGATGTCTGGCAAACCTACGTCGAGGTGAACGAACGTGCGGCAGCACTTGGGGGCGACCGCCGAGCTCTCGAACGCGAACTCGACATGGTCCGGTTCCAGCGGGACGAGATCGTGAGCGCCGGCTTCGAGCCGGGAGACGAAGAGGCGTTGGGAGAGCGGGCCGGCCGGCTCAGGAATGCTGAGGAACTACGAGAGCGGCTCGGCACCGTCCGCGAGGCGGCAGGTGACCAGGGTGCTATCGGATCGCTCGCACGCGTTGTGCGGGAACTGAGGGCGGCGTCCAGAGTCGATCGGTCGCTGAGCGAACTTGCCGATCTCGGCTCAGAGCTTTCCGAGTCGCTGTCCGAACTCACTACAGGAATCGCTCGGGTGACTGCCGACCTCGACCACGATCCCCGAGAGCTCGAACATGTCGAGCAGCGCCTCGCTCTCTGCGCGGATCTGAAGCAGAAGTACGGAGACGATCTCGATTCGGTCCTGACATTCGGGGAGACCGCCACGCACAGGGCGGAAGAACTGGAGGGCTTGCTCGGCCAGTCAGAGGTGATCGAACAGCAGCTGGCTGATGCCCGAGCCGACGTCGTCGTAGCCGCCGAGGACCTGCGCGGTCATCGTCGGGTCGCAGGAGAGAGGGTCACCGTCGGGACAGTCACCCATTTGCTCGATCTTGGTTTCAGCGATCCCGTCGTCGCATTTGAGATCACCGAACGTGAGCCGGGTCCGGAGGGCGGGGATCAGGTCGTTCTGAACTTCTCCTCGGATCGTGCGCTCGAACCGGGCCCCATCTCCAAGGTCGCCTCTGGTGGAGAGCTGAGTCGTCTCATCCTTGCCCTCAGGCTCGCTGCGGGTGCAGGAGAGGTGGCCGTGGTGGCATTTGATGAGATCGACGCGGGGACGGGAGGAGCAACGGCTCTGGCGATGGGGAAGAAGCTGAAGGATCTCGCCGGTGAGCGACAAGTGTTCTGCGTGACGCACCTCCCTCAAGTGGCCGCGTTCGCCGACACTCACTTTGTTGTGCGGCGCGACGCGAACACTGCAAGCGTTGAGCGGTTGGAAGGAGACGAGCGACTTGAAGAGCTGTCGAGGATGCTTGCCGGTCTCCCCGACAGCGATCGGGGACGGGCCCATGCCGAAGAGCTGTTGAAAATCGCAGGAGAGTGATCTTGGGCAAAG
>Ga0316198_10002969_pt1 | contig 10296 bp, 6 predicted proteins | sample OudBieAanoxic_MG_FD_204935 | JGI IMG/M metagenome (GOLD analysis project Ga0316198, IMG submission 204935) | Coastal sediment microbial communities from Oude Bieten Haven, Netherlands - site A anoxic | ecosystem: Environmental > Aquatic > Marine > Coastal > Sediment | place: Netherlands...
TTGTGCCGTCAGGCCTGCATCCACGGCAAAACCCATCGAAACGATATTCACAAAGTAAAAGCTTTGATCTGCCGATTGTACATAACCGACATCAACCTCGCGGGTCCGGCCCCGGTGTATCAGGTCAATGGCGGCACCCAGGGAGTCTTCCTCAAGGTGTAGTTCCCGTGAGAAGGCATTGCCGGTGCCCATGGGTAACAGGCCCATTGGTATACGCTCGGGTTTCGGGTGCTCGTAAAGGCCGTTGAGAACTTCAAAAACGGTTCCATCGCCACCGGCCGCGACCAGCCCGTCATAGTCTGAAAGCCGGGCGCTTGCTACCAGTTCCCTGGCATGGCGCGCATGCGTGGTTGGCCTGAATTTTGCCTCGATACCCCTGCCTGTAAAGAGTTCCCGGATTGCCGTAAGCCTCTTAACCGAGCGGCCATGAGCGGCATTTGGGTTAAAAATAATAAGTAGCTTCAAGCGAAAAGGTTTCCATTTTTGCGTTGTTATTGAAGTAAGACATTCTATGGTAGTTGTATTTTGTTTGGTATCCTTTAGCTGAATTACTGGAAGGAACCAGCGTCCCGATAAGGAAATGGCATCGCGAAAGACAAGTTTCAGCCGCAAATTGCACATGGCATTTGGAGCAATGCTGGTCATAACGTTGGCCCTGGCATGGTACTTTTACGACAGTGTCCAGTGGTTTGAATATGATGTCGAACGCATCACCATTGCCAACTCTGTTTTGAATGGTCACCGCATACTTTCCTCCCAGGCCGCACAAAAGATCAGCCTGATTGAAGACAGTGTCACGAATGAGGGCATCGGCGACCTGGCCCGTTGGCACGACAATATCCAGGTGTTGCGCACGTCCATAATTGAAATCCGGCAGGCCCTGGCCGAACAGAATGAACTCCGCAATGCGGATGGGGGCACAATGGATGATTTGAACGAGATGGAAAATCTCGTTGAAGCCATTATTGCATCGGGTGAACGCATTGAGGCGGCGCTGGAAGACCAACGACCCGAAGACGCCAGAACCGAACTCGAACAGTTTCGAAGCGCTGGAACGGAGGAAATGTTCAATGAACTGATGCTCGAAGCACTTGCGACAAGCCGGAAAAAGCTTGATGAAGCGAACACCGAGACAATCTCACTGGCGCATTACATTACCGGTGTGTTACCACTATTCATGTTAACCCTGGCGGGGCTTACAGCAATAATTGCCTGGTTGTTTTCACGCAGCCTGACACGCTCAGTCAACGAGTTGCACCACGGTGCAGAGGCCTTTTCCAACGACGATCTGAACCACCGTATACCTGAGTTACATGAAAGAGAGTTTGAAAGACTGGGCATGGCGTTCAATACCATGGCACGTCAACTTGCGGAGCACCGTGCAGCCATGCGCGATTCGAATATCCGGCTTGAAGCCATTGTCGAAGAACGCACGCGGGCGCTGAAAAGCAGCAACGAAACACTCGGAAGGGTTGATGAAAACCGGCGTAAATTGTTGGCTGACATATCGCACGAATTTCGAACCCCCTTAACGGTAATACGCGGTGAATCAGAAATCGCACTCCGGGGAAAGGTGAAGACAAAGGCGGAATACCAGGAGACCCTGGCACGTATCATGGAGCAGGCCGACCAGACCACCCGTCTCGTAGACGACCTGCTGTTCATTGCACGCGCGGATGCCGGCGAGCCCCGCCTGAAAGTGCGCCTGGTGTCGCTGAATAGCCTGTTGGCTGCCACCTGTACCGACTTCAGTGCCAGGGCGGAAGAAAACGAAATAGTTATACGACAGGAATTCGGGGACCGGGATATCAAAGTTATGGGTGATGCCGGGCGACTGCGCCAGGTTTTTTCAATACTGGTGGATAACGCCTTGCGTTATTCCGCGCCCCGTCAGACGATTACGGTGAGCCTGGGTATAAATGAACAGGAAATTATGGTTAAGGTGAAGGATATGGGTATAGGCTTGACAGAAGATGAGGCTCGCCAGGCATTTCAGCGTTTCTTTCGTGGAGGCAAGGCGCAAAGCCACGCCCGTGGCACCGGCTTGGGGCTCCCTGTCGCCAAGGCGATAGTCGAGGCCCACAAAGGCGGTATTACTCTGGTCGGCAAACCGGGTGAGGGCGCACTTGCCACCGTTACCCTTCCAGCCGAAGATAAGTTAAAGGCGGTAGCATGAGAATATTAATTGTCGAAGACGAAGTCCGTATTGCTGATTTTCTGCAGCGTGGTTTGCGTGCAGAAGGGCATTTTTGCGTAGTTGCCAATGATGGTGAAGCCGGGTTGGAATTGGCCATGGGGGGCGATTTTGATCTTTTATTGCTCGATTTGATGTTGCCTGGTCTGCATGGTCATGACATCTGCCAGCAACTGCGCATGAACAAGATCAATACACCTTTGATTATCCTTTCCGCGATGGATAGTCTTGATGATGTCATCGCCGGTCTGCGCATGGGCGCGGATGACTACATGACCAAGCCGTTTTCTTTCGAGGAGTTGCTGGCACGTATTGAAACGGTAATGAGGCGCAGCTCAGAAGTTACCAACGAGGAAAAATCAATGGCGGTGGGGCCGCTGGCTTTCGACCGACAATCACTGCGTTTTTCGGTTGACGGCAAGGAGATCAAAATGACCGCCAAGGAACTGGCGATTATCGAGTTATTGATGAGCCACCCCGGCACCCTGTTCAGCCGTGAGCGCATACTCAGTAATGTCTGGGGCCTGAATATGGATCCTCTGACCAATGTCGTGGATGTGTATATCGGAAAGCTGCGTAAGAAAATCGATAGTGACAACACGAAGTCAATCATCGAGACTGTGCGCGGTTTGGGTTACCGCTTGGATGTTGAGGGTGATTAATCAAATTTCATTAAAAGTTTAATAAACGTTCATCTTTGTTTAAGTACCTGTTCAAGTGTAAGGGCTAGCATGAAGCTGTGATTTCGTAGCCAGTACAGTTTACCCCTTACTGACTTCCCAAGTGCGACGCGAATCACAGCGGCCCGACCACCGCCTGAATGTTTTTACTCGGTGGCGAACAAAAAACGTACAAGCGCGTGGAAAGGTCGCCGGTTAATGGATATTTCCATAGCGCTGTGGGTATGTAAGGATGCAAACCTGCGGCGCTCCAGTTTAAGGCAACCGGATGGAGTAAAGATCTCATCACCGCTTCGCAGGGACGCCGGGGCGGTGAATTTTTATTCCCTTATATCGTATTGCAAATTTCTGCCGGATAATCGTGCTTGTCCGCTGTAGACCGTGTTTCCAAATTGGATGGTGGCCGGTGCCAGGTGGATTTTGGTTGGTAGTGCCTGGATTACGAGTTCGAAATCACCACGGAAAAATGCAGCATCGTTTCCGGCGACAGCCTGTTCAACACTGTTAACTGTCAGCCCGATTTTACAATTGGCCAACAGGTGCGGGTTCTCGACGAATACAGTTTCCAATGGGGATGGACGGCTTTCAATGCTTATTCCAAAGCCAGACCATTTGGCAGTCAGCCTGTCGGGACTCAGCTCAAAGTTGCTAACCAGGTTATTTACCATTGATGTGGCCGCGAACTGGTTTTTGAATGGTGCGTTCCACGCCGCGATGCACTCATCAAGGGGTTGGGTATTGATGGCAGTTTTGAATTGCAGTGTGCCATCCAGTTGCAAATTGTAATTCAGGCTGACATCGAGCTTCAGACGCTCGATGTCACCCTCTATCATGAAGTTGGAAAAATTGGCGCTGAGTTGTCCGCTCACATCTGCCTTGGCACTGACATCAGCTAACGGTTCTTCCCGGTTGAAACCCTTCAGACCAGCCTTGGCCGATTTACAGGCAGATTCCTCGAATCCCGACTCAATCTGACAACTTCTCAGTGCCTGTGCGTTTAAACGGTCACATTCCCGTTTCGCCTTTTCTGCCCGGTCGATGCACGCTGTACGTTCGATGTCATAACGAAAGTTTTGACGCTTTCGCGCAGCCTCGCACAGAGGGTCGATCGCTTCACTTACACAGCGGTTATTCAATGGGTTGCGGAACTGGCATGATGAGCAGTCACGGCTGTCCCTGAGGCGTTTGCACTGGCTTACGTTGATCTTGCAAATGGTCGCTGGCGGGCAGCTGCGGGATTCACAAATGACATCCGCGGCATCAAACGCCTGCAGTTTCGCGGAATGGTTCGACACAGATGAGGTGAAACCATCAAATTCCGCATCGATGTTCAAGTCCTCCAAGGTGGCCTGTAACACGTCTCCAAGGAAAGTGCGCCTGACCTCGACCATTGCAATGCCGGACTTCTCATTGATGATCGAAAAGCCTGATGTCCTCTTATTGAAGGCATCTTTCAGTTCCTTGAATGACGCCCTCGCCTGGGCCGGGTTGGCCCTTTGAGCCGGCATATCCGGCTGCCGTGCGCGGATGGATCTTGAGGCCAGGATACAGCCTGACTCTTTCTCAACTACCAAAACCTCCCATCGCGAAGCATCATCATCGATCACCGTTCCCCTGGCAGACCATGTCCGCCAACGCTCACTTGGTCCGACTGATAATTCCTCCGCGTTCACAGGCAGACCGTCTGCGAACCAGTAATGGATGATGGTCAATGGTCGTTTAGCACCCTTTATTACCGAGTAAAAGTAGCTCACGTCGTCCGCTCTATGGATGTTTTTGGCGATTCCCACGGGTTCGCGCGATTCAACATCGCGAACGAACTCGGCAACCGAAACAGTTACATCAGCCGGGCAGACTGATAAATCCGGGATAAATGCCATATCCAGGGCGATGCTTGTGCTGGATGAATCCACAAGCACAACGTTGTCCGCAACCATGAATACTCCCTTGAGTGCCTGGGTGCTCCTCGCGCTCGATTCAGTAAAACCGGGCAGGGTTGCGCCAACCTGTATCTCACCCAGTGGTACGGGGTTGAGCGGTATCATATTCTGGTTGTTGTCGATAACGGCTTGCGCCATATCACTATTCAGGTATTGAAGCAGGTCACGGGTAAGTTCGGGACTGGCCTCGGCATAGTCGGTGTTGGCAAAAGTAAAATCTGAGCTGGTAACCTGGATGTGGCTTAAACGGGGGTGCCATTCGAGGCCATCGCCGCTGTATTTTAGAAGTATTCCTCCCCACAGCTTTGCTTTGATTATATTTCCATATTCATCTTGAATGCTAGATAGTATCTCTAGTTGTATGTAATTATTGACAAAGTTAATATTGATTTTTCGGATATCATAAGTTGCGGCTGATGAGGCCTGGGTCTGGATCACATCTTCAAAGTGCCGTGCCAGCCAGCGGTTGTCGAGCCTGATCAGGATGTCGATCTCCTCCATTTCCTTTAAGGCGAGACCGGTATCAGTAGTCCGCTGGTTTTGCAGAGATGCTAATTCGTTAACAGACTCTTGGGTCTGTAATACCGAACAGCCTGAAATAAGCTGCAAGACGGTCAGCAGACAGATGAGGGTTGCCGGGAATCGACGGGACCGAAATCGCGTTTGTTTTCTTCTGTGTTTCATTACCACCGGGGAACCACTTGCCGGCATCCTGCCAGCATTTTTTTGTTAGCGAGTCGCCAACAATTGGGCTTTTATTATAAACAGAGATTGTGGTCCCGTTTTATAAATCTGCAGGCCAGGCAACCCGGTGCCAATGCATATCGCTATTTCCAGGCGCAGCCTGCAACCACCAGGATAAGTATACATCTGACCTCGGTACCATACTTGGTTCGCCAGCCAAACTCGGGCGTGATAACGTCCCAGAACCTCTGTAAATCACCTTTGACACCGGGTTCGTATGCAAAATGCACCAGGCCAGGTGTATACACAAATGGTACATCAGGCACTGGTTTATCAAGCATGGTCAGCATGTTTTGCCTGCGCGGGTAGTGAAACTCCTTTCGCGGTTCGGTGCTGTCTTGAGCAAGCGGCGTGCCGAATAGCTTGTCTGCTGCCGATTCCTCGGTGAAGAACTGCCTTGCGAGGATCGTATTGGCGAGCTGTGTTCTGTCCGGTCCATTCATGTTGTCCATGTCGGGAGGCAAATTCTTTGCTACAAGACCCGGCGGAGGTTCGGTCGTGGCAGGTAGACGACTGGGCTGTTCTTCTTGCACAACTTCTGCTTGCTGTGGTGCAACAGGTGTAGGTTCCGGCGGCGGTTTATCAGGCTCGGGGACTGCTACCGGGGGGGACGGGGTTTGCGGACGCGAAGCGGTGAGCTGTAATTCGAGCGTTGACTGGTTTGTTTCCGGTACCGGTTTTTGACCTGCCAGGGGCACAAGCAAAAGAGCCAGGTGCAACACAAGCGCGAAAGTAAGAGCTAGCCAGATGCCGGCCTTACCACCCGTACGGTTTTGCACCATTCTTCGCTTGGCAGTTTGCACCGGAAAATGATATCAAAGGGGGGTTAAACGGGTGTTAAGTTGCTTTTGAGCTCTACATCAGCCTGCTTTTCTAGCTCGCGGCAAAATCGGTAAGCGCCCTACCGCTCAGGCGATAGGAAACCCATTCAGCCTGGGGTAGGGCGCCTATAGCTTTGTAGAACCCGATGGCAGGCTCGTTCCAGTCAAGAACGCTCCATTCGAAACGACCACAATTTTTTGAAATCGCCAGCCGTGCGAGGTATTTAAGGAGTGTTTTACCCGCACCCACCCCCCTGAACTCTGGCGAAACATACAGATCTTCGAGATAGAGACCATGCTTGCCTAACCAGGTTGAGTAGTTGAAGAAGTAAACTGCAAAACCAATAGCCTGGCCATCCAGTTCACAAATAAGTGCACTGGTGGTTGAATCTGCAGCAAACAGGCTTTCCCTGATATCGGCTTCGGTGGCGATGACCTGTTCTTCGGCTTCTTCATAAATGGCGAGTTCTGTTATAAACCGCAGGATCAACGCCCCATCTTCAGTATTTGCAGGGCGGATATTGATTGAAGGCATCGGCTACTCCGGTCAGTTAAGAAAATGTGCAATTCTTTACTGAAGTTAATCCTGGCTTTTACAGGCCAATTGAGTTTCATAACCACCCCGCCAAATTACATACGCGGGATGGGTAATGATGGGAACTGGATGACGGCTTACTCGCTCGCCAACTGCCGCAAAACAAAGTTCAGAATACCGCCGTGGCGATAATAATCCACCTCCTTGGGTGTATCTAGACGGCTCCTCGCCTGAAATTGCGTTCTACTGCCGTCAACCGCTGTTGCGGTTACCGTGACTTGTTTCGCTGAGCCATCACCCAGGCCTTCGATATCATAGGTCTCGGTGCCATTCAGTCCCAGGATGTCGGCGTTTTCACCTTCCATGAAGTTGAGTGGCAACACACCCATTCCGATCAGGTTGGAGCGGTGTATACGTTCGAAGCTGGCGGTAATTACCGCTTTAACCCCAAGCAGTTGTGTGCCCTTGGCAGCCCAGTCGCGTGATGAGCCGGTACCATATTCGGTGCCCGCAATTACAACCAATGGCGTTTTATCCTGCTTGTAACGGTTGGAGGCTTCAAATATCGTCATCTGCTCACCTCCGGGCTGGAATGTCGTCCATCCACCCTCTGTACCCGGAGCCAGTTGATTACGTAAGCGTACATTGGCGAAAGTGCCGCGCATCATGACCTCGTGATTGCCCCGCCGTGAGCCATAGGAGTTGAATTCAGCTCTTGGAACACCTTTGGATTTCAGATAGTCACCCGCTGGTGAGTCCTCGGCGATGGCGCCAGCCGGTGAGATATGATCGGTGGTGATCGAATCACCCAGGCGTGCCAGGCAGCGCGCGCCGCGGATATCCTGCACCGCGGGCACATCCATGGTCATACCGTCAAAATAGGGAGGGTTACGGATGTAGGTGGAGTCATCCTGCCAGTCAAACATCTCGCCGACCGGGGAATCAATGGCTTGCCAGCGTTCATCACCGGTGAAGACGCTGCTATAGCTCTTCTTGAACATGTCGGCGGTAACGCTGTCCGCGATGCACTCCTGGATTTCATGGCTGCTGGGCCAGATATCACGCAGATAGACAGGGTTTCCATCCTGGTCTTTACCAAGGGGCTCACTGGTGATATCGACATTCAGGTTGCCGGCAATCGCGTAGGCGACTACCAGGGGTGGTGAGGCCAGGTAGTTCATCTTTACGTTTGCGTGGATACGGCCTTCAAAATTCCGGTTGCCGGAAAGCACCGCGCAAGCCAACAGGTCATTGCCACGTACCGCGTTTCCAATTGGCTCGGGCAGTGGCCCTGAGTTACCGATACAGGTTGTACAGCCATAACCCACCGTGTAGAAGCCCAGGGCTTCGAGGTCGTCCATCAGGCCGGCCTTGTTCAGGTAATCTGTAACAACACGTGAACCGGGCCCGAGGGAAGTTTTGACCCATGGTTTGGCTTTCAAACCCTTTGCCGCAGCATTTCTCGCCAACAGACCTGCGCCCAGCATGACGGCGGGGTTTGAGGTGTTGGTGCATGATGTGATGGCGGCAATGACGACAGCGCCGTCTTCCAATTCAAAAGTTTCACCCTTGTACTCTACCTCGGCGTGATCCGGCCCTTCACGGTCGGCAACAAATACCTGCTTGTCACGCAAGTAAGCCTGCTTTGCTTCGGTCAGCAGAATCCTGTCCTGCGGACGCTTGGGGCCGGCAAGGCTGGGTACAACCGTGGACATATCCAGTTCGAGTACAGCGGAGTATTGCGCCTCGGGCGAGTCAGCAGTGTGAAACATACCCTGTGCGCGTGTGTAGGCTTCCACCAGTTCCACCTGTTCATCTGACCGGCCTGACAGACGCAGATAGTTAAGGCTCTCTCCATCAACCGGGAATATCCCGCAGGTGGCGCCGTATTCCGGTGCCATGTTGGCCAGGGTTGCACGGTCCGCCAGCGGCAGGTTGGGAAGCCCGTCACCAAAGAATTCTACAAATTTACCCACCACACCCAGTTCACGCAGCATTTGAACCACGGTCAAAACCAGGTCGGTTGCCGTGGCGCCTTCCGGTAACTCACCCGTGAGTTTGAACCCAACCACCTGCGGGATCAGCATGGTAACCGCCTGGCCGAGCATGGCAGCTTCTGCTTCGATTCCTCCGACACCCCAGCCCAGCACACCGATGCCATTGATCATCGTCGTGTGTGAGTCGGTGCCGACAACCGTATCCGGGTAAGCCATTAACTCACCGTTGCGTTCAGCGCCGAAAATGACGCGCGCCAGGTGCTCAAGGTTGACCTGGTGAACGATGCCTGTGTTGGGTGGCACTACTTTGAAGTTGCTGAATGCACTTTTACCCCATTTCAAAAAGCTGTAACGCTCCTGGTTGCGACCAAACTCGATGTCGTTATTGATGGCCAGCGCATCGGTGCTGCCATAACGGTCAACCTGGACGGAGTGGTCGATGACCAACTCGGCAGGAGACAGGGGGTTGATTAAATTCGGGTTTCCGCCGAGGTTTTTCATTGCGTCGCGCATGGCTGCAAGGTCAACGACCGCCGGCACACCAGTGAAATCCTGGAGTACAACGCGTGATGGTGTGAAGGCGATTTCCGTCTCGGGCTTTGCCTTTGGATCCCACTTGGCAAGGGCCTCGATGTCACCGTGGGTGATATCTACACCATCCTCATGACGAAGCAGGTTTTCCAGTAATATCTTCAACGAAAACGGCAGCCGTGAAACATCAATTTTTTCACTTAGCTGGGGCAGGCTGAAATAGGTGTAATTCTTATTGTTGACGGAAAGTGTGTTGCGGACAGAAAATGAATCTTGCATGCTGGCCTCCAAATTAAGTGCATGTGTAACCGGATAGCCGCTTATTATCGCCAATGAGAACCCTTTTTCCCAAGCGCTATTATCCGGGTAACAGTGATCTTGCTTCTTCAAGCATCTTTTTGCGCCCGAACATCAGGCTAAATCGGCCGCCACCCATCTGTCTCCACAAGACGGCAGAGCGTAATGAGGAAAATAACAGGGTGCGGATCCAATGCACGGTACGGTCTATTTGCAAATGCTGGGGACGACCCTGGACGACTATGCGTGGGGACAGCGTACTGATCGTTTGTGTATACAGGGCTGCAACTTTCTTCGCCTGCAGGTCTTTGATTTCATGAATCTCCGTACCGTCATCAATTTCGGCAATCGGCATCAGTTCAGCACCTATATGCGCCTGCATTTTGGTCTTTTTGCGAAAATTATTTTCCAGCTGCATGATGGACACGGCATAACCGAGACTCTCCATGTAACGCCGGTCTCCCTGGAGAACCGACACAAGTGTTTCTGCTCCCAGGCGTAATTTACTGGCGTTGCCGTAGATGTCATCGACAGTCTCAGCCTCGATAGCCAGAAGG
>Ga0316198_10002970_pt1 | contig 10295 bp, 9 predicted proteins | sample OudBieAanoxic_MG_FD_204935 | JGI IMG/M metagenome (GOLD analysis project Ga0316198, IMG submission 204935) | Coastal sediment microbial communities from Oude Bieten Haven, Netherlands - site A anoxic | ecosystem: Environmental > Aquatic > Marine > Coastal > Sediment | place: Netherlands...
AGTCTGGGACTCAAAGAAGTCAAATTTATCAGTCAAACGGAAATGGCCGGTGAGGGAAGAGTGCCGATAAAGCTGGTTTTTAATGGCACCTTCAAGGCTGCCAGCCAATGGTTGGATAAGCTTCAAAAAGACCTTCCCTGCGTTGGGATCCAAAACATCAAAGTATCGCTGGATCCGCTCGCAGAGCAGGCCAAGTTCCAGGTATCCATCAATTACCGCTATAACTTATCGCTTGCTGAGAGTGCCGTCTAACTGAAATGAATATTCGGTATCGATTTTTGAATATCTCCCATTTGAAGATATCAGGCAGTCGCCCAAGATTGGTAGTCGGCTGCTGGCTGCTGGCCGCCTTGCTGTTGGCGGGGCATAACGGTTCGAAGTTGGCGACCCTGTTGGGCATGCCTGTTTCGGGACAGTCGGCGCAGGTTAAGTTGGCAAGTGAAAAATGGCGGCAGCTGCAAGATAAAATGTCGCAAACCGTCAAGGAAATGGCGGACAAAATTGATCTGGATCTGGCGTTCACAAAATTCTCTGCTCATTTTGAGCAACAAAAATCGAATGATTTAGATTCGGAGATTGTGCAAGAGAACAGACCAGAACCGCAGATCCTACACCTCCCGAAATTGTCCGGCATCCTCCGTCGTATGGATATTAACGGCAATGTCTATGCACTGGCGGTCATTGAGGGCCGGAGATTTCAGGAAAAAGACACGGTGCGCGAATTTAGAATTCAAAAGATTGAAGAGAAGGGGGTTGTTTTGGCAAAAGGGGGTAGAAGATGGTTTCTCAAGACTCCCGAAGTTTCATATTCTTACAATCACGAACCCAAGGCCCAAGGCAATGGACAGTAAACCCCATAGCTGCATAAACAACATGGCATCGGAAGGATTGCACAGACAATCGTAGCGGTTGTGAGGAGCTTATGCATTACCTGCTGGAATACATAGATAAAAGATGGCTTGTCAATGTCGCCTTGATTATTGGATGTCTTGTCAGCGGTTGTGCGACCTATGAGCCTCAGCCGGTGATCCTGAAGGAGTTAAATGAGATCCAACCAAGGGAATTGCTGCAGAAAGAAATGTTCATTAAACCGCCGGGGCCGCCGCCGTTTGCTGAAAAGATGGAACCGGTTGCCAAGGATTTGGTGAAAGAGACGCGGCTTTATTCGTTGCTATTTGAAAATGCGCCCTTGGGATCCATTCTGAATGCGATCGTGGCGGACACGGATTATAACCTTTCGATTGAAACGGGAATCGATCTGGCCAAACCGGTAACCGTGCGACTGAAGAACGCCACGCTGCGGGAGGCGTTGGACATGGTTATCGTCAAAGGGTCAGGGTACGCATGGGACATCGAGGACGGATCGCTGGATGTCAAAAGGTTTGAAGAAAGAATTTATAATTTAGACTATTTGGATATGGGCGGTCAAACCGACATCGACATCGGCGGGGACATGCTGTCTACCAGTGTGGAAGCTGCCGGCGTGGCTGGTAAATTTCAAGTCAAGGCCCAACGCTCTCCAGAGAGAACCGACGTATGGACCGGGGTCGAAGAGTCTTTAGAGGTGCTCAAATCACCGGAAGGTATACTGCGAATCAATCGCAATACCGGCATCATTTATATGGCGGACACGCCCACGCGGATAAAAACCATGGTCAATTTCCTGGATTCCCTGACCGAAGCATTGCACCGTCAGGTCTTTATCGAGGCTAAAATCATGGAGGTTAAACTCAATGAAACCAATAAATACGGCATCGATTGGACCAATCTGCAGGTTTTGTTCAAATCCAACTCGGGTCTTATGCCTGACAATTTTGATCTCTTCCTAAACGGCGGCAGCACCATTGCCCTGGCGGAACAATCCGCTTTCAGTGCGGTGATCGATTTTTTGAGAACCCAGGGTGAAGTTTCGGTATTATCCAATCCGCATTTGACTGTCATGAACGGCCAGTCCGCCGTGTTGACGGTGGGGTTCCAGTTCCCTTTCGGCGATATCAGTGGCGCGGATCAGAATCTGGAGTACAATACGCTTACCTATCGGTCCTCCATTAAGCGTGTTATTCTGGGACTTCAACTCGGTTTGACGCCGCAGATATCCAAGGACGGCATCGTGTCCCTAATGATCGTACCTACCATCACCCGCATCAAGGATGAAGTAAAGGTGGATATCCCTTTAACTGCGACGATCAGCCAGGCCATTACCAATCCCGTGATCGATCTTCAGGAGTTGGCCACGACGGTCCGGGTCAGAGAAGGGCGATCTGTGGTTCTGGCCGGGTTGATCAGTCAGATCAAAGATCTCGACAAAGAAGGTCTGCCATGGTTCGACAACTTGCCGTTCGCCAAATATTTTTTTGGCCGAATCAAAGAGTCGTATGAAAACAGTGAATTGGTGATCTTCCTCACCCCCTACATAAAAAATATCATGTAATTGAGATGAAAATGCCGCCGGCAAATTCTTGCTTCAAGGATTTCAAAACACATTCCCAAGGCAACTGACAATTTGCGTCATTTTATTGACCGCAGTTTGATCGTGGCCTTTTCCTGTAACGCGTTTTTTCTGATAACCTTCTGAAAATTATCATATTTTGATCAATTCAGACGCTTGCGACCATCATTGGCATCAAATTTGCTAAAAATGTCGTAACTTTATGGAGAACGTTTCTTAAATTTAGCCGCAAAGGATGAAAAAATGTTGAAAATTAAAGAAGTTAAAAATTCCCAGGCTGGTTTCACTTTGGTGGAGATTGCCATCGTGATGGTCATTATCGGGCTCCTCATTGGTGGTATTCTCAAAGCGCAGGGCATGATCCAAAATGCAAAAGTAAAGCGCGTCGTCAAACAGGCGGATGAATTAAGAGCCGCCGTGATGGGGTTTTATGATAAATTCGGGCTGTATCCCGGGGATGAGAATCAGGCCGCCATTCCGCCGGGGGCTGACGGTGAAGGCGACGGCGATGGATTGATTGAGACGACCAACAATGAAATCTATGAGGTCTACCGGGATTTGGTGCGATCCGAGCTGATCGCCGGTGATTACAACGGCACCTCTGAACTTCCGAGGCATGCTTTTGGGGGCACGGTACGTCTGCAGTGGGTCGATCCGGGACCAGGGACGGCCAAACACTATTTCATGTACAACAATATACCCGCCGAGGTGTGTCAGGAGATCGATCAGAAATTCGATAACGGTGCCTGGAATTCAGGCTCAATCGTCGGCAGTGCGGCTTATACGGCAGGAACAACGGTACCCTGGCTCTATTTTCTTTTTTAACTAACGGTGCTTTTAAATGCGGGCCCGCCATTGGCGGGCCCTTCTTTTAGCACAGCGAATCTTTTGACTTGAACACAAGAGAGAAAAAATCCCAAAGCAGGCTGAGGCCCGCCTTCGTCCTGTTCGCGCAACAGCACGGATTTTCAATGGTCGAAATTGCCATTGTCATGGTCATTATCGGATTGCTGGCCGGCGGCGGGATATCATTGATGGGTATGCTCACCCAACGCAAGGCTCGCAACGAGACCATCGATTACCTGAAACAGGCCGAAACCGCCTTGATCAGCTTCGCCGGCATAAACGGCAGGCTTCCCTGGGCCGATACCAGCGGAAACGGCAATGAAAATATTGGTGCGCCTTCCGGAAACTTACCCTATCAAACCCTTAAATTGATTCCCACCGACCCCAACAAGCGTGTCCTTAAATATGCGGTGAACAGCAACCTGGGCACCGACCGGACAACAAGCTGCACCGCCCTGCGCTCGGGCCTTTTGGGTGGGCCCGCTGTTGTCGATGCCGACGGCGCAGCCACTTCTTTTATGACGGCCGCTATTCTTATCAGTGCCGGTCCCGCAGATGCCGACGGTGACGGAAACGTCTTCGATCGTATCGGCACCGGCATCCACCAGGGTGACAACACCGACGGTTCCCCCAATTATTTAAGATATCCACCGATTGACGGCTTTGATGATCTTGTCGTCTACTTAGGCGAGCATCAATTATATGCTGAAATCTGCGAGTTTCTTTCGCTGGCGGTCAACAATAACTCCGGCGGGACCGTCTATGTCCATAATCGGACGCAAGGCAGCGATTTGGGAACTCTCGCCAACGGCGCATTCGGCACTTACACTATCCTGTCAGGTACTCAGATTGAAATCCTAAACGGTTCGGGTGGCAGTGGGGCGACCGTCCTCCCATCCACTCCACCGACCCCGCTCGCGCTCGCCGGTCGTGGTTTTACCATAACCCTTCCTTGAAGTTCCAAAATAGTGTCTTGCCACACATAAATTGTCTTAGCCATTGTCAGCACGCTGTCCGATATTTCAAGCTTGGGTACATAACAATGAACATCGGCAGTGGTGGTTTAGGTTTCAGGGCTTGCCCGCCCGTCTTAAATAATGCCAAATACCAAAATACAAGCACCAAAATACAAATAAATTCCAAATTACAATATCCAAAAATTGCTTTCATCCCTCAACCCTGAACGTTAAACGTTGAACCGAGAACCTTACTTGCATTCAATTGCGTCACTCAAGGCAGCCAAGACACTTCAAAAAATGACATTAGAAGCTATCTCAAAATTAGGATTTTAGTTCGAGATCAAGGCGAAACCGAGGTTCAACCCGCAGGCATACTCAAGTATGTCGAGGACTTGGGACGAGGGCTCAACGCCGATATCGGGCGAAAAGACTTTTTTGAGATGGCTTCTAGTACGCCTTACCCAGGTCGCTGAAAACATCATAAAGCGGCAGAAGGATCGAAAGAATGATCAGACCGAACACACTTCCGAGGAGGATGATGGTCAGCGGTTCAATGCTGTTGACCATGGCCTGGACCGTTCTTTTGACTTCATTGTCATAAAAATCTCCCAAACGCGTAAACGTATCATCCAGGGTACCGGTGGTTTCGCCATTTTTAATTCCGCCGACCAATAGCAGCGGAAAACCACCCGTTTTTTCAAAACTCTCCGCAATCGTATGGCCGAGCTGGATATCGTTGTAGGCCTCATGCAAGCGGGACTCCAGGTATTTATTACCCAGCACGTTATCGGCCAGGATTTCAAAAATAGCGTTGATCGACATGCCAGCTTTGTGCATGGTGGCAAAATAGTGACACAGACGAGCCAGGGCGATGTTTTGAACGACTTGGCCTATCAGAGGCACTTGCAATAAATATTTCTGTATGAAGATCCCGCCCTTGCGACTCCGTTGCAGCAGGAAGAAAAGTGCGGCAATCGCAACGACTCCAGCGATTAAGACGGCCCAATTGTCTCTGATAAAATTGCTCATCGTCAATACGGCTTGGGTGGCGCCCGGAAGGACGACCCCCATTTCTTTCAGGAGCACGGCCATTTGAGGCAGGACGTATCCGACCCAGACGCCGATGACAGCGCCGAGAGCCAACAGCACAAAGGAAGGATAAATAGCCGCTCTTTTGATCGTAGAGCGGATATCTTCCTTCCATTCATGAAAATTAGCCAAGTCCCTCAGACACTTGGGCACGACACCGGTTTGCTCGCCCATATGGATGATGCCCAGATCAAGCTTGCCGAAGATCTTCGGAAAGCGGGATATGGATTCATGCAGGGTCTTACCGCTTTCGATGGAGAGCCGGATTTCACTGAGCGCTTTTTTAAGGGTCTTGGAGGGCAGCAGCTTGGAATTTTCTTCCAGGGCCGAGACGATGGGAAGTCCCATATCCAATGTCTGCGAGAGCCGCCGGTACAATTCAATCCGAAGCCGTGGTTTGACCCTAAGACCGCTGAAAATATTGCCCAGGGGACTGTCCTTGAGCGCATTGGTGGCAATCAGCGTCAGGCCCTCCTGGGCTATCCGCAGTTCCGCATCTTTTTCACCGAGCGCGATAACTTTCCCGCGCAGAACTCTGCCGGCATCATCAATGGCCTTATAGCTGTAACTAGGCATAGGCGACCACGCGCTGGATTTCCGCTACCGAGGTGATCTGATGGGCAACTTTTTTCAGGGCCTGTTTAAACATCAGACTGGTTCCCGCTTGAACTGCAATTTCCTGGATCTTGCTGTGAATGGCACCGGCAGAGATCAATTCTTCCATGGCACGATCCACCTCAATAACCTCAAAAATTCCGGTGCGGCCGTTGAACCCGGTTTGATCACAGCTCGGGCACCCCACGGCATGGGGAATATCGGCGGGCGGTTCGAGGTCATGGCGCCGAAAGAGGTCTTTTTCCTCCGGTGCGGCGGTTTTCATGGTTCGGCAGTGCGGGCAGATCTTGCGCACCAGTCTTTGGGCCACCACCATGACGAGTGAAGATGCCAGGATGCTGGTATTAATACCCAGATCGAGCATGCGGTTAATGGCCGAGGCGGCATCATTGGTATGCAGGGTGGACAAAACCAGGTGGCCCGTAATGGAAGCTCTCAGGGCTAATTCCGCGGTCTCCTGATCCCGGATTTCGCCGACGAGAATGACATCGGGGTCCTGTCGCATCGCCGATCGCAAGGCGTTGCCGAAGGTCAGGCCGGCCTTGGGATTGACGGCCGTCTGCCTGACGGTCGGGATGACATGTTCGATGGGATCTTCAACGGTCATGACATTGATATTGGGATTGTTGATTTTCATCAACGCCGAATAAAGTGTCGTGGTTTTACCGGATCCGGTGGGACCGGTGGATAGGAGCAGACCGTAGGGGCGCTTAAGGTTTTGCATAAACCTTTCCAGGTCGTCCTTCTCAAAACCGTGCCGGGCAAGATCTCCCACGACATCGGTATACTTCAGGAGCCGCAAAACCACCGTTTCGCCTAAATGCGTGGGGAAGGTTGACGCTCTCAAATTGATTTCACCGACGCTTCCCTGATATTTGAAACGGCCGTCATGGGGAATGTTGGTATTGGAGATATCGATATCCGCCATGATTTTGAAGCGGGTGGACAGGCTTTGGTGAAAGCTTTTGGGGAAAATATGTTTTTGCTGCAGTACGCCGTCGATCCGATAATAGATTCTGACCAGATTGTTATCGGGCTCGATGTGGATATCGCTGGCCCTGAGCACATTTCCTTTTTCGATCAACATGTTGGCGAGCCTGACGATCTGATCATCGGCCGCCTCTCCTGCGCCTGAAGTAGTGAGCGTCAGCTTTTCGATCTCGACGTCAATGGTGCGGGCGCGCTTGTAATGCAGTTCCACGGCATTGGCAATCCACTCCTTGGAGGCCAGATAGGTTGCCACCCGGCACCCGGTCATCCGGCCCAGTTCGTCCTTGGTGATAACATCAAAAGGATTGGCGGTGGCGATCTTCAGGGTGTCATCTTCCCGGGCAAAAGGAAACACATTGTGTTTACTGACAAATTCAGCCGGAATCTTGTCAACCAAGGCATGATCGATGACAACCGAGGATGTATCCAATATTTCGGCACCGCTTTGAACGGCGATGGCCATTTGGAGCTCCTCATCGGTTATCCAGTCGAGTCGGATCAGCACGTCGCCGAGCATCGCCCCGGTTTTTTTGGACTCCATCAGTGCCATCTCCAACTGGCCCTGGTCAATGAAACCCATTTGAATCAATATATCGCCAATGCGTTTTTTCATTCTATCGACCTTTTGCTCTGACTTGCGCTGTTGACCTCTGTCTGATTCCGCTTTGCACCTAAATAAGCGTGCAGGGACCTGATTCGAGCTTCAATGTTTTTTTTATCATGCGGTGGCAACGTGTCATTTTGTTGCAAAAATTTGCCATAATAGTGAATGGCGTCATCATATCGTTGTAATTTATCGGAGAGAACCGCCAGGTTGAAGATCAGATTGTTATGACTGGTATTGAGTTTCTCTGCTTTTTTATAGGAGATGCGGGCTTCTTCTAACTTACCGAGCTGACTTAGGGCAGCGGCACGATGAAAATAAATGCCAAATTGTGGTTCTTCGTATTGATTGGCAGCCAAATCCAATAAGTGAATCGCTTCCGCGGGTCTCCCCAGACCAATTTCAGCGATTGCGAGGTTCACCAAGATACCGGGGTTTTGGTGATCGCTCAGCTCCAGCTGCTTTAGGAGGGGATAAGCATCCGAATAGGCTGCCAGTTGAATATAGGCTGAACTGAGATTGAACAGGGCATCCTGATGATCGGGATTTACTCTGATGACTTGTTTATACATTTGGATGGCTTGATTTAACTTGTCCTCGCGGTGATAGCTTAGCGCCTTTTGATAAAAAATGTCTTCTTCATGAGATGGTAAAGGCTTAGCCGTTTCATTTCGCGCAATTGCTTGCACGGCGCTGTCGGCAGCATTCGGGATGTCTTCTTGGGCGGACAGAGATCCCGAGAAATACCAGATACCGAGGATCAGAGTGCCTGCGAGGACCAACATTTCACCGATGCGCGCCATTTTTTTTCGGATCGCTTCATTCAACAAGCTCATATTCGTTTCCAATGCAATTTAAGGGCGCACTCAAAAATAACGTAACTTTTTCAATTTCAGTAACCGTTCACAGGGTTGCAAAGTCCGATGCGCTTCAATCATACGGGGGAACCCACCACGCAATATCCGCAAATTCGATTCTGACCTCTAATTGTTTTTCCTTGTTTCGAACAGCTTTTATCTTTCCCAGGATCTCCTGCCTATCGACAATCCCCGGAAAGTTGAAGCTCATGGTAATGTGATCATCGCATCGCAAAGTATTATCCGTTTTCGCTGCCGCTTCAAAAACGCAACAGCAGCCGCGTTTACTGATATTCTTGATGACCCCGGCTTTCGTTTCGTTATTGATGTCGATTTTAGCGGAAATAAAGCAGCTGATCCTTTTATGGGATCGGGATTCTTGCTTCACTACCGATGCGGGGTATTTTAATAAGAGCAATTTCAAGGGGCTATTCGTTATTTCCATTAACTTGGACGTGAATTTAAAGATATTCCCTTTCACTGAAAATTTAATTTTAATCCGGTCGCTCTGAAGCAGCTTCTTTTCAATGCTACTGAAATTTGAAGGAGGGGTACTGACAATATATTGACTCCCCTTTTTACCGACAAAGGTGCTCTTCAGTTCAATATCAAGACCATCGACGGCAAGACTCAATTCGGTGCCAGTTTCGAGATCGAGGTTATATTTTTTATCGATTCCTTCTAAGTTATTAACTGACATAACGATTCCTTTTTAGGGTCACCAGAGGAGGCAACCGATCAGAAGAAAAAGGATCTTCTCCAGGCTTGGTTCATCATAACAGGTGCTTACGGAACCATTGCATGTTGCAGCGAATCCTAAAGCATATGCAAAATAGGCGCCAACTTTCAAAAATAATTAGATAAATTGCAGAACATCACTTGCCTGATCGGTGATATCTCGACAAGTGAACGGCATGGGAAACGATTCAGAAGAGATTTTAAAGGTAGGAAACCACCCTATGCGTGGGCGAGAATGTCAGGAATGTGCGTGTGTGGTTATTAAGGGATCACTTCTTTCCCAGCTTCAAGCCTTTCAGAACGGCGAATTTCGGGTTGATGATTTTTCTCTCGCAGCCGCAATCGCCCTGGTTCAGGTCGGCGCCGCACTGCAGGCAGAGGCCTTTGCACTCCGGTCGGCAGAGGGTTTTCATCGGCACGGCCATCAACACATCCTCCTGCACGGCGTCGCGCAGGTCGATCTCCTCGCCATGAAAAAGAATCAGGCCGATCTCCTCGGCGCCGAGCTCGATTTCCGCGTGCCGCGACGGATCGGCCGTCTCCGGCTGCTCTCGGCTGAAGGCCAGGATAAAGTCGGCCGCAAGAGGGAGTTCAAAATCCGCCAGGCAACGGCTGCAGGAGAGGCGCACCCGGGTTTCGAAACGACCGTCCGCCTCGAACATTTGACCGATGCGCCGGATGCGGAGATCGATGGTCAGGGGCATCAGGAAAACACATTCTCCGCTGCGACTGAGTTCGAGCAGTGACGGAAACGATTCGGCGCCTTCCGCGAATGTCAGGCGCAGGCCGCTGTCGCTGATGTCATCTACGTTTATGCGCATTTCAACCTCCTGCCGGGCCGGTATTTAACTTGATAATTCCCAGTATCTCGTTACAGGGTCACCACAGATTCCCTCTCCCTGGGGAGAGGGTTAGGGTGAGGGGATAACATCAAACAGCTTTGATACCCTGCAGATTGCTGCAGGGAGATTCATTTTAATTGCGATCACTTTAAAATTATTATAATTGTAATTTTTACGGTACGTCTTGGCAACCTGTTTGGATATCCTAACATATCTTGGGGGAATACCATGAAAAATTCGGATGATACGCACGATACCACCGCAGGTGAAAAGCCCGCGGAAAGCGCCGGGTCTTCGACCGCGCCC
>Ga0316198_10002972_pt1 | contig 10292 bp, 9 predicted proteins | sample OudBieAanoxic_MG_FD_204935 | JGI IMG/M metagenome (GOLD analysis project Ga0316198, IMG submission 204935) | Coastal sediment microbial communities from Oude Bieten Haven, Netherlands - site A anoxic | ecosystem: Environmental > Aquatic > Marine > Coastal > Sediment | place: Netherlands...
GTCCACTCGCCCGACGCTCGCGAGCGTCACGGCGTGCCAGAAGATCGGCTCGGACTCACCGGGAAGCAGAGCCTCCGCGCGCTCGTATTCCTCCACGGCGGCGTCGATATTTCCCTGGGTGACCTGCTCATCTCCCTCGTTCATGTGACGATACGCCCGGGCGACGGACAGCAGTCGGGCTAGCTCGACCAGCGGTTCGTCATGGTCGTCCACTCGCAGATCGAAGACCCGATCCTGCCACGGTCTGCCCGACGGCTCCGCCGCGACCACGAGGAGAGCCGCTGACTGCCGCCCGCGAATGTCGCCACCTTCCGCTTCCGCTGCCTCGAGCGCCGCCATCAGGCGGTCCGCCAGGTCTCCCGTGGTCGTGGTGTATGCCCCCACCATGGCGTCGCACACGGTCGCGTGATGCATCAGGTTGGCCTGCACAGTGAAGGTCTCACCCTCGAAATCGCACGCCTCCTGGATCGCCAGCCGACCGGTGTGTACCGCGGTGCCCCCCCGAGCATCCACCATCCCGACCTGTCTGACTTCGGGGTGCGCGTCAGCGGCGATCAGCCCGGCAAGGGCCTGATCCGCGCTGCTGCCCGTGCCCATCAGGACGAGGCCGTTGGCGCCGTACGAAGGATCGATGAAGGACTGAGTGGCGATCGCTCCGACTCCACTCTCGGCCCAGGCCACGGATGAGCCGACGGAGAACCAATGGGACTGGACCGCGACGCCCAGTTCTCCGGTCTCGGCGTCGCGGGCCACGATCGAGTACGTGTGCACCGGGCGAAGGGGTCTCTCGAGCTCCTGCGAAATGGCGGGGCTGGCCGTCGACAGGGAAGCGATCGAGAGAGCGGCGAGCGCGGCGGTACCCACCAGGGGGCCTTTCAGGGCGGTCATGGCATTCCTCTGCGCCGAGTTTGAACGTGTGTGGTGACCAGTATGGCAAGAGGAGTCTAGAGGGTCGGCGCGGGCCAGGGAAGAACCCGACGCCGGTCGTCGAGTCAAGCGAGGCTCCGCGAGCCGGATAAGTAACTAGCCAGAAACGAATTATAGTTCTAATGTGATGTTAATTCTAACAAGAGAGCGGTCGGTGGACATGTGCGCTTCCAGATGCTATATTTGTTAGCTCTGTAGTTCTCGTTTTGACCCAACTTCGAGGTTTGAATGACAAAGCACTTCCGGGACGACAGCGGTAGACGGTGGAAGGCGTGGCTCGCTTCGCGAGATGTCTTCTGGCCGGACCCCGATAAGACCGGAGTGAAGGACGACAATGAGTCCGTGATCTTCGTGTGCTTCTCCGACCCAGCCCAGGCGCAGCGGCGAATCAAGCTGCCCGCCGGCTCCTTCGAGGGTCTCAGCGTCGAGGACTTGAAGAGCCGCTTCAGCGTCGCGGAACCGGATCCGGCGATCCGATAGGGCGCGGGAGGGCTCGGATCATTCGAGCGAGGGGCGTAACACCGGTGGAACCGGGGGTTGCGCCCCTTTTTCGTGGACACTCTTGAGCAGGTCCTGCCGAGGATGAACATGACAGACCAGAACGCCAGAGGACTTGCCGGCGTCGTCGCCGCTGAGACCGGCCTGAGCTTCATCGATGGAGCGGAGGGCCGACTGTGGTACAGGGGATACGACGTACATGCGCTGGCCAGGCACGCCTCGTATCTCGAGTCGGTGTACCTGCTGTGGTACGATGCGCTCCCCGCGGCGATTGAGCTCGCCGCTTTCGAGGGAACCCTCGCCGGGCAGCGTGCGCTTCCGCCTGCAGTCCTGGATGCTCTCGGTTGCCTTCCGGCGGACGCGGCGCCGATGGCCGCCCTCAGAACGGCGGTCTCGGCACTGGGACAGGTAGACCCCGAAGCGGATGACATTTCCCATGAGGCGGACCTCAGGAAGGCAGGTCGTCTCGTCGCGCAACTGCCGACGATCGTAGCCACCTTCGATCGAATCCGGAGAGACCTGGATCCGGTCGACCCGGATCCGGAACTGGATCACGCGGCGAACTTCCTCTACATGCTGAGCGGCACCAGGCCCAGCGAGACAGCCGCCAGGGCACTGGATACATCGTGGCTTCTCTACCTCGAGCATGGGCTGAACGCGTCCACCTTCACGACGCGAGTCGTGGCCTCGACGCTGGCCGACATGCACTCGGCGATCACCGCCGGGATTTCCGCGCTGAAGGGGCCGCTCCATGGCGGTGCGAACGAGCAGGCCATGAAAATGCTGCTCGAGATAGGCACCGCGGGCAACGTGGGGGCCTACGTTGACAGGGCGCTGGAGCAGAAACAGAAGATCATGGGGTTCGGCCACAGGGTCTATCGGACGGAGGACCCGCGGGCAACGCACCTGCGCCGGATGGCCGAGGAGTTGAGCCTCGAGGCGGGCGACTCCCCGTGGTACGATGTATCGAGGACGCTCGAAGAGGAGATGCTTGAGCGCAAGGGTTTGCACTGCAACGTGGATTTCTACTGCGCCACGGTGTACTACTCCCTTGGCCTCTCGATCGACCTGTTCACGCCCCTTTTTGCGGTCGGTCGAACCGCTGGTTGGGCCGCACACGTGATGGAACAGCATATGCACAACAGACTCATTCGACCGCGAGCGGAGTACACGGGGGAGTTGGACCGGCCCTGGGTGCCCATCGACCGACGCTGATCACATTGTTTGTCCGGGGAGATTAGAGAATGTCTTCTGAATATCGCTTTGCAGAAGTACCTGATGGCGATCGCATCACCGTCACTCCAGAAGGTCCGGTAGTTCCGGATCGGCCGATTGTGCCATTCATCGAAGGAGATGGCATGGGTCCCGACATCTGGGCCGCGGCGGTCCGGGTGTTTGATGGCGCGGTCGAGGCCGCCTATGGGACGGACCGCAAGATCCAGTGGATGGAGATATACGCGGGCGAGAAGGCGCTCGATCTGTCCGGTGAGTGGCTACCGCAGGAGACCCTGCAGGCGATCGAGGAGTTCGCGGTCTCGATCAAGGGGCCGTTGACCACACCGGTCGGGGGTGGGATCCGCTCTCTGAACGTGACGCTTCGCCAGAAGCTCGACCTGTACGCGTGCGTGCGCCCAAGTCGATGGATCAAGGGCACTCCGTCTCCCGTCAAAGCTCCCGAGAAGCTCGACGTGGTGATCTACCGCGAGAACACGGAGGACGTCTACTCGGGCATCGAGTGGGAGGCCGGCAGCGAGGATGCGGAGAAGGTTCGGTCCTTCCTGAACAACGAGATGGGATGCTCGGTCAGGGAGAACAGTGGAATAGGGGTCAAGCCGATCTCCGAATTCGGGACGAAGCGCCTCGTCCGGATGTGCATCAGGGAAGCGATTCGAAACGGTCGCAAGTCGGTCACCCTGGTCCACAAGGGCAACATCATGAAGTTCACCGAGGGGGCGTTCCGCGAGTGGGGATATGAAGTCGCTCGCGACGAGTTCGGGGACGAGACGATCACCGAGACGGAGCTGTGGAGCGCGCACGACGGCAAACAGCCCGAGGGGAAGATCGTCATCAAAGACCGGATCGCGGATGCGATGTTCCAACAGATTCTCCTGCGTCCGGCGGAGTACGACTACATTGCCCTGCCGAACCTGAACGGGGACTACCTGTCGGACGCCTGTGCGGCCCAGGTGGGTGGCCTCGGCATGGCGCCGGGTGCGAACATTGGAGACGAGGTTGCCCTCTTCGAGGCGACGCACGGCACCGCGCCCAAGTATGCGGGACTGGACAAGGTGAACCCGACCTCGCTGATTCTCTCGGGTGTCATGATGTTCGAGTACATGCGCTGGGACGAGGCCGCGCAGGCCCTGCTGGACGCGATCGAGCGGACGGTTGGCCAGAAGTACGTGACGTACGATCTCGAGCGTCAGATGGACGGCGCCACCCTGGCCAAGACGTCGCAGTACGGAGACCGCATCATCGAAAACATGCGAGCTGGCTGAGCCCGCCCGCAGGCGGGGCCGGCCGATGTACCGGTCCCGCTTCGAGAAGCGACGCACGGAGGGACGCATCGGGTCACGGACGCCCCCGAAAGTCGGGCTCCTGCTCGTACTTTGCCTGTGTTCAGTTCCTGGGCTTCGCGCCCAGGAACCGGATCCGCCTGTTCCGGAGGCTGCCCCCGACACCCTGGTCGGCGAGTTGGAGGGCGAGCTGACCGGAACGCTGGCCGATTCCACGCAGGAAGAGGCATTCCAGCAGATCGCTGAAGAGATGCGTCCTCCGGGTGAGGGCTGGTCGTGGTCGACGTTTGAGTGGGACCGCGATGCCATACTGCGCTCGAACGCGATGACCCTCGAGGATCTTCTCTCCGATTTGGTGCCCGGTTTTACCACGATTCGCACCACCTGGTTCGGCGGACCCCACTACGCGATACAGGGGGCGCTGGGTCCGGGATTCCTGTCGGTGTCCATGGACGGCCGGGAACTCACCACTCTCGACGCCGGACAGGTGGACCTCACCCGTATTGCCCTCGCCAGCGTGGAGAGCGTCCGCGTTCGGCGTCGGGCCGACGGCTGGGTAGCTGAGGTGACCACCTTGAGGCGGAAGAAGCGCACGGCCTACTCCCGCATCACGGGGGGGACCGGAGACCCCGGGCTGAGCCGCCTCCGCCTCCTGTTCAGCAACGGAATGGGTAGCAACCTCAACCTGGGTACGTCGATCGATCTGCTCGACACGGGGGGCGACAATCCGTCGACCGACTTCAACTTCTGGGGCCGGGTCGAGTGGCTTCCAGGTGGAGGGGACGCCGGTCTCGAGTTGCACTGGGTCAGTGAGAAGATGGAGCGGACGGTCTACGATCCGGTGGATCTCACCAGGACCGAGCTCTTCCTCCGCGGCAGGGGGAACCTGGGCGATCACCTGCAGGTGGAGGCCTTTGCCGGGACGACGGGTCTCAGCGAGGATGGAGAAAGCGTCCGCAAGGTGGCCAACGGGGGTTTCCGCCTGTCGGGCGACGTCGAGAACGGGTGGTTTCGGACGGGCTTCAGGCTGTGGGACGACTCGTCTTACCCGATTGCGGATCTGGATATCGACGCGGGCTACGCAATCCTGCCGTGGCTGTCGCTCAACGCCGGCACCCGCCTGGGCTCCTGGAACGATTTCGGTACCTCGGAATTTCGTGGGGGTCTTGCTGCCTCTATTCGGCCGGTGCGGTTGACGTTGACCGTGGACGGCGCCACCGGGAGTCGGGGCGTTTCCTACCCCACGCTCGGCCGTGCTGACTCGGTTTCGTTTGACGTGGCAGCAGGCGGCCTGGGCCTGGACCTCGGGCCCTTCTCCCTCTCGGGACGAGGTGAGTATCAGAGGCTGAGCCGACAGCTTCCTTTCGGGGCCGTCTTCGACAGGGAGCAGGCACCTGGAAGTGCGGTAGAGCTTGGATTGGCGGAAGTCGGGTTGGTCGGTCCGCTCATTCCTCTGGGCCTGGTTCTCAACAACGTGGAGCCGATCAGGCTCCGCGGCTTCTACCGGTACTCCAACGTCCTCGACGATTCCGATCCCCTCTACGTTCCCGAGAGCGTGGCCCGGGCCGAGGTGTTCTGGCACGACTCGTTCTTCGAGGAAGAGCTCGAGGTCAGCGCATCGTTCGGCCTGAATTACCGGGATGCGATGCTCACGGCGCCGACACCGGCGTCGGGTAGCCAGAACCCGGTGCTGGTCCCGTCGTACACCTTCATAGACTGGAATCTGATGATCCGGATTCTCGGTGTGCGCGTATACTGGCGGTTCGAAAACCTGACGGCTGCCGTGGGCCAGGATCTGCCGGGCCTTCCGTTTCCTGTCAGACGATCCGTCTTCGGAGTCAAATGGGAGTTCCTGAATTGACCCGAAAACGCTATACTTAACGGTTCCTATGATACGCAGCATGACGGGCTTCGGGTCGGCCTCCGCGACAGCCGACGGTGTGGATCTGAGTATCGAGCTCCGGTCCGTAAACTCGCGGCACCTCAAGCTTCACTTCCGGCTTCCGCCGGGAACGGAGCGCTGGGAGGAAGCGCTCCGCGAGGAAATCGCGGAGCAAGTCCGCAGGGGGCATGTCGATGTCACGCTCCGAATGGGAGCACCGACCGGTGAGGCCCGAAGCGGAGCGGCTCCCGTCTATCAGTTGGACGAGGCAAGGGCGCGAGCGTACGTCGAGGCACTCCGGGACTTGCAGGAGCGATGGGGTCTCGGGGGCGAGGTGGACATAGGGCTGATCGCGCGTTGTGAGCGCCTGCTCGTCGAAACGTCCTCGGATCCGGTCGAGACCGTGTCCGAGGAAGCCCTGCGCCAGGTCGCCCGCGAGGCGGCAGCCCAGCTCGTCGAGATGCGTGTTCGCGAGGGTGAACGTCTCGCGGAGGACCTGGCCGGCCGGGTCGTGGCGCTTCGGACAGGTCTTTCCGAGGTCGAAGCACTCGCCCCGCAGAGGCTGGAGAGAGAGTCACAGAGGTTGAGGCGGTCGATCCGCGAGCTGGCGGGAGACATCGAGGTAGAGCCCGACCGATTGGCCCGGGAAATCGCGTTCATCGCGGACAAGTGGGACATATCCGAAGAGCTGGTACGGACCCGCGCGCACCTGGACGCTTTTGGGGATCTCCTGGACTCTCCTTCGGATGAGCCGGTGGGGAAGCGACTGAGCTTTCTCAGCCAGGAGTTGCTGCGGGAAGTGAATACGATCGGCTCCAAGGCCAATGACGCAACGATCGCCAGGATCGTGGTGGAGATGAAGAACGAACTGGAGTCGCTCCGGGAACAGAACGAGAACGTCGAGTGAGGCGCCTACCGTGAGGCCGGCACCGTCCCATCTCTTTCCGATCGTACTCGCAGGGCCGTCGGGAGGCGGAAAGACGACGGTGCGACGGGCGCTCCTGGAGAAGCGCTCTGACGTCGTGTTCTCTGTGTCCGCCACGACCCGGCGGCCACGACCGGGCGAGGTGGACGGCCAGGACTACCAGTTCCTCGGACGCAGTACCTTTGAAGCCCTGATCGAGGGAGGGGATCTCCTTGAGTGGGCTGAGGTACACGGTGAGTTGTACGGCACGCCGCGAGCGAATCTGCAGAGGGCGTGGGAGGACGGGGCGCATCTGCTGCTCGACATCGATGTGCAGGGCGCGAGGCAGCTCCGGGCCATTCAGCCTGACGCGCTGACCGTCTTTCTGCTGCCACCGGACTACGATCGCCTGGTGGAGCGATTGCGCGGTCGGGGCAGCGAGGACGGGGAGACTTTTCGCAGAAGGATGAGGACCGCGCTCTCGGAGCTCTCGGAGGTCGAGCGTTTCGACTACGTGGTAGTGAATGACGATCTTGAAGAAACACTGCGAACGGTCGAGGCAATTGTCGCGGCCGAGAGCCACAGAGTGAAGCGGCTGAGCCCGGAGGTGCGAGAGCTGATCCGGGAGCTCAGCGAGTCATTGAATGGGATGCTTGACGCACCCCAACCACAGGAAGCGAGATGCGAATGAAGGTTTTTACTCCTGATGATCTGGTCCCGGCGGCGTCGGACAAGTACCTGGGGGTGCTGGTGTCGGCCAAGTACGCCCGCGAGTTGAACGCTCTACCTCTCGAACGCTCCCCGTATGGCGCCGACAAGCTCACCACCATGGCCCTTGCGGCCATCTCGTCCGGCCAGCTGGAGTATCGTCTGGTTCGTAAGCGTACCGCCGCGGGCGAGTAGTGTCGATGCTGGACGGGCGCCGCGTTCTGCTGGTGGTCTCAGGTGGGATCGCCGCGTACAAGAGCGCGATCCTGGTTCGGCGTCTGCGCCGATCCGGCGCCCGGGTTGACGTCGTGATGACGGCCTCCGCCGAGAAGATGGTGGGGGCCACGACATTTCAGGCGTTGAGCGGACGTCCCGTGTTGACGGACCTGTGGACCGAGCCGCTCGCGCACGTCGAGCTCGGACGCGAGGCGGACCTGGCGATCGTCGCCCCGGCTACCGCGAACATCATGGCCAAGATGGCCAATGGTATCGCGGATGATATGGCGACGTCGACGCTGCTGGCGGCGGCCTGCCCGGTGCTCGTGTGCCCGGCCATGAACCTCCGAATGTGGAGTCATCCCGCGACCCGGGACAACGTGGAGGCACTCGCCGCCCGGGGCGTTCACATCGTGGGGCCCGAGGACGGAGAGCTGGCTGAGGGCGAGGAGGGGCCGGGCCGCATGTCGGAGCCCGACAGCATCTTCCTCACCGCCGCGCGCCTTCTTCGCCGTGAGTCGCCTCTCGAGGGACGAAAGGTCGTGGTCACGGCGGGCCCGACCCTTGCTCCCATTGATCCCGTGCGTTTCCTCGGCAACCGGTCTTCGGGGCGCATGGGACTGGCCCTTGCTTCGGCGGCCTGGCTGAGGGGAGCGGACGTCGTGCTGATCGCCGGTCCGACGGCGGTCGAGCCTGCTCACGGTCCGCGACTGGTGCGGGTGGAGACAAGCACAGAGATGGGCGAGGCCCTGGAACGGGAGCTAGAGGATGCAGCGGTCCTCGTAATGGCCGCGGCAGTATCCGACTTTCTGGTCCCGGGTCCCTCGGAGAAGAAGATCAAGAGAGGAGACCAGGACGTCCTGGAGATTCGTTTCAAAGCCGGGCCTGATCTCCTCGTGTCGACCCGCGAGCAGCGAGAGAAGGGCGGAGTCCTGACGCTCGGATTCGCGCTCGAGACGGATGATCCTATCGGCAACGCCCGGAAGAAGCTGAAGGACAAAGGCCTGGACATGGTAGCCGTGAACGAGGCAGGGCGACCGGACAGGGGCGTCGAGGCGGAGACGAACCAGGTCACCCTCGTCGATGAGCAGGGAGTGGTGGAGGAGCTGCCGTTGATGTCCAAGGTCGACGTGGCCGAGAGATTGCTCGACCATCTCGAGACTCGAGTCTCATGACCGGGACACGCGATGCGCTCCGGAGCTACCTCGCGGGGCGAGAGAACCTGGGCGAGCCTGAGATGTTTCTGTCTTCCGGAAGCAGAGGAGAAGCTCTGGGGCAAGTACGGAGGGTCGGTTCCGGTTTATCGGGCCCCGGCGTCCCCGGTACGGACGCGGGACGATTGGCCAGGTCAGGGACGCGTGAGGAGATCCTCGCGATTGAAGACATGGATGGCCTGAGGGGGGTCGCGGAGGCGTGCACCCGATGCGGACTTCATTCGACCCGCACCAGGGTCGTCTTCTCTGACGGAGCGGCCGACGCGAAAGTTCTTTGTGTGGGAGAAGCGCCGGGCGCCAACGAGGATAGGACCGGCCTTCCCTTCGTCGGCAGGGCAGGAAAACTGCTGGATCGTCTTCTTCTCAGCGCAGGCTTCCCAAGGGCCGAGGTGTTCATCTGCAACGTCCTCAAGTGCCGGCCACCGGGGAACCGAAACCCGCTGCCGGACGAGATCGAGGCGTGCTCGCCCTTCATGCTGAGGCAGCTCGAGCTCGTGAGTCCGACCGTCATCGTCGCCTTCGGTACATTCGCTGCTCAGACGCTGCTGGGATGCCGTGACTCGCTTCGACACCTGCGGGGTCGAACGCATCTCTACGAGGGATTTCCTCTCGTCGTGACGTACCACCCCGCGGCGCTCTTGCGGAATCCTGGCTGGACTCGGCCGACCTGGAGGGACCTGCAGCTGGCCCGCCGCATTGTGGACGGGGAGCAGGGCCAGCCGACGCCCCGCACGGGGACGGAGGTCGAGGTGCCGGGTTCCGGGACGGACAGTGACGACGCTGGAGCACAGGACCAACTGATCCTTGGAGGTCGTGATGGCTGAGCCCTCGGTGATTTCGGTCGATACCGGGGTTGCGGGCCGGCAGATTCCGTGGTCGGAGGAGGCCGAAATATCGGTCCTCTCGGCCATGCTGATAGACGGCGACGCCGTGGCGCAGGCTATAGAGATGGTCGGTGACACTTCATTCTACCGGGAGTCGAATCGCCGGATCTTCCGCGCCATGGTTCGACTCTACTCGCGAGGCGAAGTCATCGACGTGGTCACTCTATCGGACGAGTTGAAGTCCGCCGGGGAGCTCGACGGGGCAGGCGGGATGACGAACCTGGCCCACCTCGTGGATGCGGTCCCTACCACAGCCAACATCGAGTATCACTGCAGGATCCTGAGAGACAAGTCGGTTCTCCGGCAGTTGATCGAGTCCGCCACGGACATCGTCCGGGAAGCGTACGATGCCCCGGCCGGCGAAGTCGACGACACCCTCGACCGGGCCGAGCAGAAGATCTTCCAGATTGCTCAGACGACTCAGCGGCAGGGCTTCGTTTGGATCAAGGAGATCCTGTGGCCCACGTTCGAGCGGATCGAGGAACTTCAGAGCAGTCCCGGATCGGTAACCGGAGTGGCGAGCGGCTTCCCGGATCTCGACAA
>Ga0316198_10002973_pt1 | contig 10290 bp, 3 predicted proteins | sample OudBieAanoxic_MG_FD_204935 | JGI IMG/M metagenome (GOLD analysis project Ga0316198, IMG submission 204935) | Coastal sediment microbial communities from Oude Bieten Haven, Netherlands - site A anoxic | ecosystem: Environmental > Aquatic > Marine > Coastal > Sediment | place: Netherlands...
CACGGGGCCAGATGAACGCGGACTGTCTGCTCGATACCTCTCCACCGCGGTCCGATCGATGGGAAATTCGATCGGCCTTCAGCCTCTTGTTGTTGGCGCTACTGGCCGTGGCTCCTTCCTGCGGTGGGCCTCCAGCGTCCAGTGCGGCCCAGGGTGCGGACGCTCAGGCCGCGCACGGCGACGCTTCCGGGGAGGCAGAGGATGCAAAGGAGGACGCGATCGCGGTACGGGTAGAAGAGGTCGTCCAAGAACCGCTCTCCTCGCTGTACACCACGAGCGCGACGCTGCGCGCGGACAAACAGGCCACCGTGACCGCTCGTACCCGCGGCGTGATACGCGAGTTGCTGGTGGAAGAAGGCCACCGGGTGCAGGTCGATCAGCCCCTCGCGATCCTGGAGAACGACGAGCAGCAGATCGACTACGACCGTGCCGCCACGTCGCGAGACACCAAGCAACGCGAGTACGATCGCGCGCTCGAGCTTCACGGCCAGGGCCTGCTGAGCGACGAAGAATTCGAGACGGTTCGGCGGGAAGCCGAAGAGACCCGGCAAGACGCAGCCATGGCACAGCTGAAGCTGTCGAGGACCGTCGTCAAGGCGCCGTTCACGGGCAGCATCCTCACCCGGCACCTCGACGCCGGAGCAACGGTGTCCGACGGTACGGCGGTCTTCGACATCGCCGACCTCGATCCGCTCTACGCCGACGTCAACGTGCCCGAGCGGCACATCGACCGCCTGCACCCCGGCCAGGAGGTGCGTCTCGCCGCTGACGCTTCCGCCGAGAACGCCGACGCGAAGATCGAGCGTATCGCACCACTCGTGGATCCAGAGAGTGGAACGGTCAAGGTCACGCTGGCCGTGGACGGGAGGACGTCGCTCCGTCCCGGCTCGTTCGTCCGGGTCCTGATCGTGACCGACACGCATCAACAAGCCCTGGTGGTGCCGCGATCGTCTCTCGTCGCCGAGGGTCGGCGCTGGCACCTGTTCCGAGTCGCCGAGGACGGCGAAAACGTCGAGCGGATCGAGGTCACCCGCGGCTACGAGGAGCAAGACCGCGTGGAGATTCTTGGCGTGGTCGGCGATGGGCGCGAGTTGACCACCGGCGACCGGGTGGTGGTTCTCGGTGCCTCGGCCCTGACGGACGGCGTGCGCGTCGAGATCCTCGAGAACGGAGAGTCGCAAGCGCCCGAGGGCGAGGATCGACAGGCGACGACGGGGGGCGGCGGTGACGCCGCCTGAATTTTCTGTAGATCGCCCGATCACCGTGCTGATGGCCACCCTGGCCGTCGCCATCTTCGGCTTTATTTCCTGGGGCAATCTTCCGATCGAGTTGTTGCCCGATCTGTCCTATCCCTCGTTGACGGTCCAGACCGAGTACGAGGATGCCGCTCCGATCTCGGTCGAGCAGTTCATCACGCGTCCCATCGAAGAAGCGGTCGGGGTGATTCCAGGGGTTCGCGACATGCGGTCGGCCTCCCGTGCCGGCTTGTCAGAGATCGTGCTGGAGTTCGAGTGGGACGAGCCGATGGACTACGCGGCGATGGAGGTTCGAGAAAAACTCGGCCTTGTCGAACTGCCACGCGAAGCCGACCTGCCGCGCGTGCTGCGCTTCGATCCCTCCCTCGACCCGATCTTGCGACTTTCCTTTTCGGGAGATCGCTCGCTGGACGACCTTCGGCAACTGGCCGACCGCTGGATCAAACCGCGCCTCGAGGCCGTCCGCGGCGTGGCGGCGGCCAAGGTGCGCGGAGGACTCGCCCCGGAGATCACGGTCGACGCGGACGAGGACCGACTGGCCGCACTCGGACTGACGCTGGACGACCTCGCCATGGCCCTTCGAGCCGAGAACGTCAACCAACCCGGGGGCACGCTACGGGACTGGGGCTCGGTCTACCTCGTGCGAACCCTCCACGAGTTCGAGGACTTGGATCAACTCCGTCGCACGGTCGTGCGCGAGAGCGCCGGGGGACGCGTACGCGTCGAGGATGTCGCCACGGTGCGACGGGGCCACAAGGACCGCGAAGAGATCACCCGCTACGGCGGCCGGGAAATGGTCGAGATCGCGGTTCACCGTGAAGGTTCCGCGAACACGATCGCGGTCGCCGAGGCCGTGCGCGAGGAACTCGCGCAACTCGGCGAGGACTTGTCCGACGACCTGTCGTTGACATTGCTGTCGGACCAGTCCACCTACATCAGCGCGGCGGTCGATCAGGTCTGGTCCGCGGCCCTGCTGGGTGGCTTGCTGGCCGTGCTGGTGCTGTACTTCTTCCTGCGGGACCTGCCGGCGACCGCGATCATCGCCGTGACGATTCCGATCTCCGTGGTGGCGACCTTCGTCCCGATGTTCCGGGCCGGAGTCACGCTGAACATCATGTCCCTGGGGGGGCTGGCGCTCGGCGTGGGCATGCTGGTCGACAACTCGATCGTCGTCCTCGAATCGATCGACCGACACCGGCGTAGGGGACTCGAGCGTCGCGAAGCAGCGCGATTGGGCGGCAGCGAGGTCGCGGGCGCCGTGACGGCGGCCACGCTGACCACGATCTCGGTCTTCCTGCCGATCGTCTTCGTGCAGGGTGTCGCCGGGCAGCTGTTCTACGACCTCGCCGTGACCGTCTGTTTCTCGCTCGCGGCTTCACTGGTCGTCTCACTGACGTTGATTCCCGCACTGGCGGCCTTCGACTATCGGCGCTTCGAGGCGAGCAACGAGATCAAGTTCTACCAACCGCAGACCGGCGAACCGCGGCCCTGGACACTCCGCGTGGGCCCGTTAGTGATGTCGCCGATCGGCGGCGGTCAGTCGTTCGGAAGTAAGTCCTTCACGGTCGTGCTCTTCATTCCGCGTCTGGTCGTGCACCTGCTGCTCTGGGTGCTGGACCTGGTCTTTCGTCTGCTCGCCGTCGTGTTGCGCCTGGTGGCCGGGGCCGTGGGAATCGCCTGGTGGGCCGTGGCGTGGACTTTCCATACCGTGACCTGGCCACTGAAGCGCGTGCTCGACGGCCTGGGAAGCGTCTACCCGCGAGGCCTGACCTGGTCCCTGCGCTATCGCTGGGCGATTCTGCCCCTCGCCTTCGGGCTGTTCGCGCTGTCCCTCGGTGTCGTCCCGATGCTGGGCACGAACCTCGTGCCCGACCTGGCGCAAGGCGAATTCGCGTTCAGGCTACGTATGCCCGAGGGGACCGGATTGACCACGACCGCCGAGGTCGTGGAGCAGATCGAAGGCCGCCTGGTGGGCGACACCAGGTTCTCGCGCGTCTTCTCGTCGGTCGGTAGCCTGCCCTCGACCGCCTCGGGCCGTCAGACGATCGGTGAGAATCTGGCGCAGATCAACTTCGTGCTGACCGAGGGCGCCGATGCCGCACTCGAGGCCTCGGCCTCGCGCCGCGTCCGTGATGTACTCGATCTGTATCCCTCGGTCGAGGCGGAACTGATCCATCCCTCGGTCCTGACCGTCAAGCCTCCCGTGGCAATCAATGTCTTCTCGGACGACCTGGAGATGCTCGACCAGGCCGCCGTACGCGTGGGCGCGATGATCAGCCGCATCGAGGGAGTCGAGGACGTGGCCACGACGTCCGAGCCGGGGAGCCCGGAGATCACGCTCGAGATCGACCGCGACCGCGCCGCGACGCTCGGCGTCTCCGCCGACGAACTCAGCCGTTCGCTGCGGCGCCAGATCCGGGGCGAGGTCGTCGGACAGTTCCGCGAGGCGGAGGAACGCATCGACATCCGGTTGCGCGCTTCCGAGCGCTCCCGCGATCAGGCCACCGAGGTGGGGGCCTTGCGCTTTCGTCTGCCCAACGGCAAGGCCGTGCCGGTCTCCTCCGTGGCCCGCGTCGAGATCGGTCGAGGTCCCGCCGCGATCCACCGCGTCGGTGGGGCGCGCGTGGCGCAGGTCACGGCCAAGGTCTCGGCGGCCGACCTGGGCCAGACGCTGGACGGCGTACGGGCACGTATTCCACAACTGGGCCTCCCCGCCGACGCAGTCGTCGAACTGGCAGGCCAGGACCGCGAACTCAAGATCTCTTTCGACAGTCTCAAGCTCGCTCTCGCGCTCGCCGTCTTCTTGGTCTACGTCGTCATGGCCATCCAGTTCGAATCGATCCGCTATCCCTTCGTGATCCTGCTCGCCGTTCCGCTGGGAATCATCGGCGTCGTGACGGCCCTGCTGATCACCCACTCACCGGTCAGTGTGCTGGCGCTGATCGGGTCGGTCATGCTGGCGGGCATCGTCGTCAACAACGCGATCGTTCTGGTGGACGCGATCAATCGGCGGCGGCGCCAAGGCGAGGGACTGGACCAAGCGATCGTCGAGGCTGGTAACGAGCGGCTGCGTCCGATCCTGATGACCACCGCCACGACCGTGTTGGCGTTGCTTCCCATGGCGCTGGGACTCGGCGCCGGCGACGAGTTGCGGCGTCCGCTGGCCATCACCGTCATCGGGGGACTGACCACCGCGACCCTGCTGACACTGATCGTGATTCCGTGCCTGTATCGGGCCATCTCTCCGCGCCACGTCGCTGACGAAGCCGGCGGATCGATCATCGATCCCTCCACCGGTGTCGGAGAGGGAGTCGCTCGATGAGGCTGACCGACGTTCCGCTGGACCGACCGGTCGCGACGTTGATGGTGCTGGTCTGCGTGAGTGTGCTGGGGACGATCGCGCTGTTCCATCTGCCGCTGGGATTCATGCCCGTCGTCCAGGAGCCCGAGGTCGACATCAACGTCCCGTTTCCGGGAAGCCACCCGCTCGAAGGACTTCGCCAGGTCGTCCGGCCGATCGAGGAGGAAGTCGCGGCCATTCCCGGCGTCAAGGGAATCTTCGGCGTCGCGCGCCCCGGGTTCGCGGTCGTCGAGGCGCAGTTCGAGTGGGCCGCCGACATCGATCTGAAGAAGATGGAAGTTCGCGACGCCGTCGAGAGGGCGCGTCCGCGGCTGCCCGAGGGCATCGGGCACATCCGCGTCGAGGGCGACACCGGGGGCCCTGGGGCCGAGGTGCTGGGCGGACGTATCTCGGCCGAGAGCGATCTGTCGGAATCCTGGGATCTGCTCGACCGGCGCATCAGGCGACCCCTCGAGCGCATTCGCGGCGTTGCACGGGTCGAACTCTACGGCGTCGAACCGCAGCAAGTCCGCATCGAGATCGATCTCGACGCGGTGGTCAAGCACGGGGTCAGCGTCGGCGAACTGATCGCCGTGATCAACGCGGCAAACCTGGACATGGATCTCGGCGCGATTCGCGGCGACCTGCTGCGCTATGACGTTCGCACGATGGCCCGATTCCGCGAGATCGAGACGATCCGCGAACTGGCGATCGGCGACGATGGCCTGCGCGTGCGCGACGTGGCCCAGGCCAGCCTGCGCGAGCCGATCCTCAACTACGGCCGCCACCTGAATCGCAACTTCGCGATCGGTTTCGACGTCTACAAGGAACCTACCGCCAACACCGTGGACACCGTCGATCGTCTGATGGAACGCATCGACGAGATCCGCGAAGACCCGGAACTGCAGGGGATCCAGTTGCTCGTCTGGATGAACGCGGGCGAGGAGATTCGCCTGGCCCTGGGCGGTCTGCGTAACGCGGGCCTGATCGGCGGGCTTCTCGCCATCGGCGTGCTCTACCTGTTCCTGCGTCGATGGTCCACGACACTGATCGTCGCCGTGTCCATCCCGTTTTCCATGTTGGTCGCCTGCGGCGGGATGATGCTGCTCGGTTTCGAATTCAACGTGCTGACGATGCTCGGCTTGATGCTGGGCGTCGGGATGCTCGTCGACAACGCCGTCGTGGTCATCGAAAACATCTATCGCCTGCAAGGGCAGGGGATGGAGCCCGTCCAGGCCGCCCGCACCGGCACTCGTCAGGTCGCGCTGGCCGTCGTGGCCTCGACCGGGACGACCTTGATCGTCTGGAGCTGGCTCTTCGTCACCGAGAAGAGCGAGATGACGATCTACATCGGCGAGGTGGCCTTCGTCATCTGCCTCGCCGTCGGTTGTTCGTTGCTGATCTCGATGACCTTCATCCCGCTGGCCGCCGCACGCTTCGTCCCCAATCGCGCCATCGCGCCTGGCCTGCTCATCCGGCGCATCGTTCCCGCGTATCGCCGGATCCTGGAACTGACACTGCACCACCGGTTCTTGACTCTGGTCCTGCTGCTGGCGCTGGCCTCGACGGCGGCGATTCCGTTCTCGCTCATCGAGAAGTCGGGTGAGCCGCGTTCTCAGACCCGTGACGTCTCGATCTACTACCGCGTTCACGATCCGACGACCAAGGAGGTCATGGAGAGCTACGTCGACGAGGTCGAGATCTGGATCGAATCGATTCGCGACGAGTTGGGGCACGAGAGTCTCTATTCGTGGTACAGCGAGACCGACGGCGCCGTCACCCGGGTCTACCTGCCCCGCGAGACGGCCACGGAGGACGCGATCCACGCTCTCCAGGAACGGCTCAAGCAAGACCTGCCCGTCATACCCGGTGTCGATCTCGAGATCGGTGACATGCGCAGTCGCCACCAGCGTGGTGGGCCGCACGAGCAGGCAAACGTGCGACTGGCCCTGCACGGAGAGGATCCCGAATACCTCGAAGCAGTGGCACGAGAGGTCGAGACACGGATGCAGGGTCTCGAGGACGTGCGCGAGGTTTATGGGCCGACGATCGAAGGCCGCCAGGAAGTCCGGATCGTGATCGACCCCGAGGTCGCACGCCGCCTGCAGATCAGTCCGCGCCACGTCGCGGACACCGTGGGTTTCGCCTTCCGCGGTCAGCAACTCCGCCGCTTTCAGGGAACACAGGGCGAGATCGAGGTTCTGCTGGGCCTGCCCGAAACCGAACAACCCGGCATCGCCGCGTTGGCCGACCTGCCGATTCCCCGCGAACGCGGAGACACGATTCCCCTCAGCGCGGTGTCGAGGATCGAGCAGACCCGCACGCCACCGAGCATCGTTCGCATCGACCGCAAGACCACGTCGTGGATCACCGTCGAATTCGACGAGGAGGCGTTGACCACCGCCCAGGCGCGCGAGCGGGTCTCGGAAGCCATGGCCGGCCTCGTCCTGCCCGAGGGATACGCCTGGGACTGGGGCCGTCAGCACCAAGACGACGACGAGGCCCTGGGAGTGATGTTCGGTGGATTGGGCATCTCGTTGTGCGTGGTGCTGCTGATGATGGCCGCGCTGTTCGAATCGTTCACCCAACCGCTGGCCATTCTGATCACCTTGCCGCTCGCCTTCTTCGGGGCGTTCTGGATGTTGTGGCTGCTCGGCTTCATCCTCGACCCGATCGTGATCATCGGTCTGATCATCCTCGTCGGGATCGTGGTCAACAACGGCATCGTCATGGTGGACCACGTCAACGCATTGCGCCGGGCGGGCCGGTCGCGCCGACAGGCATTGATCGAAGGCTGCGGCGACCGTCTGCGCCCCGTGCTGATGACCGCGATCACGACCGTGTTCGGCCTTGCGCCGCTGACGATGTCGCAGTTCACGGTCGCGGGCGTCTACATCGACTCGATGGCCGTGGCGATGATGGGTGGCTTGGTCTCGTCAACCGTCTTCACGTTGATCGCGTTGCCCGTGTGGTACACGACGATCGAGGATCTGGGACAACTGCTGGCGGGATTGCTGCCGACCCGGGTGGTGCCGTCTCGCCTCCATGTCCCCCGGGCCTCGGTCATCGTCGGTTCGGGCAGCAAGCAGGACTGATACAATCTTCGGGTCCCTTCGCCACCATCGGGCTCGATGTCGATTCCCACCGTCCGCAGACGGCCTGCACTAGCACCCTCTCTCGCGCTGTTGACAGGCGCCGTGCTGGGCTGGCACTCGCCGCTCACCGCGCAGATCGGCACCTCCGTGGCGACACTGTTCGGCCTGCTTGTCGCGGCGTGCGGCAGCAAGCGTTCGCGTCTTCCGCCATCCTTGCTGCCTCTGGTCTTGCTCTTCGCCTGCGGCGCGCTGGCAGCCATCGGCGACCGTTCGGTCCGCGAGGACAGGGCGCTTCGCGCCTTTCCGGCTGGGCCGGCTCCGATCGAGTTGGAGCTTCGCGGCCGCGTCCTCCACGGTCCCGAGGCGACCTTCGACGACGAGCGCGTACTCGTCGTGCGAGGGACCCCCGAGCTGCCCCTCCTCGGAGGGGGTGAGGACGAGTTGGTGGTCAGGCTGACCGTACGCAGTTCTCCGACCGGGCCGACCGATATCCTCGACGCCCTCGTTCCGGGCGACGGCATCCGGGTCTGGTGTCGGCTCTTTCGTCCCCGGAGAGACGGCAATCCGGGGGCACGAGACCCGGCTACATCGCTGGCCGCGCGGGGGTTGGACGCCCTGGGGACGGTCAAGAGTGCGCGACTCGTGGAGCGGTTCGGTCCCGAAGCGTCGAGCGTCCGGGGCATGGTCGGACGATTTCGTCAATTTGCTCGGCGCCGCCTGGACGAGGCCTTCGGTGAGGACTCGCAACGGCGGGCCCTGGCCGGTGCGATGTTGCTGGGAGATCGCGCAGCGCTCGACCCGGCAACGATGCGCCGCCTGCGTGGGGCCGGTCTCGTGCATCTGGTGGCCATCAGTGGGCTTCACGTGGGCCTGCTGGGGTGCGTCGTGGTGGTCCTCCTCGAGCGACTGCGACTGCCGGCCATCGTGCGTACGATTCTGGTCGCGTCGTTCCTGCTCGGCTTTGGTCACCTGGTCGGCCTGCGACCGTCGGTCGTGCGTGCCGCGATGGCGGTCGTCGTGATCGTCGCGGGACGTCTGATCGGTCGTCGGGGTGACCCGCTCAACGCTTTGGCCCTGATTGCTGCGGGCCTGGTGGCGTGCGCCCCGGCGAGGATCTTCGATCCGGGCCTGCAGCTGACCTTCGCAGCGACGGCGGGGATCCTGGTGTGCGGGCCAGGATCCGTTGACGATGGCACGCAAGATCGATGGATCGACTCCGGCGTGATGGTCTCTTCATCGGCGTACCTCGCGACTGCACCGGCGACGGCATGGCACTTTGGCTGGCTCGCTCCGGTCTGCGTGGTCTCCAACCTCGTAGCCCTGCCGTTGTGCGCCTTCATCCTCGCCACCGGCTACCTCGCGATCCTCGTGGCCCACCTTCCAGTAGTCGGAGAGTTGATCTGTGGCGCACTCAGGTTCGCGACCGGCCTGTTGCTCTCGCTCTCCGGCGTCGCCGCGAACGTCGAGCGCGGCGGTTTTGCCGTGGCCTGCCCCCATCCGGCGATGCTCGTTCTGTACTACGCGCTGGGCCTTGGTTGGGTCGTGGCCCGCCGCGATCGGCGAAAGTCCGTTCGACGGGGCCTCGGACTGGGATTCGCGGGCTGCGTCCTCGCGATTCACGCCGGCCCTCCACCTTCGGAAGCTCCGGAGATCATCGAAGCGGCGGTGATCGACGTGGGCCAGGCTCAATCCGTCGCTGTGAGGGGCAGACGAGGAAAGACCATTCTCGTGGACGCCGCGGGAAGCACCAGCGCGCGATTCGACCCGGGAGAACGGATCGTCCTTCCGTTCTTGCTTGCCTCGAGCGGACGGCGCATCGACTCGATGATCCTCAGTCACGATCACCTGGACCACATCGGCGGTGCGGCGGCGTTACTGCGCGAACTCGAGGTCGGGGAGTTGTGCCTGCCGCCCGGTTTCCATCGAAGCCACCCGCTGTCCCGGCTTGCCGACGCCGCGATGGTGCTGGGGACTGCGGTCCGACTGTGTGAGTGGGGCACGCATTTCCGGGTCGGGGAACTGGGGGTTCGAGTGGTCGCGCCGCGACGTGAGAATCTCTGGCTGGGCTCGAACGACAGTTCCGTCGCCGTCGTGGTGGGGAGGGCCCCGTATCGCCTGTTGATTCCAGGCGACCTCGAACTCGACGGCGAGTCCTTGCTGGTGGCCTCGCCATTGCCGCTTCGCGCCGAGGCGCTCGTCCTGTCCCACCACGGCAGTCTCAGCGGAACCTCCAGGCCGTTTCTCAGCCGCGTGGATCCGCGCCACGCCATCGTATCGTGCGGTACGGGCAACCGGTTCGGCCACCCTCATCCGATCGTGTGCCGGCGTGTGAGAAGTGCAGGTGTCACGCTGTGGAGAACCGATCTCGACGGCATGCTCCGCCTGGAGGCGCGGGGAGGGGAGTGGCGGGTCGTTCCTACCCGTCGATGACGATGATCGGGACGGGGATGAACGCCATCAGGAAGATCAAGAGCAGCAGCGCACCGACGAGCAGGCGCCCCGCCCCCAGCGGGGTCGTCTCGTCGCTCAGCATCGGATGTCGGTCTCGCATCCACAACACGATGACGAACCACACCGTGTAGGCCGGGGCCTGCCTCAG
>Ga0316198_10002974_pt1 | contig 10290 bp, 6 predicted proteins | sample OudBieAanoxic_MG_FD_204935 | JGI IMG/M metagenome (GOLD analysis project Ga0316198, IMG submission 204935) | Coastal sediment microbial communities from Oude Bieten Haven, Netherlands - site A anoxic | ecosystem: Environmental > Aquatic > Marine > Coastal > Sediment | place: Netherlands...
CCATAGGCCGCCGAATAGAGCGCCGGCATCTGATCGGCCGTGCAGCTGACATAGTCGGGATGGGGCTTCTCGGCCTTCTTCTTCACCGCGCCGTTTTCCACGCACTTGTTCAACGCGGCACGCACCTCGCGCATGACCGGCAGATCCTCGGCCAGCGGCTGGTCCGTGCGTTCGAGCACCGCCACGCCCTTGCGGCCCTTGAGTGCCTTACCGATGAGATCACCGGGGAAAGGACGGAACATCGTGATATCGACCACGCCGACCTTGAGTTTGCGCGTCTTGCGCAGATAGTCGACGACCGCCTGTGCCTGCACCACCATACTGCCCTGCCCGACGATCAGGTATTCGGCATCGTCCAGCCGGTAGGTACCTATACGCGCATACTGGCGCCCGGTCAGTTCAGCGAATTCATCCATCACCTGATCGGTGATGCCGGAGATGTGGTCAAAGAAATACGGACGCTGTGCGGCAACCGCCTGCATATAGGCATCCTGATTCTGTACTGAACCGGACAGCATGGGATTGTCGACGTCCCATATCTCGGGGACACGACGGCGTTTTTCGCCGTAGACCATCTTCTGCGCCGGTGTCGGACTTTCGATGATATCGTCCGGGCGCCCGAGGAACTCTTCGATCAGATCGCGCTCGGGGACCTGCAGGGGTTCGATCACATGGGTGGTGAGGAACCCATCCTGGCCCACCGCTGCCGGAGTCAGGCTCAGTTCGGCGATCTTGCGTGCAATCAGATTGAGGTCCGCCGCGCCCTGGGCGTTGTTGGCAAAGACCTGGAAAAAGCCGGTGTCGTCGATGCAATGGTAGTCATCGTGTCCGCAGTGCACATTGAGCGAGGCCTTGGTGATTGCACGACTGCCGATATTGAGCACATAGGGCAGGCGCTTGCCGACCGCTGCATACAGCGATTCGTGCATAAAGGCGACGCCCTGTGCCGAGGAGAAATTGGTCGCGCGCAGACCCGCCATCGACATGCCTGCAGTCACCGCGGCGGCGGCATGCTCGGACTCGGGTTCGACAAACAGCAGCGGCTTTCCGGAGATATTGATATGACCGCGCGCGGTCTCTTCGGCCCAGTATTCACCCATCTGTGTCGAGGGTGTTATCGGATAGGCACCGGCGGCATCCGAGGCCTCCCGTTCGCACATGATGACCGCCGTGTTGCCGTCCATCGCCATGCGGAAACCTGGGTACCTGACCTGCTTACCGTCTTTCTTTTTTCCGAACATTTTGTCGATCCTCAGCTCTGCTTGGACACGTCTACCCGACGGGCAACGCAGCTTTTCTAATCAGTTTCTTGGCATCGCGGCCTTTCACCACATTGCCGTACCGGTCACGCCACACGATCGCACCTGTCGGACAACGCTCGATCGCCACCCTGGAGGCCAGCTTGTTTTTGCTGTAATCGATCACCGCCAGGTTGTCTTGGATTGTTATCAGGCCTTCCGGCGAATCCACCGCACAGCGCTCGCAGGCGGTACAGATCACCTCGCATTGCGCCTCGGCCTCGTCACCCGACTCACGGTTCCTGCATGCAACCCAGAGTCGATGGCTGACCGGGTGCAGCTCGAGCAGGTCCTTGGGACAGACTTCGACACAGCCTCCGCAGGCGGTGCACTTGTCCGCATCCACCACCGGCAAGCCGTACTGGTCCATCCGGATGGCACCGAATTCACACACGTTGGCACAGTCGCCGAAGGCGAGGCACCCCCAGGCACAGCCTTTGCCGCCGCCCGAGACCAGATTGGCTGCGCGACAGCTGCTCAGGCCGGAGTAAGAGGCACGGATATAAGCCACGTGCGCCCCTCCGGCACAGGCCAGCCGCGCCACGCGCTTTTCATGCCTGCCCATCTCCACGCCGAGAAAATCGGCGATGACCTGGTTGGTGTCTTTGGAATTGACTGTGCACAGTCCTGGGTCGACCTCGCCCTTGACCAGCTTCTCGGCAAAGGGACGACAACCCGGCGTGCCGCAGGCCCCGCAGTTCGCCTTCGGCAAAAGATCCTCGACATCATCGATACGCGGATCTTCGTAGACGAACAGCCAACGGTTGGCGACAACCAGGACCGATGCCAGGATGATTCCCAGCACTGACATGAACGCAACGGCAACGCCGACAAACTGTAACGAGCTCACTAACAAGTCCTCGCGCAAGACGCGGCCACGGGCCGGTCTGTTTTACAGTCGTACGGCTTGTGGCCGTTTTCGATGCCCATCGGAAAAGGGTGGGTCCGATGACATCTTGGTCCGTCCCCTCTAAAGAGGTCTGAACCAACACCTGCGGCCGCAGCTGGTTAGCGCGACCACAACAACCTGGCATTTATTTCAGTTTATTAGCATTCCTTAATCAGGAAACAGGCTTACTTAAATAGTGGAGATTGATTTTTGCACCGCACAATCAGGCTTGTCAATCGCCTGGTCCAATGTGACAAATAAGTTACAAGATCTTTTTTGATTATTTTTCGGCTATTTATGGCACTTATCTAACATCGTTTATATATTTCCGGAGCGTCGATCGAGTGAACAGCCCAGGCCCGGCGATGTCCGGAATCGCGCTTGTCACGACCCTGCCTCGTGCGATTCCGGAGGCTCGCAAACCCCTGACTCGGTCCCGCGCGACAATCACGGACGCATGGGTTAGAGTCACCGATGCTGCAGCGCAGCAACCGCACCCAAGCTGCCCGTCAAGTATAGGGTTTGGGTTGATGGATCCTTGTATGGCATCGGCGGGCACAACAAAACCACAAACAAGCGGCCCGCCTTTGTGCGATATGCAGGCTTATCATGAGTCAATTTGCTGATCTGATCCTCGTTTCCGGCCGCGCGGCAGTGGAACTCGCCCTGTTCATCCTCTTGCCGATCATGATCGTGATGCTGACCCTGATGCGTCTGCTGGAGGCCAGGGGTGTGTTGGACCGCATAGTCGATCGACTCTCCCCCTGGATGCATCCGCTGGGCATTCCGGGCCTTGGGATCTTCGCCCTGCTGCAGGTATTACTGGTCAGCTTCGCCGCCCCCGTCGCCACCCTGACCATGATGGACAAGGGCGGTCTGTCGCGGCGCCACATCGCTGCCACCCTGGCCCTGGTATTCGGTGCCGCGCAGGCCAACGTAGTGTTCCCGATGAGCGCGATGGGACTGAATGGCCTGGCGACCCTGTTGATCTCCGCCTTGGCGGCGCTTGCCGGTGCCGCCGCCACCTACCACTGGTTTTCCCGCGATCTGCCGGAGGAGGCAGAACCACCGGAGCCGCGTCCCGCTCACCCCGAGGCCGATGACACCAAGGGCGTGCTCAAGGTGGTCAACCGTGCCGGCGGCGAGGCCTTCGGCATTGCCGTGGGTGCGCTGCCCATGCTGGTTCTGTCCCTGCTCCTGGTGAATATCCTGCGTTCGGCCGGCGCTGTCGGCGTTCTGGAGACCCTGACGGCCCCCCTGTTCGGCTTGCTCGACCTGCCCGGCAGCGTCACCCTTGCGATCATCACCAAGGCCATTGCGGGTGGCACCGCGATGATGGGCGTGTCTGCCGACCTGTTGCAGCAAGGGATGATGGACGCAGGCGATGTCAATCGGGTCGCGGGCATGCTGATCCATCCATTCGACATTGCAGGGATCGCGGTCCTGATATCAGCGGGCCCCCGGGTCGCGTCCGTCCTGCGGCCCGCTATCTATGGTGCACTGATAGCGATCGCGATTCGAACGGTGCTGCATTTACTCATCTGGTGAACGAAATATCGCTCAGGGCGCAGATTGCAGACGTGGCCGGAAGGGTTGCGTTGTCGAAAGCATCTCATCGATCGGCATCGGCCTGCCGATCCCGTAGCCCTGGACGAAATCGACCTGCAGTTCAGCCAGCGCCTCCAGCACTTCGTCATTCTCGACGAATTCGGCAATCGTGGCCATACCCATCACATGCCCGATGTCGTTGATCGATTTCACCATTGCCGAATCGATGGGATCCACCAGCATGTCTTTGACGAACATGCCATCGATCTTCAGGTAGTCGACCTGCAGGTTTTTGAGATAACCGAACGACGACAGGCCACTGCCAAAGTCATCCAGCGCAAACTCGATACCGAATTCCTTCAACGAGGCGATAAAGCTGTTGGCATTCGCCATGTTGGCGATCGCCGCAGTCTCAGTGATCTCGAATTTGATCTTGTCGGCCGGCAGGCGGTCTGTTTTCAGGTGACGGATGATATTGCCGAGCAGGCTGTCATCGCTCAGCGACTGCCCCGAGAGGTTGATCGAAAAGCCCGCTATCGACGCCATCTCGTCCGGGTGCAGGTAGATCCAGGAAAAAACCTTGTCCACGACCCAGTGATCGATTCGGCTGATCAGGCTGTATCTTTCCGCGGCTGGCAGAAACGCCCCTGGCGGTAACAGTTCTCCCTCGTCACCGTACATCCGCAGGAGAATCTCGTAGCTCATGGCCTGTTGTCGATCACCGATCGGACGGATCGGTTGCACATAAAGAACGAACCGGTCCTCTTCCAACGCACGCTTGATGCGGTTGCAATTATGCATCTCGCCGGAGCGCTCCATCAGCATTTTGTCGTCGTCCTTGTAGATATGGATGCGGTTACGCCCCGCATCCTTCGCCGCATAACAGGCCATGTCCGCACGCTTCAGCGCATCGAGCGAACTGGTGGTATCCGCGTTGATCTCGGTGATCCCGATGCTGACACCGACGGCAAAATTATTGTCCTCCCAGGGAAAGCGGAACTGTTCCACCCAGCCGCGGATCTCTTCCGACTTGTGCAGGGCCTGTTCGGCGGTGCAGTGTTCCATCAAGATCGCAAACTCGTCGCCCCCCAGCCGGGCCAGGATGTCTCCCTGGCGCAGCTTCTTCTTCAGCATTCGGCCCAGCTGCCGCAGCAGTTCGTCACCGGCCACATGCCCTGCTGTATCGTTGACGACCTTGAACTGGTCCAGATCGAGAAAACACAAAGCGTGATGCATGGTGTCCGACTTCTGTGATTCAACCAGTTCGCCGAGAATCCGCTCAAATTCTCCGCGGTTGATCAGATCGGTCAGGGCATCGTGCGTGGCCTGGTAGGAGACCTTCTCGTTGATACGGCGTGCCTCGGTCACATCCTCGATGATGGCGATGAAATGCGATACCTCGCCGCGACTGTCCTTGATCGGCGTGACATGCTCTTTAGACCAATAGGCCTCGCCGTCTTTGCGCAGGTTACGCAGTTCACCCCACCACTGCTCACCGGCGCGGATGGTCCGCCAGAGTTCTCGGTGCACCTCGCCGTCCGTGTCCTCCGATTTGAGTATCGCGGGCGTCCGACCGACGACCTCATCCAGCGGGTAACCGGTGATCTCGCTGAACTTGGGATTGACGTACTCGATGATCCCCTGTGCGTCCGTCATCATCACCGCGTTGGGGCTGTACTCGACAGCCAGCGAAAGCTTGCGCAGGTTCTGTACGTTGCTGTGGTGCTTGATGGCCAGCGTCGACAGTGTGGCCATCTCGTGCAAAAGATCGGAGTCCTGTCTGCCAGGGGGGCCGGCCATTTTCTGAAACAGGACGAAGATACCCAGCACCTGGCCATCAGCAGACATGATCGGTTCAAGCCAACTCGATTGAACCCCGAGCCGCCGCAGCGCGAACTCGTGCGCCTGCCAGTTCGCATCCCCCGATACGAATGGCACCACGATCCTGGCCTTGGTGCGCACCGTTTCCGACCAGCAGTTCAGACAGTCGCCGATCGCTCTGCCGAGCAGCCTCTCGCGATAGTCTTTGGGAAACCCGGGAGCCACGACCCCGGTCACGCGTTCACACTGCTGATCGAGCAAGACCACCGCACCGAACGTGTCCGCACACTCGGTCTCGGCATTCAGCACCAGGGTGTTCAAGACATCTTCCAGATCCGCGCCGGCGGCAATGCTTTCGTGGATCTGGTTGCGGTGTGCGAGCAGGTCCTCGACATGCTTCCTCTGTTCCACCTCAGCCAACAGGCGGCGGTTCCAGTGAAAGATGATGCCGATGATAAGCATCGCCAAAGCGCCGGCGATCAGCGCACCCCGAATCAACTGGGCCGAATCGGCGCCAAGCTCGAGCCGGATCGGAACCCAGTTCTCGCGGATCTGATCGACCTCCCGGGAGGGAATCGCGGCCAGCGCCTTGTCGAGAATCCGGACCAATTCCGGCCAGTCCTTCCTCACGCCAATACCAAGCTCGAACGCAAACGGGGTCTGCGCAGCCACCTTGACATTGGACAAGCCGCGTTTGTTGATCATGTCTACGATCGACGCCAGGTTATCGACGAACGCGGGAATCTCTCCGACCGCCAGGGCGTCCAACCCCTGTTGCAGGGTCCCGAATTCAACCTGCTGCAGATCGGGATAATGGGTCTGGAGCAGATCGGCCGTCGCATAACCGCGCACCACACCTATCTTCCTTTCGCGCAGGTCCTCGAGCCCACTGAGTGGGAGCGCATCCACGCGTGTCGCGACGACCATCGGAAAACTCAGATAGCTGCGGGTAAAGTTTAGATACTGTTCACGCTGCGGAGTCTTTACCACGCATGGCAACACGTCGATTTCGGACTTTTGCGCACGCGCGATGACCTCGGACCAGCTCAGCCCGCGCGCCGGTGCCATTTGCACGTCGAGCATGGCATTGATCAGCTCGATGTATTCGGCAGCCATGCCACGATAACGGCCGGCATCATCGAGAAACTCGAACGGTTCCCAGGCAGGGTCGATACCGAGGCGGATGTCTCTGTGCCGACGCAGCCAATCACGCTCGGCCTCGCTCAGACTGGCGAGAAAGCTCTGACCACCCGATTCACCCGGCATCTGCAGATCAGCCGCTTGACTGTAGGCGCCCACAAGCACGACGGCGAGCAGTAGCACACCGCGCACCCAGGCATATCGGCTCGGAGCCGTTGAGTACATAAATATTTTTCCTCGCCGAACGGGCACGGCAACAACACTGCGCCCCGCCGGCAGACCTTTGGGTGTGTATCGGCTGGCTGACCCCTGGATTGAGCGATAGCGGCCATGATTTTTTCGCCAAGCCCGCTCAAACCGAAGGGAAATAGCAGCAGCATGCGCCCGCCAACAAAGGCTCCCGGGCACACAGCAAACCGGTTATCCTTCGCCGATCAGAGACTTTGAGGATTTCATTCGAATGGAACAGCCAGTACGAATCGGCGTTGTCACCGTCTCGGACCGCGCCAGTCGCGGCGAATACGAGGATCGCGGCGGGCCGGCGATCCGTGAATGGTTCGACCGTGCCCTGGTCAACGACTGGCAGGCGGCCAACCGGATAGTCCCGGACGAGCAGGATCAGGTCGAATTGATCCTCAGAGAACTCAGCGACACCGTCGGCTGTTGCCTGGTGGTCACCACCGGAGGTACCGGTCCGGCAAAACGCGATGTGACGCCGGAGGCGACGATGGCGGTATGCGACAAGATCCTCGACGGCTTCGGCGAACTCATGCGCTCGGTATCACTGCAACACGTACCTACCGCGATACTCTCACGCCAGCTCGCCGGCATTCGCAAGCAAACACTGATAGTCAATCTTCCGGGCAAGCCCAGTGCGATCGCCGAATGCCTGGCGGCGGTGTTTCCCGCCATTCCCTACTGTATCGATCTGATCGACGGACCGTATCTAGAGGCCAGAGAATCCTTCGTCAATGCCTTCCGGCCACCACACAGTCGGCGCATAAGACCCTGAATCAGGGGTCAGTCGGAAGAGGATCCGACGCCTGCCGGTAGAGCGCGCTGTTGCCTGCGCAGATCATCGAGTCGTGTCAATACGGTCTCGGCACGATCGACCCGCGCCAGGATCGCCTCATCCCCGGGTTTCAGGCTCAGCGCCGCCCGCCAGGTTGCCACCGCCGCCTCCAACTGTTCATCCAGATAAAGGTGGTCACCCAATTTCACCAGGGCCTCGATCTGCGGACTGATCATCGACCAAGCCGTCTCCTGCAGACCGATCACCTCGGCATTGTTGGGCTGCAGTTCGGCGACCTTGGCGAGGATATCCAGTGCACGACGGTAATCACGCGCTTCGATCGCCGCCTTGGCCTCGGCCAGGAGGCGCCTGGCCCGGCGCTGGCGTTCCTGTTCCAGCCGGGCACTCTGGCGTTCGGCCGCCAGCGCCTCGCTCATGCGCAGTTTTTCGCCGACCACTGCCAGGCGTTGTTCCGTTTCCGGTGGAGCACTCATGCCGGAAGCCAGTTGAAAGCATCGTCTGGCCAGGGCGGTATCGCTGTCGACATGAAATTCGCCACACGCGGTCAGCGCCTCGATGCTGCTCGCCAGCACCTCTTTCCAATAGATCCGCCGTGAGGTCACGATGAGGTCGCCGGGCTGCGCCCAGGCAAGTTTCTCCAGTACCGCAATCTTGTGACTCTGATTCTCGGCATCACCGACCATGATCTGGTCATCGAACACCCGCTTCTGCCTTTCCCAGCGCGTCTGCATCGCCGCCCGGCGCGCCTCGACGGCGGGTTCTCCAGGCCGCGCCTTGGCCGCCGAGTCCAACAGCGCGAGCGCCTCCGACCAGCGTCCGTCTGCCGCCAGTTTGTCGGCCGCGCTCAAAGTATCCGTGGCCGGCACCGCTTCCTCCATCCAGTCTGGCTTTAGCCGGTTTTCCAGACTGGCGCAGGCGCCCAGCGTCAGCCATAGGAGGAGGAGCAACAGCGCGCGATAAAGCATCAGTCCGCCACCGTGGTCAATATGGTCTCGATCAACTGGTCTGCATTGACGTCCCTGGCCACCGCATCGACATCCATTGCGCGCACCTCGACGTTCTCGCGACGACCACGCAGTTCCGCCGGTCCCAGATGGGCGTAATGCCGCGCCTCACCCGGCTGGCCCGACGCCATCACGGCATCCGTCACCAGGACGCCACCCGGCTCGGCCATCCCGCACAGCCGCGCGGCGACATTCACCGTATCGCCGACCACCGTATACTGCATGCGGTCGGCACTGCCGAGGTTGCCGGCAAGCATCGGCCCGCTACTGATTCCGACCCGCAACATCACGCTGGCCAAGCCACGCCGCTGTCGAATCTGGTTGATCCGCCGGGTCAGCTGTTGGATCAACATGCCGCAGGTCATCGCGTGCAATGCATGGTGAGGATCCGGGTCCGGCACGCCGAACACGATCATGATGCAGTCGCCGATAAATTTGTCGACAGTGCCTCCGCAGCTTTCCGCGGCAAGGGCGAAATAACCGAAATAGTCGTTCAAAAGCGCCGCCACGTCACTGGGCTCACGCCCCTCGGACAGTTCGGTAAAGCCGACGATATCGCAGAACAGCACCGTGCCCGTCACGCGGTTTCCGCCGAGGGCGTCGTTGCCTTCCTGCTCAAGGACCTGCTGTGCGACCTGCGGCGAGACATAGCGCGAAAATGCCGCCTCGACCAAATTCTTGCGTCTGACACCTTCGGCAAGGTGTTGGAAGGTCTCCAGCACCTGGCCGATCTCGTCCCTCCGCGCGCCCTGGTGGCCATGCCGTCTGCCGGTGCTCAGCGCCTCGCCGGCACGCGCCAGACGCTGGATCGGCCTCGACAGGCGGTACGCCAGCAGCGAGGCGAGGATCACGCCGATGAAGATCATCAGCAGCGTGGATACGACCAGGAAACGCAGGGTCACCTGCAGATCGTTCTCCGATGGTGAGCGATCGATGCTCACGGTCAGGTATCCGGCCGTCACGTCCTGGTAGACCACCGGGCTGACATAGGAGACCGCCTTGTGTTCGCCATTCTCCCACTCCCAGGCGCCAAGGCTGGTGTCATCGCGACGGTGTTGCGCTGCATCGGGCGGACTGACGCCGGACTCGACCAACAGATTACCGCCGCTGTCGTGCAGGGCGGCGCCGAGGATCAAAGGACTCTGCACCTGCCTCTGTAACAGCAGTTGCAGGCTCAGCGTATCCGCGGCCATCAGCGGCTCGCCGCTGATCCGCACCAACTGTTCGACGATGACCCGGCTGAACCGGTCGACCTGACTGCGGTACCCCGCCTCCTGCTGCTGGATCAGGTAAAAACCCAGTACGCCCATCGCAATCACGATCAGCGCGGCGATACTGAGCGACCACTTCAGCCCCAACGGGATCGAAGAATTCTCGTATCTGCGCCAGGCATTGTGCAGCCCGCCCAGCGACCCCTGCGCAGAGCCGCTGCCGGCGATTTCATAACTGCCGCTGTTTTCAGAGCTGGCTTTCATGGTTCATTGCACTGCGCGACCCGGTATCGGCTGGCCCACTGGGCAGACCTCGAGACCGCCTAATCTATCACCTGAGCGTCAC
>Ga0316198_10002975_pt1 | contig 10289 bp, 11 predicted proteins | sample OudBieAanoxic_MG_FD_204935 | JGI IMG/M metagenome (GOLD analysis project Ga0316198, IMG submission 204935) | Coastal sediment microbial communities from Oude Bieten Haven, Netherlands - site A anoxic | ecosystem: Environmental > Aquatic > Marine > Coastal > Sediment | place: Netherlands...
ACGGTATCCAGAACAGTTGCTGTTTTGCCGTCGGAAATCACTGCACAGGGGATCTGATATTCATCCAGCAACCTGGCCGCAGCCACGATTTCCCGTTCGCGGGACCCCAGAGATCCGGCGGCACATTTGATGATCATAAAGCGGGTCTTACCTCCGTCTGCACTTACCACCAGGTCCACCTGGGAGCGGTAGGCCTCGCCGGCAACGGTGACGGCAATATCGACATCGACTTTGATATCCTCTTTCAGATACCCTTTTTGCGCCACTAAAAATTCCTCCACTGCCTGGCGGTTTTCTTCCGCGCCGACATTGGGCACCTCCCGGCCGGTAACAAAATCCGTGATCATGGTGTAGGGCTTTGAAATATCTGCCATATGGATCTTCCTTCATTATTCATCTAGTGTTCGACTTTTTTCAAAGCAGGCGTATCGATCCTTTTGGCATCCACCCACAGTCCCTCCAGATCATAGAATTCACGCATCGGTTCATAGAAAACATGGATGATCACATGCCCGTAATCGAGTAGTATCCAATGACCGTCTTTAGCGCCTTCCACACTGAGCGGCATTATTTTGTACTTTTTTAAGTCCGTTTTTATAAAATCGGCAATGGCGCCTACCTGCCGGTTCGATCGTGCACTGCAAATGATAAAAATATCTGCAAATGAAGTCAGTTCAGCCACATCCAGGGCAACCACGTTCAAGGCCTTTTTACCCAGTACGGCCTTAACATATAGATCCAGATTGGGATCTGTTTTTTTGGTCATCAATAAATTCCTTTGGTTCTAATATATTCTGCCACCCTCTGCGGCACTAAATAATTAATTGACCGGTTATTCCCGAGCTGGCGGCGGATTCTGGTCGAAGAAATATCCATGGCCGTTACTTCAAAAACATAAATCGGTTTTTGGCTCCTGGCAAGGTATGCGGACCGGGAATCTGAAAAGGAATAGTCCGCTGATAATTTGGCGGAAATGTAATCATCCATGACTTTCCAGGGAACGCCGCTCATCCGGTCACCAGGGTTCGGTCGATTGATGACAATTAAAGGAATTTGGGTCAGCAATTCCCGGTAGGATTTCCAGGTATCAATTTCAAGAAAAGCATCCAGCCCCATGATTAGATGCAACCGGGTTCTAGCGGGCAGGGTCTGTTTGAAATGCTGCACGGTATCGATGGTATAAGACGGGCCGGACCGATTCAGCTCAACATTGGATACCTTTAGGCCGCAATCAGCTCCAAGGGCCAGGTTGAGCATATTCAGCCGGTCGGCAGAAGCCGCCACCTCGCCGGATACTTTGTGAGGCGGCAGGGCTGCGGGAATCAGGAAGATTTCATCCAACTCGAACCCTTCCCTGACATCCACAGCTGCCCGCAGATGCCCCAAATGAACCGGATTGAATGTCCCGCCGAACAAACCTATTTTCATGGTGGCAATATTATTTATCTGTCAATGGTTATTTGTTATTTGATGTTTGTGATTTGTAATTTGTTTAATGCAGAAAACCATCAATCAAGCTACATCCAACAATATGGTACTATTCACGTATTTGTCCACTGCCCAGTACCACGAATTTGGATGTGGTCAATTCCTCCAGTCCCATGGGTCCGAAGGCATGCAGTTTGGAAGTGCTGATGCCGATTTCGGCACCGAGTCCCAGCTGTCCACCGTCATTAAAGCGCGTTGAAGCATTCACCAGCACCACGGATGAATCAGCTTCGCGCACAAACCGTTTGGCGCACTCATAATCGCGGGTAACGATGGCCTCTGAATGGTTGGAGCTGTAGGCGGCAATGTGGACCAGAGCCTCATCCATATCTTTAACCACCTTGACGGCCAGAATTAAATCCAGATATTCCGCCGGCCAATCAGACGCCTGTGCTTTTTGAGCCTCGGGTAGAATACGGCAGGTCTCAGCACAACCTCTAAGTTCCACACCCGCCTCACCAAACCGCCCGGCCATGGCCGGTAAAAATGCTTCGGCCGCTGACTGATGCACCAGCAGGGTCTCCATGGCATTGCAGACACCGGGACGCTGGACTTTGGCATTAAAGCAAATATTTTGGGCCATCTCCAGATCGGCATCGCTATCTACATAAATATGACACACCCCTTTGTAATGCTTTAACACCGGAATCGTTGAGTTTTCCACCACCGAACGGATCAGCCCTTCGCCGCCCCGGGGAATAATAAGGTCAATAAACGCCTCCTGGTTTAAAAGCGCATAAACCGCCTCGCGCTCCCGAACCGGCACCACCTGAACCGCTTTGTCCGGCAATCCGGAATTTTCCAAAGCCCGTTCGATAATGGCCGCCAGGGCCTGGTTGGAATGAAAGGCCTCTGATCCGCCGCGTAAAATGACGGCATTGCCGGCCTTCAGACACAACCCGGCGGCATCGACAGTCACATTGGGCCTTGATTCGTAGATAATGCCGATAACGCCCAGCGGAATCCGCTAGACAACTTTCATACACCAATCACCGCTGTAATGGCAAGATTATCCCGGTGAGTGATCTCATCATAGGATTTGTGCCCAAGAACCTGTTTTATACGATTGGATTTCAGGCCCATGATTTTTTTATTTCCGAAGAACTGTAATTGACCAGGCCAATACCCAGAATCTCATTGTGCCGGTCGACAAATTCAACCGGTGCGCCCACCCCAAAATCATCTGTCACTTCCAGAATACCGCTGGGCAGCAGACTTTTGCCGTTCCTTAAAAGCGCGTCGGCGGCCCCGCCATCAATTTTGAGGATCCCCTGGGGTTTTAACGAGAAGGCGATCCAGCACTTGCAACTGGCAAGCCTTTGTGTTTTGGGCACAAAAAAGGTTCCGTGTTTTTGCCCGGCAAACAGTTTGAGCAAAATATTCGGTTTATCACCCCGGGCAATCACCATGGGCACACCGGCCGAATTGACCTTGCGGGCGGCTTTAATCTTGCTGATCATGCCACCGGTGCCCAGCGCACCGGGAATGTCACCGGCGTAGCGCTCGGTATCTTTGGTTATGTGGGTAACCCTGGTGATCAATTCGGCTGCCGGATACACGCGCGGATCCCGGGCATACAAACCGTCGATATCTGTCAGGTTGACCAGAACATCAGCATCCATCAGGAGGGTGATCATCGCGGCCAGATTATCGTTGTCGCCCAGTTTAATCTCCTCGACCCACACGGTGTCGTTTTCATTAACGATGGGTACCACCTTCCATGACAACAGGGTGTTGAGGGTGTTACGGGCGTTTAAATAGCGTTTGCGGCTGGAGAGATCTTCACTGGTCAGCAAGATCTGGGCAACTTTCTGACGATAACGACCAAAGGCCTTCTCGTATTCCATCATCAGACCGGCCTGGCCGATGGCGGCCACTGCCTGTCGTTTAGGAAGCTCATCGGGTCTTCTGGCAAGACCCAGTTTTTTAACACCTGAGGCCATAGCTCCGGAAGACACCAGGATCACCTCCAGATCGCTGTCAATTAATTTACAAACCTGGCGGGCAATAGACCGCATGGCTTTTAAATTCAACCCATTATCTTCGGTCAACACATTACTGCCAACTTTAACCACGGCGCGTTTGGCCTGCTCAAAACTCAATTTATGGTTCGTTGCCATTACTGAGGTCCCGGGTATCATCTTCAAGATACTTAATCATCGTTGAGTTCAGCTTATCAACCCCTTTACGGGTGACAGCCGATATTTGAAGCACTTCACAATCTTTGAGGGCTGCCCGAAAAGCTTCAACAGCCTCTTTTGAATCGGGCAAATCCAATTTGCTTAAAGCCACTATCCGGGGCTTTTCCATCAGCTTGGAGCTGTAACTCGCCAGTTCCCGATTGATGGTATCGTATCCTTCCAGAGGGTTTTGCGGATCGATGGTAGAGATGTCGATAAGGTGAACCAGGACCCGGGTGCGTTCAATGTGGCGTAAAAAGCGCGTACCGAGTCCCACGCCTTTGTGGGCGCCTTCTATCAAACCCGGTATATCAGCCACCACAAACGGTTCCCCCCAGCCGGCCTGAACCACACCGAGGGTCGGTGTCAGGGTGGTAAAAGGGTAATCCGCAATCTTAGGGGTTGCCGAAGATATGACACTGATCAGGGTCGATTTGCCGGCGTTGGGCAGGCCGATGATTCCCACATCAGCCAGAAGTTTGAGTTCGAGTTTGAGTTTCAGAAATTGCCCGGGCTCGCCGGGCTGGGCGAACCGCGGTGCACGGTGGGTGGAGGATTTGAAGCGGCTGTTGCCCTGACCGCCGCGACCGCCTTCGGCAATGATAAAAGTTTCGTCGGAATGGGTGAAATCTTTTATAATTTCAAGGGTTTCTTCATCGATGATGAGCGTTCCGGGCGGAACTTCGATGATAAGATCATCGGCTTTTTTGCCGGATTTCTGCTTTCCCTGGCCGTGGGACCCGTTTTTAGCTTTAAACTGGCGTTTGAATCGAAACGGGTATAAAGTACGTCGGTGCGATGAACTTTGAAAAATCACATCACCGCCCTTACCCCCATCGCCCCCATCGGGTCCACCGCGGGGAATAAATTTTTCACGCCGGAAACTCACACATCCACGGCCGCCGTTTCCGGACTGAACGGTAATGAACGCTTCATCAAAAAATTTCACTCTGCATAAACACTAACTTTTTTGCGTGAGCGACCATACCTTTCGAAGGTAACCCGGCCGTCGATCTTGGCAAACAGGGTATAATCTTTACCCATTCCTACGTTTTCACCGGGATGGATTTGAGTTCCCAGCTGGCGCACCAGAATATTGCCGGCCTTTACCGGTTGGCCACCATAGCGCTTGACGCCGCGTCGTTGTGCATTGCTGTCGCGACCGTTCTTAGAACTGCCGCCTGCTTTTTTATGAGCCATCGTTGGACTCCTTTTAACCTTTAGATACTAAATAAAATCAGACCTTTATTACTCTTTGGCCTCTTCTTTGGGCGCCGCTTTCTTGGTCTCGGCCTTTTTGGCTGTCTCTTTCTTGGGCGCCGCTTTCTTGGCAGCAGTCTCTTTGGCTGCCTCCTTCTTGGGTGCCGCTTTCATGGCTTCGGGTTGCTTGACTTCCGCCTCGGCCTCGGCTCTGGGTTCGGCGGCTTTAGGGCCTTTGGTACCCTTGGCTTTGATACTGTCTATCAGCACCGCTGTAAATTCCTGGCGATGCCCATTTTTGCGGCGAAACCGTTTGCGCCGTTTGTACTTAAAAACGATAATCTTTTTAGCTTTGGCCTGTTCCACAATGTGTCCCTCAACCGCGACACTATCGAGTAACGGCTGACCGATGCGAACGTTTTCTCCGTCGGAAAACATCAATACCCGGTCAAAGGTCACGGGACTGCCAACATCCCCGGAAATTTTTTCAACTCTTAATACTTCGCCCTGCTGGATTTTATATTGTTTACCGCCTGAATTCACTACCGCGTACATCGGATTGGCCTCCTGTAACCTATATTTTAATATCCCTTCCAAAATTTGCAAATATTAATCTTTACGAAGCATTTGTCAAGAAAAATTTGTATTTTATACCGCTTTTCAAAAATACTTTCTGAAATACGGAAGGGTGGTATAAGTGGTTGTAGAAAAAACCTTCGAATAACGGAACGTTTTTTTGACAACCGCTATATAAAGATCTAAGCGGCTATTTTTTAATAAGGTGTTATGCCGGCTGGTATATTGTATCAGCGTCTTGCAATTTATTATTGAAATGGACATATCCTCTATCATTCATATATTTACCTAATCAACTAATCAACCAAAAACCGGAGGCGTTTTGAACACGACCCTCAACTATAAACTCATTCACTGGGACACGGCATCCAATAAAGAAAAAGACAAGAAGCTTCTCGGAGAAGAACCGCTTTCGATTCGGGTTCAGGGAAATCCTTACTCGGTTGTGATGCGTACACCGGGAGACGAAATTGCCCTGGTGGCAGGATTCTGTCTGACCGAGGGCATCATCGATTCAGCGGATGATTATACCTCGTTGGCTTTCTGCGACGGCGAGGATACCAATGTCGTCGCCATCACCCTAAAGCCGGGTCGGCGGGATAAAATAGCCGAAATCCTTGACCGCCGGGGTTTTATCAGTCAGACAAGCTGTGGTCTTTGCGGTAAAGAAATCGTAAAGGACCTTTTCCAGATTATCCAGCCCGTTGCGGACGATGTCCACCTTAACGGTAAAAAGGCACTGGCCTGTCTCGAAAATATTAATCAATACCAACCGCTGCGCAAACAAACCCGTGCCGCGCATGCCGCTGTTTTGTACAGTTCACAATTTGAATTTTTGGCAGCTGCAGAAGATGTCGGGCGCCACAATGCACTCGACAAAGTCATCGGCCAGGTCGTGCTGGACCGTAAACTTGACCGTGCAAGTCTGTTGACCCTGTCATCACGCATCAGCTACGAACTGGTCCAAAAAGCAGCCCGGGCCCGCATCCCCATCATTCTCGCCATATCGCGTCCCACCGCTCTGGCGGTAGAACTGGCCGCTGAACTCAACATCACCCTGGCGTCACTGGCGGACGGTCCCGGTTTATATATTTTCTGTGGTGCCCAACGCTTAATCGGATAAACCAAAAACCAACATGAGACAGCTATTTAGGATCGCCCGATCCTTAAGAACACTCTCATGTAGGCCCGCAGCTTGATGATGAAGACAGTGGCGCTATTTCCGGCTCAACTGTCACCGTTTCCGGTGGCTTGGGTGGTTTTTCTGCTCTGCGTTTTAGACGTGAAGAAATTAAGTTATAAACCGGTTTGATTGACAACAGCACCACCACCAGCGCCCCTGCCCATTGCAACCAGAGCGGAACCAACTCAGATGCCTGCCCCACGATGGCCTGAGCCGAAAATCCCCAGTACCCATAAATCTGGTCGAGCAGCAGTCCGAAAATCACACTGCAGACAGCAATCGACGACAGATAAATGGCCGTGGCGCGCTTGCCCAGGGTGCCGACCAGCACCGTCAGAGAAGCCAGGTTAGTCGCCGGACCGGCCAGCAAAAACACCAGGGCCGCACCCGGGCTGACGCCTTTTAAAATCAGCGCGGCCGCAATAGGGGTCGAGGCTGTGGCACAAATATATAAAGGGATACCGACGGCCAGCATGAGCAGCATGGCCGGAAAACCCGATCCGAGATAGCGGCTGAAGATGTCATCCGGAATGAGGACCGTGATGATTCCCGCCAGCAGCAATCCAAAAAGAAACCAGGCAGCAATATCGTTCCAGAGGTCTTTGAAAGCATAACCGAATCCGGCTCTCAGCTTTTCAAAGAAGGTGTGGTGCCGGCTGTGTTCCTCCGGTGTGCAATGGACACCATCACAGCAGCCGTCCACCGGGCATTTGAGATCCGGTATGACTTCCCGGGCTTCCTTGTTGTAGCTGAAAAGATTTTCGAAAAGACCGGCGACAAAGGCCGTAACAAAGGCGACAACCGGCCGTGCCACCGTCATAAGGGGATCCAGCAGGGCGTAGGTAATCGATATGGAATCCACGCCGGATTCCGGGGTTGAGATTAGAAAAGCGGTGGTGGCACCTCGGCTGGCACCTTGTTTCCGCAGCGACACGGCTGCCGGTAAGACACCGCAGGATCACAACGGGATGGGAATGCCCAGAAAAGCTGCTTTGAAGACGGACGCAAAACGCCCGCGACCCAGGTGTTTGACAACCGTATTGGGATTCAGAAATACCCGTAGCAACCCGCTGACAAGCAAGCCAAACAAAATGTAAACCGAGGCATCGAGCAATAAATGCCAAGAGGTTGCAAGCACGTTGATGATGAAGTTCAAAATTTCTTTTCTCCTATTTCTGGGCTCTGGCTGATGGTTTCTGGTAAATGGTCCTCTTTGTCTGTTGCATGTCGCGCGGCGAAAGTCAGACCAATCCGAAGTCGATTATCACAACATTTCCGATTGCAATCATATTCATTCCGAATTCCCCATTCCGAATTCCGCCTTTCAGTTACTCTCTGACATGCTCCAGGCCAACTTCCAACAGCCTCGCAACATGCGCATCATCCAGGGCATAATAAATAATCTGCCCATCCCGGCGGCTTTTAACCAGAGCCAGGTCTTTGAGGCGGCGCAGCTGATGGGATACAGCCGATTCACTCAATCCTGTAAAGGCCGCCAAATCACACACGCACATCTCAATTTTTCTGAGCGCCATAACTATTTTGAGTCGGTTTGGATCTCCCAGCACTTTATAGGTTAGCGACAATCGATCCAGTTCGCGCTCAGAAATGACTTGCTGGCGCGCTTTTTCTACCCGGTCCAGGTGTACGACCCTGACCAGGCAACCATCTTCTTCTAAAAATTTAGCCCGGGCGGTTCCCATAATTTCTCCTGATATATGACTATATGTTCATATATTATAAAATCAACCAAATCAAGTCAAATAGTTTTTTAAATCAAATATTGTCCTAAAGTTTTTCCAATATTTCCCGATACTTTTATTGGAACGTTCCGACGAAGCCTGTTAAGGGCAAACCACTCGAAAGAGTGGGGCGCAAAACTTCCGGCCCACTTTCGCCATTCGCGAAAAGGGCAGCGGGGTTGCCAGGGGAAGTTGGAGGAGAAAACCCGTCTCTGTAACCGGAGACGGGTTTTCATTTTTGGCCTTTCAGTTTTAAAAATTTAGGGGACATTCTATAATCTCCCTTAAAGACTTAAAGATTAAATGAAATTTAACATTTGTTTAACATTCCCCTAACTTTATGATAACAATAAAAAAATAAACTGCTCACATTATGAGTTCATGTATCGATCCCGCATAAAAGGCTGACAATAGCAATTAAAGAGGTGTAAACGAAAATAATGGCCAAAGAAAAAATCCTTGTCGTCGACGACGAAGAAGATATCCTGGAGCTAGTCAGATATAATCTGGTCCGGGAAGGCTATCAAGTGACCGGGGCCTTGTCCGGCGAAGAGGCTTTGAAAAAAGCCCGTACCCAGGTGTTTAATGTAATTGTACTCGATTTAATGCTGCCGGGAATCGACGGTCTTGAAGTAACGAAAAAATTAAAAGCCAATGAGAAAACGCGCAATATTCCGATAGTAATGCTGAGCGCCAAAGGCGAAGAGGCCGATATCGTTACCGGTCTGGAGCTGGGCGCCGATGATTATATCACCAAACCGTTTAGTCCCAGAGTTCTGGTCGCTAGAGTCCGCGCTGCCCTGCGACGCCGGATCGATAAACCGGAAGATGATACCGCTGTGATTCATATACACGAATTGGAAATTCATCCCGGCCGGCGCAGTGTAATCGCTGGAGGCAACCCGGTTGAGTTAACCTATTCTGAATTTCAGGTTCTTTATGTTCTGGCCCGGCGGCCGGGCTGGGTGTTTACCCGCGGCCAGATCGTGGATGCGGTTCGCGGCGATGATTACCCGGTCACCGATCGCAGTGTTGATGTACAGATTGTCGGGCTGCGCAAAAAATTGGATACCTATGGTAAATATATCGAAACCGTCAGGGGGGTCGGCTATCGATTTCGGGAGAAACCATGAAGAAGCGCAAAAAATTAATCTGGCAGATCTTCCCTTCTTTCCTACTGATTACCCTCCTGTCACTTCTGGCCGTCAGCTGGTACGCTTCCAGTTCGATGAGCCACTTTTTTTTGGATCAGACTGCAGCCGATCTGGAAGTCAGAGCAATTCTGCTGAAAAAGCAGATTATTTCGCATCTGCAGCCCCTTGATGCGCCTTCTGTGGATTCGGTATGCAAAGAAATGGGAAAAGAGTCCGCAACGCGCTATACGGTCATACTATCTTCCGGCCAGGTGATTGGTGATTCCCGGGAAACACCAAATTTAATGGACAATCATGCCAACCGCCCTGAAATCGCGCGGGCCTTGACCGGAGAGACCGGCCAGTCCATCCGAGACAGCAACACCCTGCTGCAGTCCATGATGTATATTGCCCGACCCATAGAGAAAGATGCAAATATCCTGGCCGTTATCCGGGCAGCCATACCGACGACATTCATTGAGCGCGAACTGAATTCGATCCGGCTTAAAATCATTATGGGCGGACTTTTGATAGCCCTGCTGGCTGCCGGTATCAGTTTGCTGATCTCCCGCCGTATCACCCGCCCCATTGTTGCAATGACGCAAAGTGCCGATCATTTCGCCGATGGAGATTTCAACCACCGTTTGGCAGCGCCGGACGCTGAAGAAATGGCCGGCCTGGCCGAAGCCCTCAATCAGATGGCCGCTCAGCTCGACAATCGCATTAAAACCATCATCAACCAGCGCAATGAGCTTGAAACCGTGCTATCCAGCATGCGCGAGGGTAT
>Ga0316198_10002976_pt1 | contig 10288 bp, 10 predicted proteins | sample OudBieAanoxic_MG_FD_204935 | JGI IMG/M metagenome (GOLD analysis project Ga0316198, IMG submission 204935) | Coastal sediment microbial communities from Oude Bieten Haven, Netherlands - site A anoxic | ecosystem: Environmental > Aquatic > Marine > Coastal > Sediment | place: Netherlands...
GCTCATAATGGCCAAGATCGAGGTCGGTTTCGGCACCATCGTCCGTGACATAGACCTCTCCGTGCTGAAACGGGCTCATCGTCCCTGGATCCACGTTGATGTACGGGTCGAGCTTGATCATGGTAACGCGCAAGCCGCGCGCTTCCAGCAGGGCGGCAAGGGATGCGGAGGCAATTCCTTTGCCGAGCGATGAAACCACACCGCCCGTAATGAAGATGTACTTACTCATAGAGGAGGGAATCGCGGCTGAGAAAGGGACGACCCGGATGGACGCACAAACTACCAAATTCCCCGGTTTCCCTCAATGCGAAGCCCCTGTCGATATCACATGCCGAAGCATCGGGAACGCGGGGCTCCGCTCACCGCTAAACAACTTGCCACGCACAAAACAAGTGTTTCAAGTCATAAAAACGCATGCATTTGCTTGATCGAAATCAACCGAGATTGCAGAATAGCAAAATGGCTTTCTTGGGGATCTAGGCATTGGCAGAACGCAAGGTAATATCCTTCGAAACGATTCGTGTAGCATGCAAGAACTGCACCCTAACGACACTCTGTCTGCCCATGGGCCTGGCGTCGGATGACGTCGAGCGCCTGGACGGCATCGTCAAGAGGAGTCGACCGCTGCACCGCGGGGATTACCTGTTCCGCAACGGGGAACGGTTCCGCTCCCTGTACGTGGTCAAGACAGGCTCTGTTAAGACCTACGCGCCAAGCCCCGAGGGTGGCGAACAGGTGCTTGGTTTCCACCTCCCCGGCGAGATCATCGGTCTCGACGCCATCGAAAACGACGCACACGTTTGCTCGGCCAGGGTATTGGAAACATCGGCCATTTGCGAAATCCCTTTCGCCCGTTTCGAGGAACTCAGCAGCAGCATCCCCTCGCTCCAGCACCAAATGTACCGCCTGTTGAGCAAGGAAATCAGCCACGACACCGAGATGCTATTGCTACTCGGCAAGAAGAGCGCGGAAGAACGACTGGCCGCTTTCCTGCTCAGCATGTCGAAACGCCTGCGTAAACGGGGCCTCAGTGCAACCGATTTCTACGTGAGCATGTCGCGCCACGAAATCGGCAACTACCTTGGGCTGGCGGTAGAAACAGTCAGCCGGTTGTTCACTCGCTTCCAAGAAGAGGGGCTGCTCAAGGTGAATCGCAAGCATATTCAACTTCTTCACCTCGACACGTTAGAATCCATCGTGGCGCGCGCGGTAGCGGATGTGCATCGTCAAAGGGGAACCTGAATACAAATCGGATGGCGCCGACTTGTGCGATATCCTCCCGGAGGAAGATACGAGGAACGCCAGCAGCACCTACTTTCACCGTGACAGCCGCGAGGCACAGGCCCTATGCACTACGCCAGCGCCGCGATCATGCTCTACAGCTTCTGGTTGGTCCTGTCCGGCCACTTCAGCCCCCTGCTACTCTTCCTGGGCGTCGTATCGGCTTTATCGGCGACTTGGATCCTTTACAGAATGGACCGCATAGACGGTGAGCCCTTCGGCCTACGCCTGACGCCGCGATTGCTCAGCTACGCGGGTTGGCTACTGTGGAACGTCATCAAGTCCAACATCGACGTCGCTCGGCGGATTTGGGATCCCCGGCTCCCCATCACCCCCGTCTGGAGCCGGCTGGACACATCAGTCACCACGCCGATGCAAAGAACCCTCTACGCAAATTCCATCACCCTGACCCCTGGCACCCTGACCACGGACGTGAGGGCCGACCACTTTCTCGTCCATGCGCTCTCCAGAAAGGATGTCAATGACCTGCGCCGGGGGGAAATGGAACGGCGTATCCGCCGTCTGCGGATCTGACGAAATGCTACTGGCAGCCGTCATCGCCATCCTGGTCACCATGCTCCTGGCCCTGATCCGGGCCTTCATTGGGCCGAGCGCCCATGACCGTATGCTCGCTGCCAACCTGTTTGGGACCAAGACGGTGCTATTGATCGCCATTGCCGGTCATGCCCTATCCTGGCCGGGCTACTTGGACGTAGCGCTGCTCTACGCCATGATGAATTTCATTGGCACGGTGGCCGTCATGCGCTTCTTCGAGCACCGGCGCATGCAACGGCAAACAGCCCCTGCCAATATCTCCTCCGGCCCATGATGATCGAACTCCTGAGCTGGTTCTGTTTTCTCTCCGGCGGCTTTCTGTGCGTCACCGGCGGTGTCGGCTTGCTGCGCTTCCCAGATTTTTTCACGCGGGTCCATGCGGCAGGGGTGACCGAGACCCTGGCAGCACCCCTCATGCTGGGCGGACTAATCCTACAATCGGACTGGTCTCTCGACACGGTCAAGATTTTGCTCATCATGGGCTTCATACTCGCGACTAACCCCACCGCCACGCACGCGATGGCCAGGGCAGCACTGCACGGCAGCCACAGCCCCAGGGTCTTGGGAGACCTCGAGGACAGCGACGTGCAAGAAATAGGCGCGGATGATCCTGAACAGGACAAATGAACTGTAAAGGGGCAAAAGGTGGTTCCAATCCTTTTGAACTCAGAAGGCCACCGCATTGAGGTACAGGTGCACCACGCACCCTATGCGAAGATGTCCGGCCAAGACATGCGGAGACGCGGGTGTGTCGGTAGGGGAAAGCAGCCATCGAAGAACTCATTGATCTCGTCCTGTTCGGTTTCCTGGTCCTGGTGGCCATTGCGGCCATCCGACTGCGCGACCTGTTCGCCGTGGTGATGCTGTTCGGCATCTACAGCTTTCTGACCGCCGGACTCTTCATGGACCTGGACGCGGTGGATGTGGCTTTTACCGAGGCAGCCGTTGGTGCCGGCATCATCACGATGCTGATGCTGGCGACCTTGAGACTGACCGATCGCTACGAGCGTCGCCCAAAGCATAATCCCCTGCTACCCCTGGTCGTGGTCGGCGTAACCGGCGCCGCCCTTGTCTATGGCACCCTCGACGCCCCGCTTCTGGGCGACCCGGATGCACCGGTCCACATGCATGTAGCACCGCGTTATCTCGAGCAAGGTCCGGTGGAGGTGGGCATACCGAACATTGTCACGGCGGTGCTGGCCAGTTACCGCGGCTACGACACCCTTGGCGAGACCCTGGTGATCTTCACCGCCGGCCTAGCCGTCATTTTGCTGCTCGGCATCCGCGAGGAACCCTCCGCGCCGCAACGCTGCCGGGTGATGGGCGATCAGCTAGTCCTGCGGACAATAGTCAAGTCCCTTCTCCCACTCATCCTCTTGTTTGCCCTCTATGTGCAATTCCACGGCGACTACGGCGCCGGCGGCGGTTTTCAGGCCGGCATCATATTCGCCGCTGGGTTTATTCTCTATGACCTGGTCTTCGGCGAAGACAATGCCCGCCTCGTGCTCTCGCCCCGTCGACTGATGAAGGTCGCCGCCTTCGGCATCCTGCTCTACGCCGGGGTTGGCCTGATACCCATGCTCCTCGGCGCTTCATTCCTGGACCATTCCGCCCTGTCCTCCGAGCCGGTGCAGGGTCAACACCTGGGCATCATGCTCGTGGAGCTCGGCGTCGGCACCAGCGTCTTTTCCGTAGCCTTGACCATCTATCACGCACTGTCCGGACGGAGACCCTCTCCATGAGCGAGTATGTCGGCCTCTACAACTACTGGCTGGTGATCTTCCTGATGATGGCTGGCTTCTATGTAGTCATCGCCCAGGGTAACTTGGTCAAGAAACTGGTGGGGCTCTCCCTCTTTCAGACCTCTGTATTCATTTTCTACATCTCCATGGGAAAGGTGGACAACGGCCACGCCCCGATCGTCAGCAACGCATTCAAGCTGTATTCCAACCCCTTGCCCCATGTGCTGATCCTCACCGCCATCGTCGTTGGAGTCGCCACCACCGCCGTAGGCCTAGCCCTGGTCGTGCGCATCCGTGAGGCTTATGGCAGCGTGGAGGAAGACGACATTCAGGCGCAAGACAATGAGGCAGACGAGCGCTAACGCGTCTCCCTATTTCGCGATTCAACCATCACGATGAGCACGGCGCCTTGAGCATCGCTGACCATTTGCCTGTGCTGGCGGTGATCGTCCCTCTGTTAGCCGCCCCTCTGTGCCTCCTCCTGGATCGCAGGGACACACCGTGGAGAATCTCAGCTTCATCCGCCTGGCTGAGCCTGGCGATGGCATTGATCCTGCTCTGGAAGACTGCTACCAGCGGAACGATCAGCTACCAGCTCGGTGGCTGGCCACCCCCCTGGGGCATCGAGTACCGCATCGACCTGCTGGGCGCTTATATCCTGCTCATCGTTACTGCCATGGCGGCCCTGGTGTTGAGCTTCGCCCGTCACAGCGTTGAGTTCGAGATCCCCGAGAAAGACCGGGCGCGATTTTACGCCACCTTTCTGCTGGCCTTCACGGGACTGGCAGGCATCGCCGCAACCGGCGACGCCTTCAATCTGTTCGTGTTTCTCGAAATCTCGTCTCTGGCTTCCTACGGACTGATCAGCATGGGCCGGGATCGCCGCGCCCTCAACGCATCCTTTCAATACCTGGTCATGGGAACCATCGGTGCCACCTTCATCCTCATCGGCATCGGTTTCTTGTACATGATGACCGGCACCCTGAACATGCAGGACCTGGCCGAGCGCCTGCCCGCCGTCTCCAACACCCGCACCGTGCGCGCCGGCCTGGCCTTCCTGACGGTCGGCATCGGGCTGAAACTGGCCCTTTTCCCGCTGCACCTGTGGCTACCCAACGCCTATGCCTACGCGCCATCCATCGTCAGCGCCTTTCTCGCCGCCACGGCCACCAAGGTGGCGGTCTACGTGCTGCTGCGCTTCCTGCTCGACGTCTTTGGTGCCAAGTTCTCCCTGCAGCGCATGCCCGTGGACATCCTCCTGCTGTTGCTAGGACTGGCCGGGGTATTGTCCGCTTCCCTCGTCGCCGTGTTCCAGGACAACGTCAAGCGCCTGCTAGCCTACTCCAGCGTCGCCCAGGTGGGCTACGTAGCCCTGGCTATCGGGCTCGCCTCCCACACCGGGATCACCGCCGCCATCCTGCACCTGTTCAACCATTCCCTGATGAAGGGTGCCCTCTTTCTGGCCCTGGGGGCCGTGACCTACCGCGTCGGCGCCGTTCGCCTGGAGGACTTCACTGGCCTGAGCCGGCGCATGCCCTGGACCATGGCTGCCATCGCCATCGGCGGGCTCAGCCTGATCGGCGTGCCGCCCACCGCGGGCTTCGTGAGCAAATGGTATCTGGTGCTCGCCACCCTTGAGCAGGGGCTCTGGCCGGTCGCCGTCCTGGTGCTGGTCGGCTCGCTACTTGCCCTCGTCTATGTGTGGCGTATCCTTGAGGCTGCCTATTTCGGCGAACCGCCCGGCGATACCCGCGTGCGGGAGGCGCCCCTGTCTATGCTGCTGCCCATCTGGGTACTGGTGATCGCTAACATCTATTTCGGCATCCATACTGACCTGAGCGTCGGTCTGGCACAGCAGGCGGCGTCCCTGCTCCTGGGAGGCGAGACGTGAATACCGCCCCGCTGCTCGCCCTCATCTTCTTACTACCCTTCCTAGCCGCGGCCGGCGTTATGGCCTGCCGCGCCGACAGCACCCGCCGCGACCGCGTGACCCTAGGTGCCGGTATCCTGCTGTTCCTACTGGTTGCCACCCTCGCACTGACCGTGTCCTGGGACGCACCACCACGTATCGTACTGGCGGAGCCTGTCTCCGGCCTGCCGCTGGCCCTATCCATCGAACCCCTGGGACTCATCTTCGCCCTGGTGGCCTCCTTCCTGTGGCCAGTGACCTCGATCTACTCCATGGGCTACATGAATGCCCATGGCGAGGGCAACCAGACCCGCTTCTACACAGCCTTTGGGGTCTCCCTGGGCGCCACTATGGGCATCGCGCTGGCGGACAACATGTTCACCCTGTTCGTTTTCTACGAACTGTTGACAGTGGCGACCTACCCGCTGGTTACCCACTCCGGAACAGACGAGGCCCGCCGCGCCGGGCGCGTCTACTTGGGCCTGTTGATGACCACCTCCATCGCCTTCATGCTGCTGGCCATGGTCTGGACCTGGCAACTCACCGGGACCCTCGACTTCACCGACGGCGGCATTCTCAACGCCGAGGCAGGGAACACGGTCGTCGGGGTGCTGCTTCTGCTCTATGTCCTGGGTACCGGCAAGGTGGCCCTGATGCCGTTTCATCGCTGGCTCCCGGCGGCCATGGTGGCGCCCACCCCGGTATCGGCCCTGCTGCACGCAGTGGCCGTCGTCAAGGCCGGGGTGTTCACCGTACTGAAGGTGTCGGTCTATATCTTTGGCCTGGACCTGGTCGGCGAGCTGGCATCAGCTCAATTTCTCGCCCACTTGGCGGGCCTGACGATCCTGTTGGCATCGCTGGTTGCCATGACCCGAGACAACCTCAAGGCGCGTCTTGCCTATTCCACGATCAGCCAACTCGGCTACATCGTGCTCGGCGCCATGCTCGGGGTCGCCGCCGGCACGGTGGGTGGCGCCATGCACATCGCTATGCACGCCTTCGCCAAGATCACCCTGTTCTTCTGTGCCGGTGCCATCCTGGTAGCCACCCACAAGACCCGAGTCAGCGAGCTGGATGGACTCGGCCGCCGGATGCCCCTGACCATGGCTGCGTTCTTTGTCGGCGCCCTGTCCATCGTCGGCCTGCCGCCCATGGGCGGCACCTGGAGCAAGTGGATGCTGGTGCAGGGCACGCTGGATGCCGGGTCGATGGCGCTCACGGCTGTACTGCTCGTCAGTTCCCTGCTGAACCTGCTCTATCTGGTCGCAATCCCGGTGCGCGCCTTCGTCTACTCCCCTGCCGGCGCCAGGGCGGTGGAGGTGAGGGAGGCCCCCGTCCAGTGTCTGATCGCCATTGCCATCACCACAACCGGCTGCGTGCTGTTGTTCCTGGTGCCCGAGCCCCTCTTCCGGCTGGCCGGGGAGATCATCCAGTGACCAGCCACGAAAAAAGGCAGTATCTCTTCGACAATCCCCGCAATACCGGCCTGCTGGTGCGCGGGCTCCTGCTCGTCTGCGCCATCCTGGTCGCCCTGGATATCCTGCTCCACCGCCATGTCTCTCACCCGTGGGAGAATCTCTTCGGCTTCTACGCCCTCTTCGGTTTCGTTGCCTGCGTGCTGCTCGTGCTGCTGGCCAAGGAGATGCGCAAGCTGGTCATGCGCGACGCGGACTACTACGACGAGCTACCGGGGGCGCACGTGCGGGAGCGCACTGAGCAAGCCGAAGGGGGCGACCGAGGGCGTGACCGTGTGTGAACTCTCCCCGGTTCTGCCCCTGTATCTGGGCGCTCTTCTCGCTGCTTTCCTGCGCGGTCGCCCGCGTGCCCTCGTCATGCTCGGCGCCCCGTTGCTCGGCGCGCTCGGCCTGGCGGCGCTGGAACCGGGTACCGCCACTAGCGCCACCCTGTTCGGTCTGGGGTTGGCGCCAGTGCGTGTGGACGGACTCTCCCTGCTGTTCGCCCTGCTCTTCCACCTGGCAGCCTTCATCGGCGTCATCTATGCGCTGCACGTCAAGGACCCGTTACAGGACGTGGCGGCACTGGCCTACGCCGGCAGCGCCGTCGGCGCGGTATTCGCAGGCGATCTGCTGACCCTGTTCGTCTACTGGGAGCTGTTGGCAGTCACCTCCGCCATCCTGGTCTTTGCCCGGCGCACGGAGCGCGCCCGCGGGGCTGGTATGCGCTACCTGACCATCCAGGTGGGATCGGGCGTCCTGCTGCTGGCCGGCGCCATGGTCCACGCCGACGGCGGTCAAGGATTACGGTTCGAGCACATCGGCCTGGGTGCCCCCGGAGGCTGGCTCATCTTCCTGGCGTTCGGCATCAAGAGCGCCTTCCCCTTGCTGCACAACTGGTTGACGGATGCCTACCCGGAATCGACCCCCACGGGCACCGTTTTCTTGAGCGCATTCACCACTAAGGTGGCCATCTACGCGCTGGCCCGCGGCTTCGCCGGTACGGAGGCGCTGATCTACATCGGCGCACTGATGACCTGCTTCCCCATCTTCTTCGCCGTGATCGAGAACGACCTGCGCCGGGTACTGGCCTACAGCCTCATCAACCAGCTCGGCTTCATGGTGGTGGGGATCGGGATCGGCACGGAGCTGGCGCTCAACGGCGCCGTGGCCCACGCCTTCAACGACGTCCTCTTCAAGGGCCTGTTGTTGATGAGCATGGGTGCGGTGCTCCATGTCACCGGCGAGATGCGCGGCTCGGAACTAGGCGGGCTCTACAAGCGCATGCCCAAGACCGCCATCCTGTGCATGGTCGGGGCCGCGTCGATTTCCGCCTTCCCCCTGTTCAGCGGCTTCGTCAGCAAGTCCATGGTGCTCTCCGCAGTGGTAACGGAGGGCTACCAGGGCGTCTGGCTGGCGTTGTTGTTCGCCTCCGCCGGCGTTTTTCATCACGCCGGCATCAAGATCCCCTTCTTCGCCTTCTTCGCCCACGACTCGCGCTTCGTGGCCACGGCCCACGAGCCACCCATCAACATGCTCGTCGCCATGGCCATTGCGGCGGTGCTGTGCGTGGCCATCGGCAGCTATCCGACGGCGCTCTACGCCATGTTGCCGTGGCAGATGAACTACAGCCCCTATGATGTGAGCCACGTCATCACGCAATTGCAATTGCTGGCCTTCTCCGCCCTCGCCTTCACCTGGCTCAAGTTGTCCGGCATCTACCCGCCCGAACTCAGATCGGTCAATCTGGATGCGGAATGGATTTATCGCCGGCTACTGCCCGACGGTATACAGCGCCTTTGCGCATGGACGGCCCCAATGGTCGCGCAGGTCCGCACCAAAGCCGAAATCACCTTGAGCCATGGGATCCATGCCCTCGCCCGCCACCACGGCGAGCACGGCATCCTGGCCCGCAATTGGCCCACCGGGAGCATGGTGATCTGGGTCGCGGCCCTGCTGGCGTTCTCGCTGGTGCTCTACTACGTATAAGCCCGAAAAAGGCTCTCCAGTTCAGCGCCTGCTAAGACACATGAAGCTGGAGAGCACTCTTGGGATGGAGGTCGATGATGCGCTGGAGATGGCTGCGCGCAGACCGAGGTCAGAAGCGGCTGGATCGGAGGCGGCTGTCGACACGACACGGAACTGCTGCAGCTGTTCCGCCTCCGACCTCCACGTCAACAACAAGGGGTGCGACCCTGATCACCGCGAGCGCGAAGCGCGAACTCCGTCACACTTTCCGCTTGCGGACTGTGACGGCCATCACAGTTTCGAAACCAAGCTCGGCGCCGTCCCCTTATATCAGCTAATATTCGGATCGAAGACGACGCATAGCCTTGAGCCACAGACGTCTTCCCTCCGACATACGATCAAGAAACGCCGGCATCGAACGGCGTTCGACAGAGGTGGCGGATAACGCAACCTCAGCGATGGGATTCTCCGTTCCGGCTGTCCTGCCTTGTTGCCGCGGCTGCACCGCGGTGGCGCCCTGTCATGGCAGCCGGTTTTACAACTCGACCCCAACGGAGATTGGACATGCTATTTCTGAATAAACCCAAACGGCGCCTGCGCGCCATCGGGGCGACCCCCCGGCGGCAGGCCCTGGGGATGGTGCTTATCGCCCTGTGCGGCTGCTCGGTGGCCGTCTTCGCCTCCCCGCAATCACCATTCAGCGAGCGCGCACTGGAGGCGATCGCGAAGAACCCCAATGGCAAGGTAGACCTGATCCTGACCTACCACCAGCCGCCGGGCCAGGCCGACAAGGACAAGGTTGCGGCGAAAGGCGGCAACGTGCGCCATGCCTTCAGCCTGATCAAGGGCCATGCCATCAGCATCCCCGCGCGGGCGGTGCAGGCCCTGGTGGAGCACAACCCCAATATCGAGGGGGCCAACCTCGATGAGCCGGTCGCTGGCGCGGCCCTCTCCGAGTATACGCTGCTGCAAACCCCCGATGGTCAGTACCTGACCAGCGACAAGGACGTGGCACTCACGCCCATGTCCGCTTCGGCCACGCATAGCCTGCCCTCCTCGGTCGCGGACGGCCAGCCCGGGGTGGGTCAGCTGGCCTACACCGGCGCCGGCGTGAAGGTGGCCGTGCTCGACTCCGGTTTTACGAGCCATAGCGACCTCAGCCCCTTGCACACGGTGAGCCTGGTCGGGAGAAAGGCCAACGACGAATACGGCCACGGCAATCACGTGGCCGCCATTTTCACGGGTAGCGGCAAGAATTCCAGCGGGCTCTACCGCGGCGTGGCCCCCGACGTGGATCTGGTTGCCGTGCGCGTGCTCGACGAGGTCGGCCAGGGCCTGACCTCGGATGTCATCGCCGGCATGGACGAGGTGGTCCAACG
>Ga0316198_10002977_pt1 | contig 10286 bp, 6 predicted proteins | sample OudBieAanoxic_MG_FD_204935 | JGI IMG/M metagenome (GOLD analysis project Ga0316198, IMG submission 204935) | Coastal sediment microbial communities from Oude Bieten Haven, Netherlands - site A anoxic | ecosystem: Environmental > Aquatic > Marine > Coastal > Sediment | place: Netherlands...
ATCGACCTCGTCCGCATGATGGAGAACGCGGGTCGTGCGCTTGCCCATCTTGCTCGTGTCCGCTTCCTCGACGGTGACCCGCAGGGTCGGCACATCGTCGTCCTCGCAGGCACCGGCGGCAATGGCGGGGGAGTCCTCGTGGCGGCCCGGCGCCTCCACAACTACGGAGCGCAGGTGACGGCCCTGGTCACGAAGCCGGATGAGTCACTGACGCCGGTGGCCCGCGATCAGCTCGCCATCCTGCGAAACATGGGTGTCACGATCGGTGGCGCCGAGGATGCGGGAGACCTCGCGGCGGCTGATGTCGTCCTCGACGGGCTAATCGGCTACAGCCTCAGAGGTGCACCCCGCGGCGCAGCCGCAACGCTGATCCGCCGGGCGAATGAACAGACAGCGCCGGTGCTGTCGCTCGACGCGCCGTCCGGTGTCGACACAACAACCGGAGTTGTCCTCGAACCTGCCATTGAGGCCACCGCAACCCTGACGCTCGCCCTTCCCAAGGGTGGACTGAGGAACTCGGACGTTGACAAGAACGTTGGCGACCTTTACCTCGCCGATATCAGTGTCCCCCCTGAGCTGTACGCGAGGTTCCTAGGAATGGAACTCCCCCAAATCTTCGCGAAAGCAGACGTAGTCCAGCTGGTCTAGCGGGTGCCGTGCTTGGTCTCCCCCACTTCGTGAGGGGACAAGAGGAGCGCGACCTGCTTCGTCTCTCCCACGAAGTGGGGGAGACGCGGCCGGACGGAAGTCCGGTCGCAGAGGGGGCGGCTTGGGAGCCCGAATCGTGAAGATGAGGTCTGCCGCGGCGTCTGCCCCCTCCGCTCCGCTCCGGCCCAACGGCCGGATGCTCGCGCCTCCCCCACTTCGTGGGAGAGGCGTAGATCGGATGGTGCTGCTCCTATGGGGCGGGGTCGGGGGCGGTCCAGGACTTGCCGCCGAGAGCGAGGGATTCGTCGCGGACGGCGGGTCCCCACGTTCCGGCGGCGTAGGGGTGTGGTTCGAGGGATTCGTTGAGAAGTGAGTCGTAGAGGCGCCACGATGCCTCGGCCTCATCCGACCGGACGAAGAGTGTCTGGTCACCCTCGATGACATCCTGGATCAGCGCCTGGTAGGCATCGGGCAACGCGCCGTACACGTCATCGTGGCTGAAGCGGAGCTCTTGAGACTCGATGGTGAGTGGTTCGCCCGGCGCTTTCACACTGAACCGCAACGTGAATCCCTCGTCCGGCTGCAGCGTGATTAGCAGCACGTTCGGGGCCATGTCACATCCGTCGTGAGCGCCGTGGAAGATGCACAACGGTGGTGGTAGAAACGTCACAGCGATCTGTGTCAGCCGGGTGGGCAGGCGTTTTCCGGTCCGGAGGTAGAACGGGACTCCCTGCCATCGCCACGTGTCGATGAGCAGGCGAAGGCCGACGAAGGTCGGCGTGAGTGACTCAGGGTCGACCCCCTCTTCCTCCCGATAGGCAGGAACCGGCTGGCCGGCGACGGACCCAGCTTCATATTGGCCGAAGACCACGTCTTCGGCCGTGATCGGGGCGATCGCCTCGATGACCTTCACTTTCTCGTTGCGGATCTGGTCGGCGTCGAAGGAGACCGGCGGCTCCATTGCCACGAGTGTCAACACTTGCGTGAGGTGATTCTGGACCATGTCCCGCAGGGCCCCTGCCGTCTCGTAGTAGCCGGCCCTTCCGGCGATTCCGAGATCCTCGGCAACGGTGATCTCGACCGACTCCACTCGGTCGCGGTTCCAGAGATGCTCGAACATCGGGTTGGAGAACCGGAATGTGAGGACGTTCTGCACCGTCTCCTTCCCGAGATAGTGATCGATCCGATAGACCTGAGACTCTGCGAACGAGCGATGCACCAGGTCGTTCAAGTCATGTGCTGACGCCAGGTCTGAGCCGAACGGCTTCTCGATCACCAGTCGAGTCCACCCCGCACTCTCGTTGAGGCCGGCCCGACCGAGGCGTTCGATCGTTCGCGGGAACACCGAAGGGGGAACGGCGAGATAGAGCACCCGGTTGCCTGGGAGATCGTGCGTGAACTCGATCGCGTCGATCCGAGTCGCGAGCTGATCGAGCGAATCTGCCTCTCGGTCGAGGTGCTCGAAGTAGACGTTGGCATCCGGCCACGACTCGAGATCCGCATCGGACAGTCCAGCGTCCTTCAACGCGTCGCGAGTCCACGCCCGATAGTCGTCGTCGTCCATGTCGCGTGAGCCGACGCCGAGGATCACACAGTCGTTGCCGATCTCGGTCTCGGTGACCAAGGCGTAGATCGAAGGGATCAGCTTGCGGCGAGCAAGATCGCCGGTGCCACCGAAGATCACGAAGACATGCCTGTTGTCGCCGCTCATCGCCACCTCCGAGTATTTGCCGCCTGGGTCTTGAGCACGCTGAGCCTCACAATCATTCCCCGGTCCACTCCCTCGATCGCCGGGTCAGTACGCTATTCGGTGCGAAGCACTCGCCCACCGTACCGTTCCTACAAACTCCCCGGAGATCATGATCCGCATTCTGAGAGCCGGTCCCGACCTGGTCGACGTCGCCGCCGACGCCATGGTGCAGGAAATCAAAGCTCGTATTGCGCTTCGCGGCCACGCCTCGATCGCCGTGTCGGGCGGCCGCACGCCGTGGCCGGTGTTCGAACGACTGAGCGGCGCTGCGATCAAATGGACAGCGGTCGACGTGTTCCAGGTCGACGAGCGCGTGGCACCGCCGGGCAGCCACGATCGCAACCTGACGGGGCTCGAGGAAACGCTACTCGACCGAGTACCGGCAAGAGCCCATCCGATGCCGGTTGATGCGCCCGATCTCGAAGCCGCCGCCCGTCGGTACGCAACCGAGCTTCCGCCGTCGCTCGACGTGGTTCATCTCGGTCTCGGCGACGATGGTCACACGGCGTCGCTCGTGCCGCTCGACCCGGGCCTCCTCATCGATGATCAACTCGTAGCGATCACGGAACCCTACCGGGGGCATCGGCGGATGACACTCACGCGACCGGCGCTCGACGGCGCCGGCCTGATCGTGTGGATCGTCTCGGGGTCGGACAAGGCGGAGATGGTCGAGCGGCTGATCGCCGGTGACCCGCTGATCCCGGCAGGGCTCATCTCACAGGAACGAGCCGTACTGGTGACCGACGCGATCTGACGACCCCATCGCGTTGGAGCCAAGAGATTCAGCCCGCGTTCGTAGGTCTCTGCCACTCGCCGGTTGAGTCGCGGGTCGGCTCCAGCAGGAAGCCGAGATCCTCGCGTGATTCTCCTGTGCCGAACACCGTGATCGTGTCGCCGACTTCGATCACCGTCTCGCCGTGCGGGATCAGTACGGACGACCCGCGGCGGATTGACACGAGGATCGCTCCAGCCGGCCAATTCACATCCTTCACCTGCCATCCGACGATGGGGGTGCCGCGCCGTACCATCGACTCGAAGAACCCTGCTCCCGGCTGTGTTCTCACCTTCACGCGGTCTCGATAGAGCTCGCGCCCTGTCGCCAGCCCAAGAGCGTGGTGGTACGCCCGAACGACCGATTCCCTTCGGAACATCCCAACCAGCCGTTGTGGATCGTCGTCGGCGACCACCGGGAGGCGGCCGAGCCCGAGCGAAGCCATTCGCGCCAGGGCCACCGAGACGGGAAGGTCGGGGGTCACGGTGATGGGGTACGCAGACATCTCTTCCCCAACAGTTGCTTCAGCCTCGCGTCCTGCCACCCGCTCGAGATCTGTAACGCTGATGACACCGACGAGGTTGCGATCCAACACGACCGGCATGCCGTGGTGGCGTGTGCGGTCGAGGAGCGATCCGAACTCCTCCATGGACATACCGGGGCTGGTGACAACGTCCACTTCGGACATCACCTCGTCGACGTCGACTGTGTCGAGGAGATCGATGTCCTCCGATTTCGGGAGACGGATGCCCTTGCGAGTGAGGCTCATCGTGTAGGCCGACTCCGGGTGGATGCGGTCTCCGATGAGCGTGGCGAGCGCGGCAGCAAGCATCAGTGGGAGGACGAGGCCGTAGCTTCCCGTCAACTCGAACACGAGGATGACCGCCGTGAGGGGGGCCCTCGCGGTCGCAGCCAAGGCCGCCGCCATGCCGACGAGTGCGAACGAACCGGGATCTATGCGCGAGAAGCCCCACAGCGGATCGATCAGGATCGCGAATCCGGCTCCCACCGTGCCGCCGATCAACAACGCAGGCATGAAGGTGCCGGCCGATCCGCCGCCCTTGCGGGTGAGTGCCGCCGTCATGGCCTTCAGCGCCGCGATGATGAACAGAGACCACCACACGAAATCGGCGGGACCTCGCAGCGATAGCAGCTCCGTCAGGAAAGCCTGCCCGGTGCCGAGAGTCTCGGGATAAAGGAAGCCGATGAGTCCGACCGAGACGCCCATGACGATCGGGAGGGACCACGGAGGGATCCGCGAGGCAAGGCGCGCAACGCTGGTGATGTCGAGGACGCGGAGGAAGAACGTGCCGAACAGGACGGCAAGGACCGCAAGAAGCGCGTAGAGGATGAGCTGCAGCGGATCGTGGAGTTCGTAGGCAGGCGAGCGAAGGAACGTCTCTTCACCGACCAGGGCATGGGTCGTCACAGCCGCAGCGACAGATGTGACCACGATCGCGCTGACGTGACGGATCGCGAATGAACTCAGGATGACCTCGAGCGCGAACATCATGCCGGCGATCGGAGCATTGAAGCTCGCTCCAATACCGGCGCCGGCGCCGGCAGCTACGAGGCTCTTGACCTGATCCAGGCCGAATCGGGTGTATCGGGCAAGGGAGGAGCCGATGGCCCCACCGATGAGAACGATCGGACCCTCTCGACCACCCGAACCGCCGGTGCCGAGGGTTGCCGCGGTGGCAATGATCTTGGTCGGGACGAGGCGGGTCGGCAGATAGCCGCCTTCGAGATTCAGGCCAACCATCGTTTCTGCAACGCCGCCTCCGGACACGTCCGGTCCGAGCCATCGATTCAGCAGCCAGGCTGCGAGGAGGCCAAGTGGGATCGAGATCAGGAAGATCCACTTGCCAAGACCGAAGAACGCGTCGGTTTCGGACACGGTGTGGCCCACCAACTCCATAGCCCACACGAGCACGGCCGCGCCGATACCGACGAGCACCCCGAGGAGGAGTGACGCAGCAAGGAACGCGGTGTGCCCTCTCGCTCGGAGCGCCGAGCGGATGCGGGAGATCACAGTGGCCATAACCACGTAACGGTACCCCGGTCCTGCTGAATCCCCTCCACCACGGAGTGCGGGGGAAAGGTTGCCCGAGCGCAGCGAGGGCGGGAGGCGGCGGCCTGGGAGCGAAGGATGCCCCCTCCGCTGCGCGCCGGCCTGTCGGCCGGTGCTCGCGCCTCCCCCACTGCGTGGGAGAGGCAAAGACGTCTTCTCTTCCCCTCCCACACGAAGTGGGGGAGGGTGCCCGAGCGCAGCGAGGGCCGGAGGGGGCGGCCTGGGAGCCTGCATGCGGAGATGAGGCCTGTCGCGATTCGTGTCTCGTATCATTCCCGCGTGAACGACGCAGCGGAACCCGCCAACACTGAGACCGCCCACAGCGGTTCGGCGAGTCGCCCGCGTATCCGGTCGATCGCACTCCCGACCGAGCACGGCGGCTGGGGTTTCACCCTCGAACCGATTCTCCTCGGATTGCTCGTGGCGCCATCCGCGGCTGCATGGGAGCTGTCGGCGGCGGCGCTCGGGATCTTCCTCGCCCGGCGGCCGGTCAAGCTTGTCTCCACCGACATCGTTCGCCAGCGTTGGCTTCCTCGGTCCAGGATCGCGCTCGTTTTCGCGCTTCTCTACGGAGGCCTGGCCCTAGCCGGAACGATTGGTGCGTTCTTCACGGCGGAGGGACCGTTCTGGATCCCGGTCCTGGTGGCGATCCCATTCGCGCTCGTCGCTCTTCGCGCCGATGCACAAAGCAAGAATCGAGCGCTGATACCGGAACTTTCGGGATCAATCGCAATGGGAGCCACCGTGTCGGCGATCGCGCTCGGCAGCGGCTGGGATCTCGGCCCGGCGTTTGGCCTGTGGCTCGTACTCGCGGCACGCGATGTCGCCGCAATCGTTCTCGTCCGAGGCCAGATTCGCCGCCTGAAGGGACGACCGACGGGAGCGTCAACGATCTACGCTGTTCAGGCCGCGTGCATCGGTGTTGTTGCCGTTGCCGCCGTCGCGGGAATCGTGCCGTGGCTCGCCGTTGGTGCGATTGCACTCGTCGCCCTTGTCGCCGTGGTGTCGCTCAAACGCCCCCCGGTCGAAGCCCGGGTCATCGGCTGGACCCAGATGGGAGTGGGCCTCATGGTCGTGCTCGTCACCGCGGCGGGCGTCCACCTCGGCTGGTAGAGGCCGACGCAACCTCCTAGGACAGTCGTTCGTCGACGATGCGCAACACGGCGGCGCCCATCTCGCGAGCCTCCGCAAGCGCGGCTTCCTGTCGTTCCACGATCTCCGAAACATCGCCCTCGAGGCCGTCGAGGTTGATTCGAACATTGAGCGCCGCACCTTCGGCTGCGGCGACCGCACACGCTGCGGCGACGCCGGCGTCGGAAACCGAATTCGGGTTTCCGTTGATCGCAGTGACGAGCGCGAGTTCGAGCGTCTCGACGCAGCGCTCCAGCACACCGAGCGGCACGAGTGTTGCTTCGAGATTGGCCGCAGCCATGGCCGCTTCGCGGGCCGCACGGTCATCATCGGTCTTCCTGGGCATGCGCATCGCCGCGAGCACCGCGTTGAACGCGTCGGTGTCTCGATCAACGGCCGCGAGGAACCAGTCCTTCAGCGCCTGAGCGTCGCGGCCTGCCGATTCCATCGCCGGCTTGTTCTCTTCCATCCCCAACTTCACAAACGTGAGCGATGCGACCATCGATGACAACGATGCCGAGAGGGCGCCCGCGAGTGCAGCCACCGATCCGCCACCGGGCGCGGGCGAGTCCTTCGAGAGCTCATCGGTGAACTCGGTGAGGGTCTTGTGGACCAACCCCACCGGTTCGCCCCGGAACCGGTATTCCACGACCTTCGCTTCCGGATCGAACGGGGTGATCTCGTCGAGGCCGAGCGACACAACCGCTGCCTTGACTCGGTCCCGTTCGGGAATGGCTGTCGTTCGGCCCTGAGCCTCCAGGAAGTAGTCGCCGGCGGCGAGCATTGCCTCGAGCGGGACCAGCCCCACGATCTCGGATCCGGTCACCCTCATGCCGCGGCGCGATGCTTCTTCCCGGCATGCTTCGAAGACTTCGTGCATGGGAGAAACCGAGGTGTCGGTGAGGTTGAGCGACACTTGCGCCCGGTCGTACTCGTCGATGTACCAACCGACTCCCTTGACCTCCTCGAAGCGGCCCGGGGCAAACACCGTCTTGCCGTGTTCGTTCTTGATGATCTTCCCGTCGGCGTCGCGAGTCGCCGTGCCGAGCGTTCGGACGGCCGATGCGACCTGATGAGCGAGCTTGCGATCAGTTGTGTTGAGGTTGACGTTGTATGCGATGAGGAACTGGCGAGCACCGATTGCCGTGGCACCCGCAATCGGGTTGAAGGCGGGCCCGAAGTCCGGCGCATCGGATCGCGCAGCGAGGTTCTCATATTCGCCGCTGCGTGCATCCGCCAGCGAACGACGGCCGTCGAGCGCTGCATGTTCGTAGAGGTACACCGGGATCCCGAGTTCTGCGCCGACCCGGGCTCCGAGGCGGCGGGCGATCTCGACGCATCCCTCCAGCGTCGTTCCCTCGATCGGGACGAACGGGCACACGTCGGTTGCCCCCATCCGTGGGTGTTCTCCGGTGTGTTGAGACATGTCGATGAGTTCGGCTGCTCGCGCAATGGCTCGCAACGCCGCCTCCTCCGCCGCTTCGGGCGTGCCGACGAATGTGACGACCGTCCGGTTGGTGGCGGCACCCGGATCGACGTCGAGCAGCTCAACGCCGTCTACCGCCTCGATCTCCGCGGTGATCGAAGTAATGACGTCATGGTCTCGGCCCTCGGAGAAATTGGGGACGCATTCGACGAGTTTCACACGACCTCCCTTGGGCTACAGGAATGAGGCTACCGCCCGGAAGACGTGCGCGGGCGCTTCGGGCACGTCGCGTTGCCCAGCTCCGTCATCGACGTGGTTCGCTAGCCTGAAATGACTGGGGCTTGCGGCCCCAACCACAGTGCAGGATTCGCCCGATGGGCGGTCGCTGTGCCCCATCGATGGGCGGCGGAACGAGCAGGTATGACCGACACGAGCAGGGGAAGATCCAAGAGGCCGGGCCTCGCCGCGGTCCTCTCGGCCGTCGTCCCCGGGGCCGGTCAGTGGTACGGCGGCAGGGTTCGCCGGGCTGTCCTCGTGTTCCTGCCGACACTGGTGCTGGTGGTGCTGGTGGCTGCGTTCTGGTCTCGTGGCGCCGTCCGCATCATTGAGCTCCTCGTCCAGCCTTCGGTGTTGTGGATGCTCCTGGCGGTCAATCTCGTGGTTTTCCTCTGGCGCGGCTTCGTTGTGGTTGACGCCTTCCAGGTGGCCCGCGACGGCGCGCGACCAGGATGGTTCGCTGTTGCCGTTCTGTCGGTCACACTGGTGGCTGTTGGTGCCCCTCATGCGGTCTTCGTCGCGTACGATCTCGAGGCAATCGACCTCCTCGAGTCGGTATTCGTCGACGGCGACGTAGCCGCACCCGTCTTCGAAGAGGATCCTCCGCCGAGCACAACCCAGTCGACACTCGGCAACCCCGTTCCCATCGAAGTGCCCGATCCTGCTCTTGTTGCAGCCCCGATCATTGTCACGCCGCGGTCGACAAGGAATCTGATCTTCCGGTCCGGAGTTGGAGATCCGGTCGCGATCGAGTCGTGGCCCGACATCATCTCCAATCCGGTTCCCGCCATCAACTTGGTTCCCGCTGTCGACACGGAGGGTGTTGACCGAATCACGATCCTGCTCGCAGGCGGCGACGCCGGTCCCGGGCGCGGCGGTTTGCGGACGGACACCATCATCGTTGCCACGCTCGACACGACCACTGGTCATGCCGCGTTGATGAGCATCCCGCGCAACATGATCCAGGTTCCGCTCAAGCCTGAGTACGACCTCGCGTTCATCGACCTCGAGCAGCAACTCACGCCATGGGACGTGCGGCGGACATGGACGGACGACAACGGCGACGGCGTGGCCGACCAGTTTGTCCCGTGTCATTGCTTCCCAGATCAGATCAATGCCATCTATCCGTTCACTCGCGGATGGACCGAGACCTATCCCGACGAGGTCGACCCCGGGATGGCGACGTTGCGAGACAGCGTTGAGCTGCTGCTTGGAATCGAGATCGACTTCTATGCACTCGTCAACATGTCGGGATTCGTACGGGTTGTTGATGCCCTCGGCGGCGTGCGGGTCTACGTCACGAACTCGGTCAACACCGAAGTCTCACCTGCGCGCGAAGGTGAGGACTGGATCGAAGTGCATATCCGTCCGGGGTGGCGCCGACTGAACGGCCATCAGGCGCTCGCCTATGTTCGAGAGCGGAAGACGAGCAGCGACTACGTTCGGATGACGCGTCAGCGGTGCATGCTGAAGGCGGTCGCTGCGAGTGCGGATCCGGTGACGATTGTGACGCGCTTCGCTTCGCTCTCTCGTGCGGTGAAATCGTCGGTGCGAACCGATATCCCGCTCGACTACGTGCCGACGTTGGTTGCCCAAGCGGCGGCGCTCGACTTCGACGACATCGTGACGGTGGGGTTCACCCCGCCGGAGTACGCCCCGACGGCCAATCACCGTAACCAGCCGATCGCCGACCTCGCCGCCATCCGAGCCAAGGTCCAGGAGATCCTGACCGCCGACCCCGCGACGATTCCCGAGGCGCCCGAAGAGTCCGAGTGCAGGATCTGAGCCTCTTCTCCCCTCCACCACGAAGTGGGGGAGGGTGGGAGGGGGCGGCCTGGGAGCCGGTATCGCCAAGATGTGGCCCGCCGTGGCGTGAGCTCCCTTCCGCTGCGCTCCGGCCTGCCGGCCGGATGCTCGCGCCTCCCCCACGGCGTGGGAGAGGCGAAGGCCTCTTCTGTCTCCCCTCCACCACGAAGTGGGGGAGGGTGCCGAGCGGAGCGAGGTGGGTGGGGGCGGCCTGGGAGCCGGTATCGCCAAGATGTGGCCCGCCGCGGCCTGCCCCCTCCGCTGCGCTCCGGCCTGCCGGCCGGTGCTCGCGCCTCCCCCACGGCGTGGGAGAGGCGAAGGCCTCTTCTGTCTCCCCTCCGCCACGAAGTGGGGGAGGGTGCCGAGCGGAGCGAGGTGGGTGGGGGCGGCCTGGGAGCCGGTATCG